>ERZ1292629.1575-Hain-H43-01um-R1-1575-length-21576-cov-5_pt1 | contig 21576 bp, 23 predicted proteins | sample MGYA00564399_ERZ1292629 | MGnify/ENA primary metagenome ERZ1292629 (study PRJEB36523, sample SAMEA6512636) | groundwater metagenome | collected 2019-01-08 | study: AquaDiva: Metagenomics assemblies of 32 groundwater samples | reverse complement strand
CGCTCTCTTGTCCGTTGAAGGATCGGTCGGCAATTTGTGCCTCATTGTTGCCCCGTACAAACACCTCATCGTCCCTCAGGTATTCCTCGATGGTGTTTATGGAGTTTCTGATGTAGCCCGCCACAACGATCTTTTCTCTCATATAGACCTCCAAAGAATTAATCATCATTTCCTCCCTGAAAGGTACAATAATGCTGACAAACCATTGCCAGCGTCCGGGGGTTACTATAGACTGGGTGGGAATATATGTCAAGCAAGATAGCTGTTAATAAACTACCCGATCAGCCCGGAGTTTACTTCTTTAAGCGTGGTCGGGAGATTCTTTATATTGGTAAAGCCACCTCGCTCCGCGACCGCGTGCGGAGTTATTTTGCTAAAGAAATTGGCGAAACTCGCGGGCCCAAGATTGAGCAAATGCTCGCGCTGGCCACTAGAGTAGATTATCGGGCCACAGAGTCTGTGTTGGAGGCCTTGATCCTTGAGAGCAATTTAATTAAAGAGCATCAGCCGATCTATAATAGTCGCGAGAAGGACGACAAAAGTTTTTACTATGTTTTGATCACCAAAGAGGCTTGGCCGCGTGTGCTTTTGGAAAGGGGGAGTAATTTGTTGGGTCAAAATCAGGGGGAGGTTTTTGGTCCTTATCCCCATGGCAATGAACTCAAAGAGGCACTTAAGATTATTCGGCGGATTTTCCCGTTTCGTGATAAGTGCGCACCAGAAAGTGGCCGCCCGTGCTTCAACCGCCAAATCGGTTTATGCCCCGGTGTGTGCTCGGGAGAAATTACGCCGGCAGATTATGCCAAAATTATTCGCCACTTGCGGCTATTTTTCCAAGGAAAAAAGAAGTCGCTTCTCGCCTTGCTCCAGCGCGAGATGAAGCTGGCCGCTCGGAAGCAAAACTTCGAACAAGCAGCGCGTCTGCGAAATCAAATTTTTGCGCTCGAACATATTCAAGATGTTTCGCTTTTGAAGCGGACACTAAGGATGTCAGACATGTTTTTGAACATGTCTGACATCCGATTAGAGGCTTATGATGTGGCTCACTTGAGCGGTAAAAATACGGTGGGGGTGATGACGGTAATCACCGCTGGCGAGCTTGATAAAGCAAGTTATCGGAAGTTTAAATTGCGTGGGGTGGCAGCAGAAAAAAGTGATGATACAGCCAATTTGCGAGAAATTTTGGAACGGCGTTTTTCTCATCCCGAATGGCCAAAGCCAGATTTAATAATTGTGGATGGCGGTCAAGCGCAAATCAATGTGGCGACACAAATTATTTCGCTACACAAACTCAAAATTCCGGTGATTGGCGTGGTGAAGGATGATAAACACAAAGCGGGCCATTTGCTCGGCCGCGCTGACCTGATCCGCGATTATCATCGAGAAATTATTCTCGCCAATGCCGAAGCGCATCGTTTTGCTATCACTTATCATCGCCAGTTGCGTGGCCGGATGATATAATCTTGGCATGCTTGAGGTTGGTCAAGAAAAGCTCGAGGCCAATGGCTGGGTAATTACCGCGCGCTGGTATTACATCATTGGGATTTTCCTCTTCTTTTTGGTCTCCAAAATTGGCGAATTCAATCCCGTTAGCTTCCCGTTTCAGGTGATGTTTGGCCTCCTGCTCCTTGGTTTTTTGTTCAATCTGCTTTTTTGGTTGTCGAAGCGCAATATTAAAGCGTCAAAAAATTATATTGAAATTCGGAATTTGGGTTTGGCTCAAACCGGTATCGAATTAGTGTTTTTTGCGGTGATTGTGCACCTGTCTGGTGGAGTGGAGAGTGTGGCCACGGCCCTCTTTTTTATCCCCATTGTGGCCGCCATTCTCCTGTTTGATTCTCGAGGCCCACTTTTAACCGCGATTGGGGCGACTCTAACCGTTAATCTCTTGGTCTTGTTTGAATACGGCGGAATTTTGCGGCGTTTGGGTGATTATTTCGGCATTTCTTTTTTTCCGTTTACCAATTGGACCGAAGCGTGGATTAAAACGGCGCTGGTGAGTTTGGCCTATATTATCGTGGGCCTGTTTTCGGCCTACACGGCTAAGCTTATTCGCGAGCGCAATGAGCTTTTGGCCGATAAATTGGCCGAAGAAAAACAAAAAATCAAAGATATTGAACGGCTCAACCAAGAACTTACCGATTATGCCAAAGAATTATTTGATAAAGATTTTGAGCTCACCTTAGCCAATAAGCGCCTGCAAATGCTTGAGGCGGCGAAATCCAAATTTGTTTCGGTAACCACGCACCAGCTCCGCACGCCCCTCGCGGCGATTAAATGGACTTTCCACATGATTTTGCAAGAGGGTTTGGGTAAAGTAAATGATGAACAGCGCGAGTTTTTACAAAAAGGTTTCGATAGCACCCAAAGAATTATTGCTATTGTCAACGATTTGCTAAACATTGATTATATTGAAGCCAATAAGCTGGATTATCGCTTTGTGCCTTCTCATTTAGACACTTTGGTCGATGGCTTAATTTTCGAATTCACCAATCATGCCGAAAGCAAGAAAATTAAATTAGAGCTGGTGAAACCAAATCACGCTTTGCCCGAAGTGATGCTTGATCCGATCAAAATTAGTATGGTGTTAGAAAATTTGATCGACAACGCCATTAAGTACTCGCGCCCGGGTGGTAATGTGCGCGTAAAATTGAGCGATGAACGAGTCAATAGCGCCCAGCCCGGCCTAGAGGTTAGCGTGTCTGATTCGGGTATTGGGATTCCGGCCACCGAGCAGGAAAAGATCTTCCATCGCTTCTTTAGAGCCTCCAATGCGGTTAAGGAGTCGCCGGATGGCTCGGGGTTGGGTCTTTTTATCTCTCGTGATATTATCCAAAAGCACGGAGGCCAGATGTGGTTTGACTCCAAAGAGGGCAAGGGGACAGATTTCCACTTTAGCTTGCCTATTCAACAAAACAAAAATAAAGTATAATTATTAAACTAAATAAAAATATGGAAGCGGCAAAAAACAAAAATATTGTGATGATTGTGGAGGATGATCAGTTTCTCCGTTCGCTTACGGCTAAGCGCTTAGAGAAAGAGGGTTATAATGTAACGGTGGCGGTAGATGGGGAGAATGCGGTTAATTCCTTGGCTAGTTCTAAGCCCGATGTGGTGCTTCTTGACCTCCTTTTGCCCGGAGTCGACGGTTTCGAGGTCTTAAAAAAGATTAAAACCACCGATTCTTTAAAGAGTGTGCCGGTCATCATCTTCTCTAACTTGGGCCAGAAAGAAGATATTGAGAAGGCTAAATCGCTCGGGGCCGAAGATTTCTTAATTAAAGCCAACTTTACTCTCGATGATGTGGTGGCGAAGATTAATGGTTTGGTGGCCAAGTAATAATCAATAATGGGAGCCAAAATTAGGGTTGGGGTGTTGCGGGGCGGTCCGAGCGCCGAGTATGAGGTGTCTCTGGAGACTGGCAAATCAATTTTGGCTCATTTGCCAGAAGCGTACGATAAAAAAGATCTGCTCATTACTAAGGATGGCACTTGGCACCTTAATGGTTTGCCGGTGGGGCCGGAGAAATTACGGCAAAATGTGGACCTCGTTTTCAATGCGCTTCATGGAGAATATGGCGAGGATGGTGGGGTCCAGCAAGTGCTCGATGATTTGGGCGTGCCCTATACTGGTTCGGGTCGACTCGCTTCGGCTCTGGGGATGGCCAAACACTTGGCCAAAGACACCTTCCGCCAAGCGGGTTTGCGCGTGGCTCCCGGGATTTTGCTCCGTGTGACGGACGAAGATCCGCGAGCCCTAGCCAAAGAAGTTTTCCAGAAAATTTCACCCTTTTGGATTGTAAAACCAGCCGATCGCGGTTCTTCCGTTGGTTTATATTTGGCCAAAACGATAGATGAGTTGGCCGAAGCGATTGCTGCTTGCGCGCGTTATTCACCGCTTGTTTTGGTGGAGCAATTTATTAGGGGCGATGAGGCCACTTGCGGCGTGGTAGACAATTTGCGCGGGGAAGAAGTTTTCCCCCTTTTCCCGATTGAAATTAGGAAACCAAAAAAGCAAGAAGTGTGGACTTATGACGATAAATACAGTGGCGAAACCCAAGAAATTTGCCCCGGTAATTTCTCTGATGAAGTTAAGCAAGAATTGCAGAAACTGGCAGTGATGGCTCACAAGGCGCTTGGCTTGCGCCATTATTCTCGCTCCGATTTTATTATCACCCCCAATGGGCAAATTTATATTTTAGAAACCAATAGTTTGCCCGGCCTAACCAGCGAATCGCTTTTACCCAAAGCGCTCGCCGCCCACGGTATCTCCTACCCACAATTCTTAGATCATGTTATAACTTTGGCGCTTGGGGCTAAATAAGGTTTAGGGCCCGTAGTTCAGCTGGTAGAACGCCTCATTTGCAATGAGGAGGTAAGCGGTTCGAGTCCGCTCGGGTCCACAATTCTGAATTAAGTGATGAAAAAATATTTATTTTTACTGACAATAGCCTCATTTGTTTTTTCGTTTTTGATCTTAAGTAAAGAGGTTTTGGCGACGGTTGGTGGGCCAATCCTTATTTCTGAAATTGCCCACAACACTTCAAACAACACAATCTACTATTTGGTAAATGATTATGGCGGCAGGGGGTGTCCGCCAGTTATCCATTCAATAAACCTCGCCAACAAACAAGACACTCAAGTAAAAACATGCGATGAGGTTTTAGAAGAATTCTTCAGGGATGATAGCGAAGAAAATGGCCAAGATTACAAACAGTTTATTTCTAATTTCTACCAGAATCTATCCTACCTCGATAGTATTAGTTTAAAAAAGAATAATATTAATATTGATGTCAACCCTATTTCCGAACGCATTGAGAATGGTGAAAAATATTGGACGGAATTCCGTGCTACTTTGACCCAAGACAACAAAGAGCTTGGCAAAATAGACTTTCGGGGATGTGACAAAGAACAGCCACACACTTTTGAGGGATATAGAATCCCAGACTCCGACACCACGATTATTCTGATTTCCACTAAAGGAGATTGTTTTGAAGGCGGATATGTGAGAGAAACACTTCACCTTGTTGAGGGGATAAAATACACAGAATCAGAAAAATTGCTGCCCGGACCAATATTGATTGGAATTGCGGCATCTATTGTCGGAATATTGCTAGGTTATCTAATTGGAAAGCGGCACTCTAGTCAACCTTGAAACCTAACTTGGTTTGGCTTAGTTTTATTGATTAGACTCTTTTAATGAAAGGGGGTGAGTTCTTTGGCAGAGAAGTTGTCGGAATATCAGTGGCGGTTGGTGAGAAATAATTTTGGTTTGATCGAAAAGGCGGTGGGCGTTTATTTGAGGAAACATGGTCTCGTCCCCAATCTAAATGCCGAGGACATGAATTCTGCCTCGGCGCAGGGGTTAATTAAGGCGGCGATGAGTTATTGTCCTCGCCGTGGTCGTTTCGAGCCCTACGCCATTCGGTGTATGTTTTCGAAAATGACCGATGAGGTGAGGAGACTGCACCGGAAAAAGTGGGTCAGACTGCCAACAATCGCAATGGAAAACGATGGAGAAGAAATTACTGCTGACGATTTTGTTGAACACCGTGTCCCTTCTCCTCCAGACCAAGCAGAACAAAGCGAGCTGCTCCAAATGGTTGTTTCGCGAATGTCGCCAGAAGAAAAACTTTTTGTTTTTCTTCATTATGTTATTGGTTTGCGTAATGAAGAGGCAGGGAAGTTGGCCTTTGGTGTGCGCAGAACTGTCACTTGGCAGAAGTGGAAAGAGGTGCGGGAGCGCCTTTGTGCCGAGGTGCAAGTTTAGCCCCGAGCAGATTGATCGCAGGATCAATCTGCTCGGGGCGCTTTTTTTATTCTTAAAATTTGTTAGGATTGGGGGCGCAGATTGGCACCCTTAGCTCAGCTGGTTAGAGCGTACGATTCACATTCGTAAGGCCCCAGGTTCGATTCCTGGAGGGTGCATCACTTCGCGAGAGCGAAGCGAGACGGGGTGTGGTGTAACGGTAACATGCACGATTCGGGTTCGTGTGACTCCGGGTTCAAATCCCGGCACCCCGACAAAAAGTTTATCCCCAGAAGCCTTTGTCTTTTTTTGTTTGGCTTGCTAGCTTAATAAGCATTAGAAGCTCCCGAAGCTCACAGGCGGGAGCTTTTTTTGATTCAAATGACCATCAACGAACATCGTTGCCAAAGTTGCGGGCGTTTATTGGCTAAGGATCTTTTCTTAGAAAAGGGATTCGAAATTAAGTGTATTCGTTGCGGAACACTCAATTCAATTTTCCTGTCCTTCTCTGATCAGATCATTATCACTGATCGACGGGGGATAATTTTGTTTGTTAATGATGCTGTAGAGAAAAACACCGGCTATTCTAAAGAAGAAGTGATTGGTCAAACGCCAGCCAAATGGGGCAAACAAATGACTAATGAATTTTATCAGAAATTGTGGCAGAAGATTAATGAAGAAAAACGCTCGGTTTCCGTGAGAATTATGAATCGGCGTAAAAACGGTACCTTATATTGGGCGCAATTAAGAATTTCTCCCATCATTAATTTAAAGAATCAAATTGAGTTTTTGGTTGGTTTGGAGTCAGTTTTACCAGAAAAAGACTTGAGTTTAAAAGAAAAGCAAGTTTTAAAAAATAAAAAAAATGATTAATGCGCCTATTTTGGCCAATGAGCCGGAGCGTTTAGAAGCTTTGCAAAAAATCGGGATCCTCGATACTCCGCCCGAAGATCGGTTTGATCAGATTACTAAAGAAGCCATTAAGTTGTTGAAGGTTCCCATTTCCACTATTTCGATTATCGACAAAGATCGTGAGTGGTTTAAATCTTGCCAAGGCGTTACCAAAAACTGGTCTGATCGTAGTGTTTCTTTTTGTGGACACGCTCTGGTTTCTAAAGATATTTTTATTATTGAAGACACCTTAAATGATGGTCGCTTCAAAGATAATCCGGCTGTGATTGGCCCACCGTTCATTAGGTTTTATGCGGGGGTGCCCCTTTATGGTGATAACGATCTACCGATCGGGGTCTTTTGTATTAAAGATTTTCAGCCGCGGAAAGTATCTTTAGCCGAAATTGACCTGATCCTCAAACTCGGCGCGATGGCGCAAATGGAGATCAACAATTCGATAAAAAAATAGGCAAAAAAAGGGGGGGGTGGTTGTGGACCCAGCGAGAATCGGACTCGCGCCTCGGCAATGCGAATGCCGCGTAATACCACTTTACTATGGGCCCTAAGTGCTTGGTAACAATATCAAAAGAGCGTCAAAAAGAAAACTTGCTATAATTAAGCCATGGCTAGTTGGGTTAAGAATCACGATAAAATTGCTTTGACCAAATCGCGCCAAGATGCCCTTGCGATTTTAGAAGCGGGACTCTCGGCGATTGAAACACGCCAAGTAATGCGCGAGACTTTGGAATGGGATGGTGCCACGCGCACTTTGTGCTTGGCCAATTCTCAAGTTTGTTTTGCTAATTACGATCGGGTTTACTTTGTAGCGATTGGTAAATGCGCGGTCGCTGCCGCCGAAGTGGCGGAAGAACTTTTTGGTCACGAACTTGAAGGTGGTTTTGTGCTTGATGTGCAATCGGGCGTTTTTTCTAAACTAATTTCCCGCGTGGGCAGTCACCCCCTGCCTTCCAATGAGAATGTGGCCGCGACCGAAGATATTGTAATCCTTCTTGAGCAGGCTACCGAGCGAGATTTGGTTTTGGTGGTAATTTCTGGTGGCGGTTCGGCGCTTTTGTGTAGTCCTTACGAAATGGGTTGCGACACCCTCTCGGCGATTGTAAATGAATTGATGCGCGCGGGAGCCAATATTACCGAGCTTAATATTGTGCGCAAACACCTCTCGCGAGTGCAGGGTGGTCAATTGGCTAAAATTGCTTATCCCGCTACGGTTATTGGTCTTCTTTTTTCTGATGTGGTGGGAGACGATGTCTCGACCATCGCGTCTGGCCCACTCACTAAGGATCTCTCTACCAAAGAAGAGGCGATGAAGATTTTGGCCAAATATAATGTGGCCACTAAGTGTGCTTTACCTAAATGCGAGGTCTTAGAAACGCCCAAAGAAGATAAATACTTTGAACGGGTGCAAAATATTGTGATTGTTAATAATTTTCGCGCCCTTTCGGCGATGCGCGCTAAGGCCACTTCACTTGGTTATCAGGCCAAAATTGAAACGACGACGCTTACGGGCGAGGCGGCCACGGTGGGAGAAAAAATGGCCACCGAACCACTTGAGCCTAAAACCGTTTTACTTTTTGGTGGCGAAACCACGGTTCAATCGCGGGATGGTTTGGGCGAAGGCGGACGAAATCAAGAACTGGCCCTCGCCGCGCTCGCCAAAATTTCTGATAGTCGCCTAATCCTTGCTTGCGCTTCTGATGGTTGGGATAATGGTCCGGCGGCTGGGGCGATAGCTGATCAACACACTCAAAATTTAGCCAAAACGCTAGGCTTAGATCCAGTTGAGGCTTTACTTAAGCACGACTCCTTCTCTTTTTGGTCCAAAACCGATAGTCAAATTATGACCGGCAAAACGGGAGCCAATGTGGCCGATTTAACTTTAATTTTAAAAGATTTATAATATCAGCATGGATAAAACTAATGCTTTTATTTTATGGTTCGATCAGGTTTCCAATAATGATGTGGCGCTAGTGGGTGGGAAAAATGCTTCGCTGGGAGAAATGTATACCACACTTCAGGCGAAAGGGATTAGAATTCCCAACGGTTTTATTATTACCGCCAAAGGTTATCGGCATTTTGTGGCTCAAACGGGCCTCGCTAAGGTTATAAAAGAGGAGTTAACCGGACTTGATACCAGTGATATGCGCAATCTTCAGCGGCGGGGTGAAGAAATTCGCCGCGCCTTTTTAGCTGCCGAGTTTCCGGCCGATCTGGCGGTAGAAGTGAGGCGCGCGTATCAAGATCTCTCGCGCGCTTATGGGGTCGAAGAGGTAGATACGGCCGTGCGCTCTAGTGCCACAGCCGAAGATTTGCCCGGCGCCTCTTTTGCCGGCGAACACGAAACCTTTTTAAACATCCGCGGAGAAAATCGCGTGCTTCACGCCATTCAGGCCGCTTTCGCGTCTTTGTTTACCGATCGAGCTATTTCTTATCGCGTGGATAAAGGTTTTGACCATGAAGCCATTTCGCTCTCGGTGGGAGTGCAAAAGATGGTTCGCTCCGATATTGGCGCCTCGGGGGTGGTATTTACTCTCGATACCGAAACCGGCTTTCGCGATGTGGTCACTATCACCAGCTCTTGGGGTTTGGGCGAGATGGTGGTGCAGGGTAAAGTAACCCCCGATGAGTTTTTGGTTCATAAACCTACTTTGCGAGCTGGTTTTGCCTCAATTATCCGCAAAAATTTGGGCCCAAAGACGGTCAAAATGATTTATCACGGCACGGGTGTTAAGCCGGTAAAAGAAGTGGCGACTCATGAAGACGAACGAAACCGGTTTTCTTTAACCGACGCCGAAGTTTTAGAACTTGCGCGTTGGGCCTTAATGATTGAGGAGCATTACTCCGCTCGCGCTGGTCATCCGATGCCGATGGATCTGGAATGGGCCAAAGACGGCGAGCGCAATGAGCTCTATATTGTGCAAGCGCGACCAGAAACGGTGCAGGCCGAGAAAAAAGGCTTTGTGCGCGAAGAATTTAAACTTCAAGGTACTGGCCAAATCATTACGGAAGGCATTTCGGTCGGGGCAAAAATTGCGAGCGGTAAAGTCCGGATTATTCTTTCGCCAAAGAAACTCCACGAATTTGAAGACGGCGAAATTCTTTTTACCGAGATTACTGATCCCGATTGGGAACCGATTATGAAAAAGGCTTCGGCGATTGTGACCGAGAAGGGTGGGCGGACCTCGCATGCCGCCATTGTGTCGCGGGAGCTGGGGATTCCGGCGATTGTGGGCGCCAAGGGAGTGTTGGCTAAAGTCAAAACCGGTCAAGCGGTTACGGTGGACACCTCTTCTGGCGATGTGGGCAGAATTTATGAGGGAATAATTCCTTTTGAGAAAAAAGAAATAAATTTGGCCGAAGTGCCAAAAACCAAAACCAAAATTACGGTGAATGTGGGTACGCCCGATGGCGCCTTTATGTATGCTCAATTGCCACATCATGGGGTGGGGCTGGCGCGCGAAGAGTTTATTATTGCCTCGCATATTAAAGTTCATCCGCTCGCCTTACTCAATTTTGATGACCTACCTTCAGCCGAACTCAAACACAAAATTGAGAAGATTACTCAAGGTTACCCTTCCAAGCGCGATTTTTATATTCGCAAATTAGCCGAGGGGATTGGTCAAATTGCCGCGGCCTTTGCGCCTTATCAAGTTATTGTGCGCTTTTCTGATTTTAAAACCAATGAGTATCGAGCGCTTTTGGGCGGGCAGTATTATGAGCCAGAGGAAGAAAATCCAATGCTCGGTTGGCGCGGCGCTTCGCGCTATGCTCATCCCGACTTCAAACCCGCCTTTGCTTTAGAGTGTGCGGCGATTAAGGTGGTGCGAGAAGAATTTGGTCTCAAGAATTTACAAGTGATGGTTCCCTTCTGTCGTACACCAGAAGAGGGGCGGAAGGTGATTGAAGTGATGCGGGAGTTTGGTGTTGAGCAAAGCGAGGGTGAGACGGGACTAAAAATTTATGTGATGTGCGAAATCCCGTCTAATGTGCTCCGCGCCGATGAATTTCTCGATATCTTCGACGGCTTCTCGATTGGTTCCAACGATCTCACGCAACTGACTGTGGGCCTTGATCGTGACTCGGGGATTGTGGCCAAAATTAGTAATGAGAATGATCCCGCGGTGCGCAAACTAGTGGCCGAGGCGATTGCCGCTTGCAAGCGGCGGGGCAAATATATTGGCATTTGCGGTCAAGCGCCGAGCGATTACCCCGACTTCTTGCGTTTCCTCGTGCGCTCGGGAATTGATTCGATTTCGCTTAATCCTGACTCGGTGGTGCCGATGACCTTTGAGGTAGCGGAGGAAGAAAAAAACCTTAGTTAAACCATGTCTTCAATTACTAGGCTCGAGGCCACAGAAATTCTAGACTCGAGAGGCAAGCCAACTCTAGAAATTAAATTGTGGGCAGGTGATCTACTGGGCTTTAGCCAAGTGCCGGCGGGTAAATCAACCGGTATTCATGAGGCGGCAGAATTACGCGACGACACCGGGAGTGTGAGGCCGGCCCTTGAGGTGATCGAAAAAATTATTAAGCCGGCGATTATTGGTCAACGGGTTAATCAAGACATTGATAAGTTATTACTCGAGCTTGATGGCACAGAAAACAAGCAGAAACTAGGTGGAAACACGCTTATCGGCCTCTCGATGGCCGTGGCGCGGCTCGCCGCTAAGGTAGAAAAAATCGAACTTTGGGAATACTTGGCGCGCTTAGCCGAAAGTACGCCCAAGTTGCCAAAACTTTTTATGAATGTGATCAACGGGGGAGTGCATGCCGATTTTAGATTGCCGTTTCAAGAATATATGGTGGTGGTTGAGAGTTATGAACAAGGGAAAAATTTGTTTGAAAAATTAAAAGAAAAAGTTATGGCGCGTTATGGCCGTGAAATTCCTTATGGCGACGAGGGCGGCCTCTCGCCGGAAATTATTAATTTAGAAGAGCCATTTCAAATTTTAACCGAGCTTATTGCTGGAGAAGATGGCGTGAATCTGGCCATTGATGCCGCCGCATCCGAATTTTGGCAAGACGGCGCGTATACGCTTAAAGATCAGGTGTTTAGCGCGGCCGAACTTAATGACTTTTATCTCGAACTGACCGAAAAATATCCTCTCCGGAGCATTGAGGACCCCTTTGCCGAAGATGAGGTGGAGAGCTTCCAAAATCTCACCCGCCAAGCCGGTAAAAAATTTTTGGTGGTGGGCGATGATCTCACGGTGACTAATCCCAAACGGCTCAAAATAATGGTGGAGGCAAAAGCGGCCACGGCGCTGATTATTAAACCCAACCAAGTGGGCACCATTAGCGAGACGATTGAAACGGCTAAATTAGCGCGAGAAAATGATTGGGAAATAATTGTCTCGCATCGCTCGGGCGACACCCTCGACGACTTTATCACCGATCTCGCTTACGGCCTCGGCGCTTATGGTCTCAAAGCTGGCTCGCCCGAACCTCCCGAACGCCGCGCTAAGTACGAACGGTTAGAGGAGATTAAGAAGGGGATTTGATTGGTGGTGTTATTTTAGCCTTTGTGCGAACTTTGTCTTTCATAATTTCCGACTTTATTTATCCTGTCCTGTTTTAAAGTTAATGTTTGGTGGTGTAACTTTGCTTTGCCCACCGCCATATTGGCTCTGTATTTTTTGGACAACATTTTCCTTTAATTCAGTAAAGACCATCATCGCAATGGGGTCCTTAAATTTTAATTTGACCCTAAAATTTCCCACATTTTTTATTTCTAAAACAACGACATGGGGCATTTCAAAGGTACCGTCAACAATTGATGCTGTAATATGAGTAGTTATACCAAGTCTAGCTACTGTACTTCTACCGTCTAAAATGGCTAATATGTTTGGGGGTGTCTGAATTGCTTCATGGGTGGCGCCAAGAATAAATTGATCTGGTTCGAGATAAAAATCTTCTTTAGTCAAATCAACTTCTTTATATTTGGGGTTTTGGCCACCGCTTATTTCAACAGTCTGGTTTGGTTCAGGGATAAGAATATCTTTCGCAAGATGGATGCGAAGCCCAACTGGTCTAATATTCTTCTTCTCGAATTCAGGCTGAATAATAATTTTTCCTTCGTCAATATATTTTTCTATTGTTTGATGTGATAAAAACATGGGTTTTGTTTCAGTGGATTGTGGTGGACCTACGGGGAGTCGAACCCCGACCTGTTCCATGCCATGGAACCGTTCTACCGCTATACTATAGGCCCTTGAGGCTAAATTATCCTTAATTTTAAGAAAGACGCAACCGAGGTCAACGACACATTGGACTTTTTTACACAAGAATGGTAGTTTAATTTCCGGGTTTGTTTGGGGATTTAGGTGTTTGACATTAAGAACAGAAGGGAGGAAAAACCTGTGCGCGTAAACAAACTAGAGAGGTCCCTGAAGAAAGAGCTCTCCAAGAGAAAATTACGTCTTGTGTGGAGTCCCAAGCCCAGAGAGCTTAGAAGAGATGAGTTGGTGGTTTTTGGCGCAGAGCAGAAGGTTCGCGGGAATAAAGAACCTCTTGTGGTTGGTTCAACCGGATCTTTGGTTGATAAATATCATGAAGCTTTTCTTCGTTCCCTTGAACTGGCGGGCATCCCAAGGAAAACTCTTCATTCCCAATACGTTCATGTGGGTCGAGGGAAAATTTGGCCAACCTTTGTTGCCCGAATTACTCAAGAAAATTTTCGGACTATCAAACAAGAAAAATAGTCCGACGGATTTTTGCTGGTCCGCCGTCTCACGATGGCGGACCTTTTTTGTTTCTGATATATTAGCGCGATGTTTAAAGAATTTTTTATTAAGAAGATGTTGAAGTCGCAGGGGGTGCCGGAGGATCAGGCGATGAAGGTGCTCACGATTATGGAGAAAAATCCGGACTTATTTAAGCAAATTGCGGCCGAAATTCAGGAGAAAACCAAGGGTGGCATGAACCAAACCGACGCCGCGATGGCTGTGATGCAAGCCCACCAAGAAGAATTGCGAAAGATTTTTTAGTGTGGTAGATTATGAACATGGAAACGTTAACAGTCTCCAAAAAAGAACTACAAGAAGTTGTAAGGGAGAGCTTGCGTGGAGCTTTGTCGTCCGAACTAATGAAACTTCGCGCCTTGGCTTTACCAACAGTTAGTCTAAAAGAACAACGCGAAATTGAAAAGGGTTTACAGAAAGCTGATCGAACTATCGGCGAAACGGTTACCGTAAGGGCATGAATCAATGGAAAATAGGCCTTTCTCGCGAGTCACTAAAATTTCTTGATAAAAACCATCTTCCCAAAAATACGGTAGTTGAAGCAGTGACCTTGGCAATAAAGAAGCTTTCTGGTGAAATTGTGAGTGTTGATCTTAAAAAACTCCAGCCACCGTACGAGGGTTATTTTCGAATTCGGGTCGGTAAGATGAGAATCACTTGTGCTTTTGACTTTTACATAAACTTTGTCGATGTTGCTGAAGTCAACTGGCGTGGTTCGGCTTACAAAAAATAACACCGCGAAAGATTTTTTAGTGTTACAATAAAAAAATGAAATACGCCATTTTCTCTGACAGCCACGACCATTATTACAATGTCACAAAAGCCCTTGAATTGGTAAAAGAACGAGAGATAACTAAAGGTGTCCATCTCGGAGATTTTTGCGCTCCGCCGGTGTTTGATATTTTAAGTTCAGAGAAAAGTATAAATTGGACTTGCGTTTGGGGTAATGTCGATGGTGCCCGAGCTCAAATAATCCTACGCTTCCGCGAAGCTACCAATTTAGACTTTAGCGCCGACTCTTTTCGAGAATTAGAGCTAGAAAGCGGCAAAAAAGTTTTCCTAACCCACTTTCCGCTCTTGGCCCAGAATGCAGCTAAATCTGGTGATTATCAAGCCGTATTTTTTGGTGACAATCATCAAAAATCGGTTGAAACTCTACCAAACGGCACGCTTCTGGCTAATCCGGGTGAATTGTCTGGCACCAGAACTGGCCAACCCACCTTTGCTGTTTGGGATAGCGAAACTAATGAGCTTGAGTTTGTTGCACTGACTGATTTTAAGGTTGCTAAGTAATCATTAATTTTGATAGTCAAAGAAAAAGCCCACACCGTTACCAGTGTGGACTTCTCACCAACAATGAATTTTTGGTGAGCACCTGAAAGAGCTGAAGGTCCTCTTTTGGGGACATGGCTTATGCCAACAACCCGAAGGAAAAAGTCCCAGCTAGTTCAGGCGTTTCTATCTTTGCACACTATATACCTAAATACTGATTTGTCAAGCCAACAGGTCCCAAAGGATTTTAGCCAAGAAAAAAGGGCGGCCATTGCTGGTCGCCCCGGGTATTCATTTTTGCTGAATACAATCTAATCATCCACTAAACGCCACAACAAAATCAACGAGGCACAGAGCAGAAATGTTCCACCCCCTATTACCAGCCCGAGCATTAAGTGGCTACCGTTGTTGTGAATGATGCCAGCTAAGCACAGGCCCGCTCCAACGAGAAAGCCACCCGACACAACTGCGCATAATCCTAGGAAAATGAGCCCGGCGGCAAGGAAACAGCAGATTCTCAAAAAATCGTAAATCAAATCGTAAATCCTTTTAAGAACCATGATAAACCCCCTTTGTGAAATGACCCAGTTTGTCCAAATCAAAAACTACCACATTTAGTGGTTTTTTGCTAGCATTGTTCAGTGAAAAGATTTTTGGAGTGGATTGGCATTAAACAGAAACTAGATAATCACGAGCATCAACCGCCCCTAATAACCGAAGGAGACTTGTGGTGGTGTGCAATTGGCGAAAATGTCGGTATTGAAGTTGGCGGCAAGAGCAAAGATTTTACTCGTCCAGTAATTGTTCTCAAGAAATTTGGCAGATTGGGGTTTATGATTGTTCCAACTACCACTAGAGAACGGGAGGGTTCGTGGTATGTAAGCTTCTTGCATAAAGGAATTAAAGAAACCGCAATGTTGAGTCAGGCGAGAGTTTTAAGTTACAAAAGATTACACTCTAAGATGGGAACGCTGGATGATGAGGACTTTAAAAAGGTAAAAGAGGCGTTTTCACGCCTCTTTTCCTAAATGTCCTCCGCTTGCGCGGAGTCGCGGGATAATCCCGAATGTGGCTTTAGTATAGGGGTTATCAAATTTTAGTCAAGTGGATAAGTGTGGTAAAGATTTTTTAGCCAAGAAAAAAGGGCGGCCATTGCTGGCTCGCCCGGGGTTCGTGTGTGTTTCGGTGTTTGAGAGCTACTTCTTTTGTTTGTCTTGCTTCTCAAGAAATTGAATGACCGCGGTTTCGATTAGGTTTGATAGCGTTCGGTTTTGTGCACGGGCCGTCGCCTTAATTTCATCAGCCATGCCCGTGCGAAATGACATAAGGATTTTCTTTGATTTTTTCTTGCCCATATTTATCCTCCCAAAATCAACTAGTCCAAGCTTTTGCTACCACATTTAGCGCTTTTTTGCTACTCTTTTCGCCATGTCTCTCTCAATTGGCATTGTGGGCCTACCAAATGTGGGAAAATCGACGCTGTTTAATGCCCTGACGGGGAAGGGCGTGCCGGCGGAGAATTATCCGTTTTGTACCATTGATCCATCGGTGGGGATTGTGGGCGTGCCCGACCCTAGGCTGGCTAAATTGGCAGAATTTAGTAAATCGGCCAAGACGATTCCGGCGGCGATTGAATTTGTTGACATTGCGGGGCTGGTGAAAGGCGCCTCCAAGGGCGAGGGCCTCGGGAATCAATTTCTCTCGCATATTCGTGAAGTGGATGCGATTCTGCACATGGTGCGCGTTTTTGCCGACGACAAAGTGACGCATGTGAACAATAAAGTGGATCCTCTAAACGATATCGAAACGATTGGTTTGGAACTCATTCTCGCTGACCTCGCCACGGTAGAGAAGCGCCGCAGTAATTTGCAAAAAGAGGTGAAGCGCGGAGATAAAAATGCGATTGCCGAAGACGCCCAATTGGCCGAAGCTGAAGCATTGCTGAAAGATGGCAAGCCCTCCTTCGCGATTAAACATTTGCACCTCTTGAGCGCCAAACCCGTGTTCTATGTGCTCAACACTTCAAGTGCAACAGAGAACGCCCCCACTTCATTCGTTGGTAACGAACTTCGCGGGGCAGGAGTGGTGGTAAAAGTTGATCCCGTCTTTGGCGAGGGGCTCGATGATCTAATTAAAGCGAGTTATAAATTGCTGGGCCTTGCGACCTATTTTACAACAGGGGAAGATGAAACGCGGGCTTGGACCTTCAAACTCGGTTCCACGGCGCCGGAGGCGGCCGCGGCGATTCACACCGACTTCCGCGATAAATTTATTAAAGCCGATGTGATTAATTGGGAAGATCTTCTCGCCGGCGGCCACTGGCGCTTGGAAGGTAAAGAATACTTGGTAAAAGATGGGGATGTGATTGAGTTTAAAATATAAAAAAAGACCGGCACGCATGGTGCCGGGTTGCCTTTTTTGATTTGGGGTTAACAAAATAAAGGCAGATAATTACTCGAGGGTAGTTTAATCTCTGATGACCACCCACTCACACGGAGAACAAAGGTGACATTCGACCTCGACTTATCGAGGTAAACCTCCAATGAAGAAAACTCCACCAAGAGGTTAGAGACTACCAATCCAGTTTGAGTTTCTGGATCGAAAGACACTCCTTTGTTCGGTCGAAGAAATAAGTCAAAATCCACGGTGACATTGCGTGGGATCAAAGAACGCGGCAGGTTGTGAGGAAAATTAATTTGCGGATAATGAGGGGTAACATTATCACTGATGGTGTTTTCTACCACCAAACTCACAAACCAACCTTCTTGCCCTTTGTGATAGGGGAAAATTACAAACCTTACTTTTGGGTATAGTTTGCCGCCCTCCACCTCTACCTTCGGTATTATGCCCCAATCCGAATCTTTTCCAATGTGCATATCGCACCTCCTTTTCTGGTTTAATAAATATCAAAAAGAGGGGTGGTTGTCAATGGTTTGTTTTGTTTGATCGGTGTTATCATTTAAAAATGCAAAATTCACGCTTTCTCAAATGGATCTTGGCTCTCGCTATTGTGATTGTTCTTAACCTCTTTTTCAATTACGCCATCCACTTGGTTTATGAAGCGCCACAGTGGGAAAATTTTTGTCCAACCAAACAAGTAAATATTATGCCTCAAACCAAAGAAGCTTGTTTAGATGAAGGCGGTAGTTGGACAGAGGAAAATGGTGAAATGATAACGACAATACCTCTTTTTGGTCCTGGAGATTCGGCCCCAAGGCGTACTAGCTATTGCGATGTTAACTTCACCTGTGACCGAGAATTCGACAGTTATCAATCAGTTTATAATCGCAATGTTTTCTTGATCTTAGTGGGAGCTGGCCTAGCAACACTGTTGCTTAGCCTTTTTGTTGCCCTCACTTCACCTGTTTCGCTCGGCCTCTCGCTTGGCGGCGTGCTCTCAATAATTGTTGGTTCAATTCGTTATTGGTCGGAGATGCAAGATTACCTCCGCGTCATTCTCCTCGCCGTCGCTCTTATTCTCCTCATCTGGCTCGGCATCAAGAAGTTTAGGGAATAAATCACCCTAACTGTTGAACATCGGATGTTCAACAATCTCTGCCAGATCTTTGGCCCCACTTGTTTGTACCCATTCGTGATAATCATCACTTTTTGCAAACTGTTCGCGAATTGGCTCGGTGTGTAGGAGGTTTGACCAACGGTTCTTAGAAAGGAAGTCTTGATAACTAGACCAAGGATATTCATGGGCCTTATTTCTCCAGCCAGTTAGCTCACAACAATTCCGATGAATATAAGCTGAGGCATATAACAGCTGTTCATTGTCGCCGATATGCGAAAATTTAAAAGCCCCCTGAAATAAGTAACCACTCGCTTGGTATTTGGTATTAAAATATTTGGTGTAACTGTTACCCACTCTTTGCATATACTTCGATATTCCTCCCTCCTTTACTTCTTCTGCGATCAAGTGAAAATGATTAGGCATCAAGGCGAAGGCAATGAGACGCAGTCCGCGTTCTCGGGTGATTTTTTCTTCCATTGCCCTGTCAGTGTTGAACATCCGATGTTCAACATATCGAGTGACAAGTCGACCGGGGTTGTCGATTGTTTCTGGCCCTTGAAAATAAAGAAGGGAAAGCAAAAACCGAGCTCGATCACGATCGTCGAGAAAAATTTTCCTCTTTAAAACCCCGCGGTTGTAAATATGATAAAATTCACCGGGAGCTAATGTTTGCACTCGTTTCATGGTGTCTGTTGAACATCCGATGTTCAACATTATACGGTATCGTAAGGATTGTGTTTGGGAACAACTATCTCGTCAACTCCTTCATCCCTTCTACCACGAGGCTGGGTTCGCCGTTTCTTAGCGAGAGTTTGCCTTTAATCGCCACGCATTTTTCGGGTTCGAGGAGTTCGCGACATTCGGCAAAAGTGCGCGAGAAAATTACGAGCTCAATGGAGTCGTTGAAGTCGGTGAGTTTAGCAAAGCACATCCGGTCGCCCTTCTTAGTGTTAATCAGTTTAATTTCTTCTAACACGCCGGCCACCACGGTGGCGGTGCCGTCTTTCAAACCTTTGATTTTAGTAATCGAGCGACCAATCGCTTCAATTTTCTCGCGGAATTCTTCGAGCGGATGACCAGAAACATAGAGACCGAGTAGCTCTTTTTCCCAAGCGAGTTTTTCTTTAGCCGAGATATCGGGCGCCGGTTTGAGTTTGAAGTCGGGCACACTCGCTTTATCGGTCATCGCCGAAAAGAGTGAGTCTTGATTGCCACCCAATTTGCCACGCTCGCGATTATACTCAAGCGCCGCGTCTAAATTGGCGAGCAAGGTCCCTCTTTCTCCTGCCTTAGAGTTGGGAGAGCTAAAACAATCCATTGCGCCCGATTTAATCAGCGCTTCGAGTGATTTTTTATTCAAATTACGATGAGTAATGCGCTCAAGCAGGTCGCTAAAACTTTTGAACGGGCCTCTCGTTTTGCGCTCACGCACAATCACTTCAGCAATCTCGGCCCCCAAGTTTTTGATGGTCAGCAAACCGAAACGAATTTTATCGCAGTCGGCAAGGGTCACCCTTGGGTCTGGGTCTTTAAGGGTGACCCTTGCCGGCGCTTTGATGACCGTAAAGTCGCTGAAACTCTCATTGATATCTGGCGGTAAAACGGGGATGCCGAGCAACTTGCACTCGCTAATAATCTCGGCGATCGTTTCGATATTGCCGCTCTCGGCCGAGAGCGCGGCGGTCATATATTCACCCGGATAATTAGCCTTGAGATAAGCTGTTTGATACGCCACGCGACCATAACTCGCGGCATGCGCCTTGTTGAAGCCGTAACCCTGGAAGGGCTCAAAAAGATTCCAAATTTCTTCGGCTTTTTCTTTAGTTAAATCACTGTGTTTGATACAACCTTCAACAAACATCACATGCTGTTTCTTCATTTCTTCCGGAATCTTTTTACCGACGGCTTTGCGGAATTTATCCACTTCGCCCCAGTTGTACCCGGCCACTTCGATGGCCGTCATCAGGAGATCGTCTTGATAGACGAGCACGCCAAAGGTTGGCGCGAGATAACTCTTCATCTTCGGATGGAGAAATTTTGTTGGCTTCTTGCCATGTTTCCGCGCAATATACTCATAAATATTGTCCATCGGCCCCGGACGATAAAGCGCCACCATGACATTAATATCTTCCACGCGCGTGGGCTTAAGTTCCTTCAGCGCGCGCGTCATGCCGGTGCCATTAAGCTGAAACAGGCCAATGGTGTGACCGGCGGTAAGCATGATAAAAGTTTTTTTGTCATCGAGGGGAATTTTTTCAATATCAATTTTCTCACCTCGAGTTTTCTCGATAATTCTAATCGCGCCTTCGATAATCGAGAGGTTTCTAATGCCGAGAAAGTCGAATTTCAAGAGTCCTGCCTCTTCGACCACATACATATCAAATTGCGTAATAATCTTGCCGCCCTTCGGGTCGAATTGGAGGGGCACGAAGTCGGTGAGCGGCGTGGGCGAGATCACCACACCCGCAGCATGCACCGAGATGTGCCGAGCATTGCCTTCAATTTTCTTGGCGAGATCAATAATTTCTTTGGTTGCAGTATCGGTATCATAAAGCTGTTTTAATTCTGGTGTAATCTCAAGCGCGTGATCAATCGTCATCGGGAAGCCTTGCGAACCCATCGGGATTAAATTAGAGATTTTATCGCCCACGGCATAAGGGTGACCGAGCGCTCGCGCCACATCACGCACCGCGCCCCGCGCCATCATCGAGCCGAAAGTACCAATTTGCGCCACATGATCTTCACCATACTTTTTCTTTACATAATCAATCACTTCATCGCGTCGACGATCGGCAAAGTCCATGTCGATATCGGGCGGGCTCGGGCGATCGGGATTAAGAAAGCGCTCGAAGGGGAGATTATAATAAAGCGGGTCAACACTAGAAATACCAATGAGATGCGAGGTAAAACAGCCGGCCGCCGAGCCTCGAGTATTGGTAAAGATGCCTTGGGCGCGGGTAAAGTTGAAGATGTCAGCCACCACGAGAAAGTAGGGAGCGTAACCCTTGTTGATAATAACTTCGAGCTCGTAAGCGAGGCGAGTGGCAGCTTCTTCTTTGCGATCGGGATTGCGTTCGAGATATTCGGGCAAGCGACTTTCGGCAAATTTTCGTAGTTCTTCTTCTGGTGTCTCGGCGAGGGTAAGTTGAAATTTGGGAAAGACCCATTTGCCAAGCTCCAGTTTGAGATCACAAGCCTCGGCAATTTTGAGGGTGTTATCGACGGCTTCAGGCGCGTCTTTAAAATGCTCGCGCATGGTGGCCTCGTCAATCAGTGAGAAATCATCACCGGCCTTGGTATAGCGTTTATTATCATCGGCATCAGTATTTGTACCAATCGCCACAAGCGTATCATGAGCCTTCGTGTCGTCTGGTTGTAAGTAGTGAGCAT
>ERZ1292629.320-Hain-H43-01um-R1-320-length-50626-cov-17_pt1 | contig 21579 bp, 25 predicted proteins | sample MGYA00564399_ERZ1292629 | MGnify/ENA primary metagenome ERZ1292629 (study PRJEB36523, sample SAMEA6512636) | groundwater metagenome | collected 2019-01-08 | study: AquaDiva: Metagenomics assemblies of 32 groundwater samples | reverse complement strand
ACTCGACGCTCGATTGGTGGGCTTGTGCCCAATTAGTGACCCCGTAAGTCATTTTATGGAAACGACTTATGACATTTTGTGAGTCTGACTATCGCAAAGCAGCGCGTGCCGAGTCCCGTGTAAACGGGAACTGCACTCGCTGCTGCGCGAAGCCGGTTAGCAAAATAGCCACCGCAGGGTGGCCTCAAACCCCGGCAGCCTGACCTGGTTTCCTCCGCAGGCTGTCGGGGGACTTTCAATGGAGGAAACCCGGGCGCAGGCGCTCGTTATGCCCGAAGACGCGGGCGGCAACTTCGCCAGCCTGACCATCACACCCATTTCGATGTAAAGGGTTTTACGATGTCTGCTGAAAACATCATGCGGATGTGGAACGACTGCGCTACGGGCGGTCGGCTCCGTCCGAAGTTCCGAATCACCGCCAAGACCGCCAGCTACACCGTCACACCGGACGACTTCGGCTCGGTGTTGACCACCCGTGGCGCGGGCGGTGCCATCACCTTCACGCTGCCTGCGGCATCCGCCGTCAACAAGGGCGAGTTCGTGCTGTTCGTCAACGTCGCCAATCAGAACATGATCGTCGCCGGTGCTGACGAGGGCCTGGTCGTCATCAACGACCTGACGGCCGACAGCATAGCATTCCAGACCGGCAGCGAGAAGATCGGCGGCGCGTTTCTGGCAATCTCCGATGGCAGTTCGTGGTGTGTTGCCCCCCTTGCCACTGAGACACAAACCATAACTGTCGTTTCGGCCTAAAGGAGGCTCCAATGTCTCACGAAAACATCATGCGGCTTTGGAACGACGCTTCGGTGGGCGGCGAAGTCCGACCCAAGCTAAGAATCATCACCAAGACCTCCGATTACACCGTCACGGAGAGCGACTTCGGTTCGGTGTTCACGACCCGTGGCGCTGCGGCGCAGGTGACGTTCACGCTTCCGACAGCTTCGGCCGTAAACAAAGGTGACTGGGCACTGTTCATCAACGTCGCCGACGTGGCCATGTTCGTGGCCGGAGCGTCTGGCGGGCTGGTCATCTTCAACGACCTGACGGCCGATAACATCGGCTACGCTACGGCTAGCGAATTGATCGGCGGTGCGTTGTTGGCGATCTCGGATGGCACGAGTTGGTGCGTCCTGCCGCTTTCCGAGGAGACGCAGTCGGTGGTTGAAGCCTCTAGCACGGCGACTTCCACGGCAACGTCCAGCGCGACGAGCACGTCGTCGGCCACGCCGACTTCCACGAGCACGTCGTCGGCCACGCCGACTTCAACATCCACTTCCACGGCTACACCGAGTGCCACGTCAACTTCGACAAGTACGCCAAGTTCCAGCGCTACATGGTCGATCTCCGGCTCTGACACGGCGTCGCATACGCAAAGTGCGTCCTCCACAGCCTCAGGCAGCGCCACTTCCACCAGCACCAGCACGTCCACGGCCACCGGAACGCCGACGAGTACGTCCACGGCCAGCGCCACGCCGACCAGTTCGGCGTCTGGAAGTTCTACCGCGACAAGTTCGGCGACCTCGACGGCAACCTCAACGGGTACGCCCTAAAGGAGGAGCGGCATGGAGTTCAAGGAAGTGCTGGAAAAGTATTTCCGGGTGCGCGGCAACGTTGCCAAAGGACTGGGGACCGAGGCGCGCAATCGCGGGCGATGGGCGCTGGCGCGGGCGATGGCCGACATGGCGTTCCGATCTGGGGTGGAGATCGGAACGCTGTACGGCGACTCGGCGGAGATGTGGTGCAGCATGAACCCGCAACTGCACCTGACGTGCATCGACCCCTACGGGGAGTACCGCAAGCGGCACGGGCAGAGGCAGCAGGACGAAGCCTTTGCCGCCACAAGCAAGCGTTTGGTGCCGTTCAATGTGACGATGATGCGGACTACGAGCCTTGCCGTCGTGGACAAGTTCCCCGACGCATCGCTGGATTTTGTCCACATCGACGGCGACCATTCGTTTGATGCCGCCATCCAGGACATCGTTGCGTGGGCCCCTAAGGTGCGAATCGGGGGTCTAATCCTGGTCCACGACTACTTTTCGTTGAGCTGGCCGGGAGTGACACAAGCGGTGGACGCTTATGTGCGCGCCCACCGCATCCAGGAATGGTACGTCACCCCGGACGTGTCTCTAACGGCCTTTTGGGTGCGAACGCTATGCGACTAAGTTTGATAATTCCGGTGCTCGACAGCCACTCGATCGTGCGGCGTCAACTGCGGCACCTGGAGCGTGTCGGGCTGCCGCCAGACACGGAACTAATCCTGGTGGACGACGGGAGCGACCCGCCGATTGAGAACACGTCCAGTCTGCCAGTGCAGATCATTCGCACGCATGATACTCGCCCTTGGACGTGGGCCTTAGCCCGCAATGCTGGGGCGAGGATCGCTCGCGGAGAGTATCTGCTGATGTACGACCTAGACCATATCACCACGCGGGAACTAATGGATTTTGTTGTGGCATCTGATTTTCCCCGGATTGGATTTCGCCGCGAGCTTGCGGTCTTAGACGAAGATGGTATGTTGACTCAGGACCGTGACGTGCTGGCGGAGTACGGACTTCTGCCGCGTAAGTCGCTGCGGTTGGAATCGCACCACAACAGTTTCGCCATGCGGGCCGATTTGTTTTGGAAATTGGGTGGCTACGACGAGGACAGGATTGGACTGCCGTATCCGCAGGGAGAAGACAGCGCGTTTTGGAAGCGATGGCTGGCCTATCGGGACGCCAACAATGTACCCGAGGCGTCTGATCCGCCGACGCTCTACGTGTTCCCATCGGGCCGCTGGTGCGGCGACGTGGACTACAACCCGCAGGGGCTATTTCACGATCTGAGCCGGAAGAGTAGCCGTAATTATTGGTGGAACAGGCAACGCGAGGAGGAAACCAATGGCGTTTGCTAAGGCTCTTTCGATTATTGTGCCCGGTAGGAACGAGCAATTCATGCGGCGCACGGTTGAGGATGTTCTTGCACATACCTCCGAAGAAACAGAATGTATAGCCGTCGCCGATGGTTGGTGGCCGGAGCCCGTGCTTCAAGATCATCCGAGATTGCAGGTCATTCATTTCACGGAATCGGTAGGCCAAAGAGCGGCCACAAATGCAGGGGCAGCATTGAGCCGAGCGAAGTATATTTGCAAACTCGATGCCCATTGCAGCGTGGACGACGGCTTCGACGTGAAGATGATGGCCGACATGCAGCCGGATTGGACGATGGTCCCGCAGATGTACCGGTTGCACGTTTTTGACTGGCGGTGCAACGAGTGCGGACACGGCACGTATCAAGGCAGTAAGCCGGAGAAGTGTGAAGAGTGCGGCAGCGATAGCCTTTATATGCACATGGTCTGGGAGCCTCGGTGGAGCGTAGGAGCAACCGTGTCATGGCGGTTCGATTCGGCGCTTCACATGCAGTATTGGACCAAGCACAAAGATCGCCCTGAAGTCAAGGAGCAGATAAAAAGCGGGCTTGTTGAAACACCAATATGTGTTGGCTGCTGTTTCCTGATGGAGCGGGAACGATTTTGGAAACTAGGCGGCATGTCGGAAGAGCACGGAAGCTGGGGCCAATATGGCTGCGAACTGGGAATGAAGGCATGGCTTTCTGGTGGCAGGATGGTTACGAATACGAAAACGTGGTTCGCCCATCTATTCCGCACAGGCCAGTTCTCGGTTAACGGCGAATCGACCTTCCCTTATCCATTAGGCGGAGACGCACAGGAGGCAGCGCGCAAGTATTCGCGTGACCTCTGGTGGAATAATCGCTGGGATAAGCAGAAGCGGCCTCTATCGTGGCTGATTGAGCATTTTGCACCTATACCTGACTGGGACAATGAAGCGATCCAGCAACAGAAAGAGCGAGAACGTGACTTCGTTCCTGCAACATAAAGGAGAATGATTATGGCCTATGACCCAACGGCTCCCGGCGATGTCTTCGGCATGGTGGCCCTGACCGCCGATACCGAAGTCACGCTAAACCTGGACGTTCGCTACCAATACAAATTGATCCATACTGGGGCCGATGCTTCGGGCAACGACGATGCGCAGAGTGCACTTTCGGCCTGGCTGTCCACGTTGTCGGCAACGGTTACCTGTAACAAAACGGTTGAAGATGTCAAGTTCGAGTTGACCGACGGCACCAGCGAAACCGTCGGCCCTGGTATTTCCAAGCTCTACCTGAAGTCAACCGCTGGTGCCGATGCCGTGCTGAAGATTGTGCGGATCGGGACGCCGGTCAATTCGTACTGACCGCAGCTAACGACTGGCAAAGACGAGCAAGATACCGGCTGCGTGCCGGTGCGGGAACGTGATTGAGACATTGCCATGAGCAAACCGAGAGCTACCGTTGACCGCTGCCCAAGCTGTGGTGAATGCGCCGGCTACTTGGCTAAGCAGTCGCCACAACGCCAAGAGTACCGCTGTGGGAGGTGCCGACATCAATGGACGATTTGGAATCGCCGGAAGCCCGCAAAACGGCGGATACCCATCGGTTTTCGCCGGAAGATGACCACCGTAATTTACTAACCATGTTCCACGTAAAAGACAACCTGTTCTTCGGCCGCCGCCTTGACGGGTCGGTGCGAGTCCTCAAGTTCGCATTGCCGCCGCATGAGTACCCGCTTGCGGACGGTGAGAATAGCGCCGCCACGTTCGACATCACCATTGACACTGGTTCGTGGGGCTCCGTCGTCAGCTCGGTAAGTGCTAAAGGAGAAGAGGATGGCAGATGGTACGAGGCGATGGACTTTCACGCGGGACGGCCAATCGTCAATGGCGTGACGCTGACGCAACAGGTTGTTTTGTCCTGCCAAAAATGCGGGGGTTATGTTGTGCCGAGTAATTGCCACCTCAATGTAGCGGAGGTTGGCGGCGTGGAAGTTGTGGCGAACGCCTACTGCGAGAAGTGCTGGAAAGAACTCGGAAAGTAGAGCGAATGGGCCAACTGATTCTACAACCCGACGCGACCGCCGGCATCGACACCTGGCTGGACTCCAGCAATCCTACGGTCAATCAAGTAACCAATGCCGGCTTTATGGTTGGCAGCGGCACGACCGATCCGGCGCGATTTCGGGAGCTTTGCAAGTTCGATCTTACCAGCATTCCCGTGGGGGCGACGATCCTGTCGGCCATTTTGGCCCTAACCCAGTACGGAAGTTCATTGGCCGACACCTTCGAGATTCATCGCATCTTGGCCGCCAATAGCAGTTGGACCGAGGCGACGGCCACCTGGAACAAGCGAGACGGGACGAACAACTGGGCGGGCTCGGTTGGCTGCCGCACCTCGGGCACGGACTACGCGGCCACCGCGATGTACAGCGGCGACCCAGGAACCAACAATGTGTTGAAAAACTTTACCCTGGACTTAACCGAGTTCGGTTTAATGTGGGCCAATAACTACGGCCTCATCATGTTCGGCAGCACAATCACGGGCGGCGGCGGCGCGAACCCGTATCGGTTCTTCCGCTCCAGCGATTACGCGACGGCGGGTGACCGGCCGAAACTGACCGTGACGTGGGCCGAACCACGTCGACGGCGAATCATCTGCGGAGGAGATCAGTAGATGCACCTCTTAAAACAATCTGTTGCGGCAACAGTGCTGGTTGGTCCGGTTCTGGATGCGGCCGGAGCAGCCGTCACGGGAGCCCTCGCAACCACTGATTTTAAGATCACAAAAAATGGCACCGTCGTGGCGATGAACACGAACAACACCGTCACGCACGACCACAACGGCCACTATCTGATTATCCTGTCTCAGACCGGAACGCCAGATAACAACACGGTCGGACGGCTGGCGATCACGATGGCCAATGTGCTTTACGCGATGTCAAAGATGCACTACGAGGTTTTGGCGGCAACGACGTTCGACGCGATTGTCACCAACGCGGCGGGCGCGGCGAGTGGATTGCCGATCTTGGATGCGAATGCAAGTCTGTTTACCTCCGCCGTGATGCAAAAGATTGCCCGTGAGGCATATAGTGTCAGCGGCACGGTGTGGCATATCGCGACCACCGGCAACGACAGCAATGATGGCCTGAGTTGGACAACGGCGAAGCTGACAGTCGGGGCCGCCATCACAGCGGCAGCCGGAAGTGCCGACACATTCTTGATCGGTGCCGGTTCATTCTCGGAACATGTCACTTTCGCCGCCGGGCAGACCGCGATAGGCGCTGGACGGCACGTAACGATCATCGGCGATGCGACCGCCAATGCAGCCGTCACGGTGGGGAGTAATTGCCGACTACGCGACTTGGATTGCGTCTATACGGGTGGTACAACCAACGTAGGTTTAGATGCCAGCAGCACAACAGACGTGGTAATCGAGGACTGTCATTGCGGCGGGGGAATCGACGGTTTTCTGGCGGGCAGTGCAGTTCGCCTGACGATGAGACGTGTAACCGCGTCCGCCAAGTATGATGGCGGAAACACGTCCGGGGCAAAGGCCCTATACTGCGAGGACTGCCGGTTCACCACTGATTGTACGTACGGTGGTCCTGGTGGGGAGAGGTCGGGACTGCTGGCTGCAAATACTTCAGGGGCGTTCATGCGATGTTTCTTTTCCGCCTCTCGCAATGATAGTGTTGCGGCCCATACGTCCGCCGTGCGGATGTCCTCGGGCAATTCGGTTTTCGTGGACTGTACCCTTGAAGCAGAGCAACTGGGGGCTGGAGCGGGAAATGTTGTTGGGGTGAATGTTACGGCGGGCAATGCTTTCTTTATCGGAGGCAACATCATTCTGAGCAGCGCAGGTGCCGGAACTCTGTACGATCTTTCGCAAGCGGGCGGCGGCACCATTAAGGTATCCGGCCTCCATTACAACACTGCTCGGCTTTCTGGCACGATCACCCAACTCCTGCCAACCATCGACGCTTCCGGCAACGCCTACTCCGACGTGAAGCTGATAAAAACCGTGGATGCTGATACGGCAATCAGCACGAGAGTGGATGCAAGCACGATGGCGTCCGTTGTAGCCTTGAATTCTACCGTCGCCAAGGCGGCGGACCTGGCCGATGTTCCCACCACGGCCGAGATCAAGACCGCAATGGAGGCCGCTGGCGGACACTTGGCCCTGATCCTGGAGGACACGGGCACGACCTTGCCGGCCGCTATCGCCGCAATTCCGCCCGAAGTCGGCGAAGGGGCCTACACGGGCACACTGACTGTGGACGACGGAGCAACCGGGCTGGAAGGCGCAGTCGTCAACGCTTATCGCGGCGGTGTGCTCATCGCCACCGGGATCACTGACGCCAATGGCCAGATTACCGATTGGGTGTTCGACGCCCACACCTACGATCTCGCCGTGCGGTTGCCCGGCTATCAGCCTGAGACGGATACCGTGACGGTAAGCGGGAACGCCTGGACAAAGACGATCAGCCTGACGGCGATTACGATCACCGCCCCGGCTGCACCGACTCTTTGCACTGCCCAACTCCGGCTTACGTTGTCTGATACAGCCGTCGCCGGAGCTATCTTCAGCGCCCGCCTCCTGGGCATTAACCAAGCGGCAGACGGGACTATTCTCTCCAATGCTGAGATGTCGGACACCACAGATGCGTTTGGAATTGCCGAACTGCAATTAGTGCGGGCTGGCGAAATTATTAAGGGCGACGGACTGTATGCTATATCCGTGACGATCAACGGAAAACCCGTCGCCAGTGTGACTACGAAAATACCGAATCAAAGTACGATTTTATTTGCGGACCTCTTGTGATGTGTGTAAGCCCTTACGGGAGTGGTCAACGATCGCTCAATGGACCATCCATGTTTAAGACGATAGCACAATATAGTCTTGCTCATACCGATCTCGTTTGCCCAATCCGCGCAGCACATGGTTGTGCTATTGAGCGTCAATATGCGATTGTCGCGGCGGTTGCGAGCCTGCTCTTTCGAGGTTGCCCATCGGCAGTTGGAAGGCTCGTAGTTGCCGTTGTTGTTGATTCGGTCAAGTGTATGCTTCGGGGATGGTCGCGGCCCCATATCAGCGAGGAAGTTGTCAAAAGTCAGCCATCGTTCGCAAACGGCGATTCCTCGCCCACCGTAACGGTCGTAATCTGGGGCGCGGGCGTTTTGACATCTAGTAAGCATACTGCCCCACGACTGGTATTCTGGCGACCTTTCACCGGACTTCCCGTGGCCGTGTCGTGTGGCTCCGCACCGGCGACAGCCTTTACTGCCACCGCCTTTCAGAAGTGTTCCTCGAACAGGTTGCACTATTCCACATTCACAGCGGCAGAGCCATCGAGAGTGGTCGTATGCAATAGAGTGAAACGCAAGAACCGTCCAGCGACCAAACTTCTGTCCAGTCAGGTCTATGAAGCGAGGACTGCGGCGGGTAGAATGCCCAGAAGCCATTCGAGTCTCCTTTCAAGATTCGGGTGGATAGGCCCTGCTAGGAGTCACAATCTCCTTGCGGGGCCGTTTCATTGTAGCATCAACCAAACCACGTAACAAGCCTAGGAGGAACCGAAATGCGGTCAAAAATGCCCCCAGAATACCGCGTGCCGGACGACCCCGACACCAACAAAATGGACGCCGCCTACCTGCGGACGTGTCTTGGCATTCGCACGCTGCCGGGAGAGGAGCCGCCTCCCTTGCCGCTGGCGGTGCGCCGTGCCCATTACGATCTAGCTCGGGCGCTGAGCCTGTTGGGCGGCATGGGGCCGACCGGCATGGACAGGACGCAACTGGCGTTTGTGGTGGTCTTGGCCCTGCGCGACCCGGACATGGAGATGCCCCAGCGGAAAGAGCAGGTAGCACCAACTCCGGCCCCGAGCGCGCCCAAGCCAAAGAAGAATCTAACCATTGCCAGCGGCGACGAGGTAATCGTCACCGTGGATGGCACGGAAGTTGCCGGCAACTTTCGTGCACGCGGACCCGGCGGAAGGTTGGCGGTGATCGTCGATGGCACGGAGCGCTTTTTCCGGCCCGACGACGTGCGCCTGCCGGAGAAGGCGTTAGAAGAAGTCGAAACGAGCAACCAACCAGTTGAGGTGTAACGTGGCAACGATTCAATTGTATCAATACTTTGTCGTGGATACCCCTAATGGGCCGAGCCGTGGAGGGTCGCTTTCAGAGGCCCGTAGCGTCAACATCGGCGACGATGAACTGATTGACAGACAATTCAAAGTTCCGCCCGAAACTTCGATCAAGGTGTTCGATGCCGCGGAGGATGAGGGCCTCGGAAATTTCGACTTCATGTGGATTGAGAGCGACCTCGATCTGCTCATTCAATACACAGCCGATCCAGGTGTGACGGACGAGTTTATTGTGATTGAACTAAAAGGGTCAGGCACGGCCGGGCAGATGGGTGCCGCAATGGTTCTTGGATCGGATGCCGCGCTGCTGGGCGGGACGGTCGATAGTTTTGACGGCAGCGCGGGGACCATAGAGGAAATATGGGTGCGAAACGAATCAGCCACCGATACGGCCAGACTGAGACTAGTGGTGGCGACGTGAGGGGTTTAGGGATGTCACTACATTTTGCCATAGCGAGGCTTAACAGGCGTTTCCAGCGCCTCTTCTGTGGACATTCCTTTTGCCACACGACTATAAAAAGTTCCCCAGTTTATTCCGAACATGCCTGCCCAGTCCGTGAGGCACATCGTTCGTCCCTTATACGTCAAAAGTCGATTGCGTCTGGTATTGCGCGCCTGTTGATATTGTGTCTCCCAGCGGCAGTTGTCTGGAGAATAGTCTCCATTATTGTCGATTCGTCCGATGCTATGTGTCCGCGAAGGCTTCATCCCCATGTCCTCAATAAACGCCTCAAAAGAGTTAACCCATCGTTGACAAACGCTGATGCCGCGTCCGCCATAATTCCCATAGTGGGGGAGATGTGTGTTGTAACATCGAGCCAACATCGCACACCACGAATAGTATTCTGGAGTGCGAGTCTTTCCGTGACGGCGCATCGCGCAGCGGCGGCACGATCTACTCCTGCCATTGCGCAAGGCATTTTGCTGCAAAAGCTTTTTTGCCCCGCATTGGCATCGGCAGAGCCACATTGTTGGAAGACCAGTTCCGCTGGAATGAAGTCCAATGACCGTCCAACGTCCAAACGTCTTGCCTGTGATGTCTATGAATCGGTTGCCGTGTTTGGTAGAATTGGCCGTGTCCATCAGAAGAACCTCCTTTACAGGTTTGGACGGTGGATAGGCCCGCGGAGGAGTCACAAGCTCCTCGTCGGGCCGTTTTATTTTAGCAACGGGGGCACCCTATGTCAAACGTAACCTACAGCGAAATACGTGAAGAGATAGCCTACTTTATAGGCACTCCACAAGCTAGCTGGGATTCGGTCACTGCTACTGCCGTCACGAACGCGATTCGGACGGGCATCGACCAGGTAGTACACAATGGGCAGCACCAGTTTTCATGGATGCGCCCGCGATGGGCCATGAGCACGTCGGCCAACCAGCGGCGGTACTCGCTGCCGGAGGACTTCGAGCAGTTCACGGGCGACTTGTACTTCGATGGCACAAACTATCAATACCCGGCGATCTCACAGTGGCCAGCCAGCCGACTCATGCAGTTGGCTGCGGAAACCACGACGACGGGCGTTCCGACCCGCTACGCAATCGAGACGGAGACGCACGACGGGGTGACGGTGCAGGGCTCGGTGCTGGTGCTTGATCCGACACCCGATGCCACTTACCAGTTGCAGGGCATCTACGCCATTGCAGTGCGGCCGCTGAGCGACGCGAACCCGTACCCGCCGGGAGGACCCGCCCACGGAGAGTTGTTCCTGGCGTCCTGTCTCGCCAAGATCGAAGCCAAGTTCTTTGATGCGGTGCAGGTGAAGCAGATGGAGTTCCAGGAGATGCTGGCGAACCACATTCAGATCGACCTCCGTCGTCAGCCTCGTAATTTAGGAAGGATGGACGGCAGAACGGGCAGGGCGACATCAAGTTCAGACTTGCGGAAGCAGTTGGGTTTGATTGGCAGGACCACTATCAACGGATCAAGCGATTTTTGACGGGAGTCGTCACGACTTATGAGCGCTAGAACGAACAGGAGTTGTCAGTGCAACGTCCGTGGGCCAACCGGTCTGCAATCGGGTTTTCAATGTTCCGCGTTTGAATCCGAGGGTTTCTTCCCATGCGGACAGACATTGCGTGATGCCCCGAAAGGTAATCAAGCGATTGTGGCGACAATTTCGTGCCTGCTCCACAGGCGTACTCCATTCGCAATTGCCCGGCTCGTAGTTTCCATTGTTGTCGATACGATTGATGCTGTGCCATGGAGAGGGTTTATCCCCCATGTCGTGGTGAAATGCTTCAAACGAAAGCCAGCGATCACATACCGTAATGCCTCGCCCGCCATAGTCTGGATACGATTTACAACGCTGGTTGTTGCAGCGATAGAGCATGTGCTTCCAAGACCGATATTCTGCGGATGCGATCTTCCCATGGCGAAGATGCCGGCAACTCCGGCATCCCCGATTGCCACTTCTAAGAGAACTGCCAGACACCGCCTTTTCTTTTCCGCATTGGCATCGACAGAGCCAGAGGGTTTGTCCGCGGTTTGTAATCGAGTGTTGGCAAAGGACTTGCCACAATCCAAATGTTTGCCCAGTAAGGTCTTTGAAACACGGGCCACGCTTGATAGAATTACTGGCGTTCATCAGAACGTCCTCCATAACAGGATCGTGATGGTGAATTGGCCCTGGCGAGAGCGTGATCTCTCTCTGGGGCCGCTTCATTATACGGCGAGCAAATGGGAGGTACAATCCCATGCCGCCTAATGACAAGTTGCCAAAACCACCAGCGGTTAAGACATTTAACCTTAGATTTCCAGCCCTTGGTGTTGTTAGAAGTGATAGTCAGGAACGGGATTTTTCAGCAGTAGCGTATGGGACTCCTTGGGCTTGCAACGTGAGGCTCGAAGACCCGATTGCCAGTCGTCTTCGTGGCGGCAGCCGTGGTGGGCTGACGAAGCTGATTGCCAGCGCCGCCGGGACGAGCATCGCCGACATCCAGCCGTTGCAGATCTCCAGCACAACAGGAACCGAGGAAGTGCTGGTCGTCCTCGTGGATGGAACTATCGGGGTGTTGAGCGATGGAACGCTTTCCTTTCCGGTTGCCGCTCTCAAGGACGAGAGCGGCAACTACATCGTCACCGAGGCCGGCGAGCATATCCTGCTCAGTACCGATGACGCCCCGAATACCACCTTTCTCGTCACCGGCCAGCAGCACGCCTACGCCATCAGCAGTTCGCAGATTGCGAAACTCGACCCGAAGACTGGGCTGGTGGCGAACCTGACTGTATCTGCGGGCACACTGCCGACGGGATGTACGCTTGGGGCCATCTACCGCGACCGACTCTGCCTTGCGGGCTACGACAACGCCATTTACCTATCCCGTCAGGGCGACTTCACCGACTGGAACTTTGGCGCTAACGCCTCAGACTCCAGCCGAGCCATTCCCTTTCAGCTTTCAGAAGGGAGTGGGGTTGGAGATCAGTGTACGGCCCTTGTACCGTGCGATGACAGCCATCTGCTGGCTGCCACCTCCAGGAGCCTGTGGATCATTCGGGGCGACCCGGCGGCCGGTGGCGGCCTTCAGAACGTGTCCAGGCACGTCGGCATTTTGGGGGACCGGGCTTGGTGCATGACCGATCGGCAGGTCGTATTCCTTGCCGAAGACGGACTGTATCACGTCAGTCGGGATGGATCGGACCTGCTGCCACTATCAGAGGAAAAGATTCCAGACGAGTTGGTGGGGATCGACACAACGACGACGACGGTCATGTTGGGGTACGACCACGACACGCGGGCTGTTCACATTTACCTGACGACGGCCGGCGGGGGCGACGTGCATTGGCTGTACGAGGTGGAGAAGGGGCTGTTCTGGCCGATGATGGTTCAGGACGACCATGCCCCGGTGGCGGTCTGCGAGTACGGCGGAAACCTCCTGCTGGCTGGCACGGACGGCTACATTCGCTACGTCGGGGGTAGTTCTGACGACGGCACGGCCATTTCTAGCCACGTCCTAATCGGCCCGATTCGACTTGGTGGCCCGGTCGAGTTCGGTCTGATACACGCACTGTACGGGATCATTGGTGCCGGCAGCGGCGACGTGACGTGGCGCATTCTCGTCGGGGACACAAGTGAGGCGGTAGCCGACAACGGCAAGGCGGCGGTGATCGCCGCCTTGGCCGGGAACGACTTCAGTCAGTACGTGGCGGCGCAAGGGGTCTGGTCAGCCGGGCGGTCGAAAGCGGCGTGGCCAAGGGCACGGGGCTGCTGGGGGCTATTGTGGCTTCAGGGCAGTGCCGCTTGGGCGTTCGAGTCGGCAGTAGTGGAAGTGATTCCCGCCGGGAGGTGGCGATGAAAGATGGATCATTGGTACACGTCGTATGGATTGACTCATGCGCAACGGGTGGCTGGAACACGAAAAAAGGGCTGGCCTCCGCCACGATCTGCGAAAGCGTCGGATGGCTGGCGAGTAGTACCAAGGAAACCATCACCGTGGCGGGACATAAAAGCGACGCTACCGGGGAGTGGAATGGTGCGATGACTATTCCACGGGTTGCTGTTAGGAAACTGCGGGGGCTATCGAGCTTAAAGGGAAAGGTGCGGTAATGTCTGACATCAAAATGTCGGCTCTCACGATTGATTCCTCCGTAGCCGGAACTGAGAAGATTCTGGTTTTGGACGGAACGACCAGCAAGACGATGGCGGCTTCGGTGCTGGCCGCCTACGTTGTCGATACGCTTCTGTTGGCCGCCGCGGCGACGCCTACCACCGGGGACAAGATCGTCTGCGAGCGGTCTGGCGCTGAGAAGCTGGAAACTCTCGACGCTGTGGCGGAGTACAGCAATGAATATATGTGGAGCGGCAGCGCGGACGGTGCTCCGGTAGTCTCTGGCGATTTAATGGTGTTTTCGCGATCCGGGACGATCTACAATGTCGATGTGGACGATCTATCGACCTATGTTGAGACGATCGTGGCAACTACCTTGGCTGCAAGTGCCGCCGTCAATCCACTGGCCGTGGCCGATAAGTTCTTATTGTTCCGCTCTGGTGTGGCGAAGCTCGGCGACATTGACGATCTAGTGACCTACGCGCTGCCACAACTCTGGGACGCCACGACGATCACAACGGCGCTGGGAAGCGATATGGTTCTCTTGGACCGATCTGGCAACCAGAAAATCACGCTAGATAATCTGGCGACGTACATCCTCGCTGGCGTGCAAGCCGATACGCTGGACGTTTCGGGTCTATCGACGGCAACGCTTGGGGCAACCGACGAGTATTTGGTGGTTCAAGCCGGGGTTGCAAAGAAGACTACGCTTTCGGATATTGAGACGGAGCTCTGGACCGACTTTGCCACTTATGTTGAGGCGCTGACTGATGCCGCCACCGTTGAGGATGCGGACACGTTCTACATGCTCAACGGCGGCACGGCGAAGTATTGCACAGGTGCCGAGATCGCCTCGTATGTGGAAGCGGAGGTCTTCACTCGAACGGCAGCCGTTGGGGCGGTCGATGGCGATGTGCTGCTCATCAACCGGAGCGGAACACGATACACGCTCACGGTCGATCTCTTATCCGCCTATGTTTTGGCAGACGTTGCAGCAGACGTGCTGGACATCTCCGGTTTAAGCGAGGCCACGATCACCACGGTCGATCTATTGCTGTTCTGCCAGGCAGGCACGCCACGGCAGGCCAGTGTCGAGGATTTGGAAACGCACGTTCATGCGGCCTTCGCCACTTACCTAACGGATACGCTGACGGCAGTAAGCGGCCTGAATGACGCAGACTACTTGTACCTCGTGCAAGGCAGCGCGCCAAAAAACGCTCCGCTGAGCGACATCGTGGATTACGTATGGGACAATCCGCCGACCAATCTCAGTTTAGCGCAACCGACTCTGGATCGTGCAAAGGTGACAGTCAATGCCACGCCGGTTGCGGCGGCGGGAACCACATACGCCGATGCTGCCGAGATTGGCACCTACGATACCGTGATGGTTTCCAGTGATTCGGCGAGCAAGGGAATCAAGTTGCTGACTGGTTCTGCTGGCGAAGTCGTTACTCTGATTGAGACAACCGGGGAAGGCTATAAGCTCTATCCGTCCACGGGCGGTGCCCTAAACTGGCAGAGTGCCAACACGGCCGTCGATATTCCCGCCAACTGTATTATCCGCTGCCACTGCTTCGCTACCGATGCGTGGTGCGTGGAAGGGTCCGCACAAGTTCTCGGGCGGTATCCGACATCAACGGCGACTTCGACGGCAACGGCCAGCGCGACGTCCACGTCTACGCCGAGTTCTTCGGCAACTTCGACGGCTACCGGGACTTCCACGTCCACGTCCACGTCTACTGGCAGCGCCAGTTCGACGACGACGGCGAGCCCCAGTTCCACGTCCACATCGACGCCGACTTCCACATCAACATCCACGCCGACTTCCACGTCCACATCGACGCCGACTTCCACATCTACCTCCACGTCTACGGAGAGTGCCAGTTCGACGACGACGGCAAGTCCCAGTTCATCGGCAACATCCACATCGACGCCGACCTCCACATCTACTTCGACACCGACTTCCACGTCAACATCGACGGCAACGAAGAGTGCTACATCGACATCCACATCGTCGGCCAGCACGACTGGAACGAATACAAACACGGTTTCGGCGTCGGCCAGTGCCACTTCGACATCGACAGCCAGCGCTACGCCAACGAGTACGTCCACGGGTACTGGCACGAGCACGGCTACGCCCACCGCCACTGGGACCAGTACGGGGTCGGTCACATCTACTGGCACCAGTTCGCCGTCTAGCACTGCCACCGGCACCAGTACGTCCACTGCCACCGGCACCAGTACGTCCACTGCCACCGGCACCAGTACGTCCACTGCCACCGGCACGAGTACGGCGTCAATCACTTCGACGGGCACCAAGTCACCGTCTGGAAGTGCCACCAAAACCAGTACGTCCACTGCCAGTTCCACACCGACCAGTTCGGCCTCTGGAAGTTCTACCGCGACAAGTTCGGGGACTTCGACAGCAACCTCGACCAGCACACCGTAACGAAAAGGAGCACGTCTATGACCGTTGCAGTCGTACCCTATCAGCCGGGCGGGCAGAGCCGACTGTACCCGTCGCAGAAAACGTCGCCCTACTCGCTTTATTGGTGGAGCCAGTCCTATGTGAACGGAGTACCGGACGAATCGGTAGGTTGGATGGTCGCCCAGGGCTGGGAGATTGTCAACGTCCAGTACGACCAGAACACAACACCACCGACGCCCTACTACGCGCTTTCCCGCAAGTCGTTGCAAAACTGGAAGATTTTGCAGTCGCTCTTAAACGAGTACACGATCGCGGTCAACGAGGCGCAACTGTTCAATACGGCCAGGTACAACGAAGTGATTCAGGCGTGGAGCACCATGCTCGATACGTCACAAACGCATTTTCAGAACGAGACGGCGACGAACAACGCCTACGTGACGATATACACGAGCACGATCAACACGCTGATGGCAACGGCCGAATACGAGGTGGACTCCATCGCCAGAGAAGTGGCTAACGGCAAGGCGGCCGTGGCCCTGCTTCTGCCAAAGATTCTATCGGACCTGAATAAGTTTAACATCAATTATCAGGCGCACGCCGCGACAATCGAAACGCTGTTGGCGTCGCAGGCAGGGTACGTTACGGCATATCTGGCGGCGCACGAAACCGCACTAGGGCAACTCACGTCAGACTTTGCGACCTACCTTGCCGCGATTCGCATGTTGGAAACATCGCTTGATACAAACGTAACGAGCCATATCACGTCGTACCAAACGCAGCTTGCAGCGATTTTGTCGGACTTCACGACGCACAAGGCGACGGCGCTTGCCTTCCTGAACGATCTGGGGACAACGGAACTGGCTAGGATCAACGAGGCATGGGACGCCAAGGCGGCTGAGGTACGGCAGAGTACGATGGATCAAGGCTTCTATTCTACGCCCCTGCTTGCGGACAAGCTGGTGCTGGTGGAGCGGGAACGCAACGAGCAGATCGCCGCCCTGAACGACCGGCTGGCGCGGGAACAACTTACCAACGAGCATCAGTTGTACGAACAGCAAGCGGGGCTGCGGACTCGGACGATGGAGGGTTTGAGCATTCTCCAAAACGTCCGAAACGCGGTGACGCAGTTGAAACTTGAGAATGAAGGGAGGCTCGGGCAAGAACATCGCAGCGTTCGCGGAGCCGTGGCGGAGGGGATTGATCGGCGTCATGGCGTCCAGCAGGACGTATCGCGCACTCTTGGAAGCGAACGCCAACGGCTGTTGACGGACAAGCAGGCATCGGTAAGCGCGACAATCCAGAGTCGTGTGGCGCACGAAGAGGCGACATTGCGGAATGCGGAGTTCTCAGTGTCGAACCGGCACCAGATCGCCCGTCAACGCATGGACAACTATGTCCGCCGCATTGCCGGCATCGAACAGACACACGATTGGGAAATGAAGCTATACGCCTATCAGCTTTCCGAGCGAAACAATCTCTTGACCGGGCTGTACGGGTTTGTGAAGGATAGAACCGACGAGGCCCCGGACTTCTCGAATCTCGTCCAAATTGCCGCTGGACTCGGGGACTCGGGGGGGAGCTGGATAACTCCGTAGGGTGGGTTAGCGCCTAATGTGGTGTTAAGAGACTGCCTAAGACCGTTTTGGAGGCCGCATGACCTTCCGCAAACGCAAAACGCCATCGCCATCCTTTCGGCTGCCACCCCCGTTTGATCCGCGGGCGGGACAGCACGCCAGCATGGACAAGCCCGGTCTTCACACTAGGCTGTCCGTGTTTCAGGTAGTTGGCGATGACGGCACGGCCGAGAATCAGGATACGCACGACAACTACATCCTCTGTCGCGGCTGGGACTTGGACACCGACCCGGATTGCAAGTATCTCTTTGACCCGACAGCGAACGCGCAAGGGAAGGGCATTGCCGTAGCCAAGCCCTACGGCGTGCGCGGCACGTATCCCTACGTTCTGGGCCAGATGGTGGTGGTGGCCAAGGTCCGCACACGGTTGGGCGACAACCCCGGCGTAGCGCACACCACGGCAGGTCAGCCGGCGGACTTAGACGAAGTGATCGACTTGCTGACGGATGTCTACGGGAACCCGATTAGCTGGCTGGATATTGGCGGCGGTGGTGACACTCTTCGTTTGGTGGAACTGAAAACCTCTCTTACGCCCGGAGGTATTGCCGACGCATGGTTTCTAGAATGGGATTCTGTCCAGCAAACCTATGTCAATCCCGACCACAATGCTGCCCCTGACCTGTCAGCGGCCAACGGAAACTCGGTGTGGGATCCCCAAAACCGCTTCCGTTCCCTCGGCTATGAAGATACGCCCGAAGACATTAGTGGCGCGGTGATGTTTGTGAACAGCGTTGGGGCAGTGGTCAGCGGGCAGCAGAAGACCAAAATCTGCCTTTGTCAATTGACGGCCGCACAGACGGGGAGCGATACGAGTTTCATCGTGGACACGATTACGCCGCTGGACAGCGGGCAGATTCCATCTGCCACGACAGCGACCGTCTACAACGTACCAAAATGCGCGGGAGCGAACGGCGCACCGGCGATGATCGAGTTCAACGAGACGAGCGGGCATTGGGAAGTGCAGTGGATTGTCAACGTCTCGCAGAGCGTGGTGACAAACGAACAGATCGACGGCACCAATAAGCTCATCCAAATCAAGACGCGAACGATGTGGGGCAACTGGGTTGGCAGCGAGAGCGGCTGGACAACGATTCACACTGGAGGAGCTTGCCCATAGGCATTCAACATGGCAAAACGTCGCAACGACCGATACGCGAAAGTGCAACTATCCGATGCGGCACAACTCAGCAACAATATCTGCAAACGCATGTCCACATTGCAGTCGTTTGGCTATCATATACTGACTTATATGCAGTTGTCGCGCCCACTGCGCGATCGTCTGAGTCTTACCGTCATGTTCAACAAAGTGGTTGCTGCGGCGATTGTTCGCCTGTTCCGTCCGCGTTGCCCAGCGACAGTTGACGGGTTCATAGTTGCCGTCGTTGTCAATCCGATCAATCGTGTGGTCAGGACTCGGGCGTGTTCCCATATCGGAGATAAACAACTCAAACGAATCCGCCCAGCGTTGACACATTGTAATCCCGCGACCGCCATAACGAGCATACCCTGCGGCTTCGGGTTTGTAACATCGTTCCTTAATCTTCTGCCAGCATTTATACTCTGGTGTTGCTGCGCCATTGCGGGTTTGTCCGTGTGTAACGTGGGAACATCCCGGCCTACAGCCGCCTTTATCGCCATGCCGGAGGCTCATCCCTGTAGCAGTAATCGTGTTTCCGCACTCACATTGGCATTTCCATGCAGCGCAACTATTCCCATTAGAGAACGTGGTCATTCCAGCAAACTCAATGACGGTCAGTTTCCCGTAGACATTTCCGATCTCGTTCTTGACACGCCACGGTCGCCGGATACACTCATCAGTAGCCATAAGAACCTCCAGTCAGGTTTGAGTGGCAAGAGCGGCTCGATGGCGACAACCATTGGGCCGCTCGCATTGTATCACAACTCCCCATTTGCCACAAGGGGCTCTTGCTGATGGCCAAACACACTAACTCTCGCTGGCAGCGGGCAGACAATGGCATCTATTTGCCGTATTGGTACAGCCCACGCACTCCGCCTTCTCAACGCGGCGTGACGGCCAACGTGGTGCAATTTGGGGCAAGCAACACGGTGCTGTTTACGGCGGGGAATCTGGTGTCATTTGGGTGCGAGAGTACGCCAACCTGTTCATGCGGACTATGTACCGGAACGTGCCACCCAGATTTGCAGGTAACGATTGCTGGTATCACGGAGATAGATTGCGGAGATTGCGCGTCAGCAAACGACACTTTTGTTGTAACATTTACAAGCTCTAACGCATACGTTTGTTGGTGGAATTACTATCCGTCCCCGTTGTGGTGCGGAGGGCTAAATAACCATCTTTCTGTTTACTTGTTTTATTCCGCGCCGTACTATTGGTTGTTCTGCGATTCCATGGACGAACTCGGGGTTCCTGCATGGGATTTTTTCCATGACTTCGGTACGACACAACCAGATTGTAATTTCAATGTGTCTCCGTCGCCTTGGAGGGGAAGCTACAACTGCGATGTGGAAAGTGCAACCTGTTCTGTTTTGGCCCTATGATCGACTGCCTCCCCAACTCCGAAGGCGATTTGTGCGTCAACTGCGGTTGGATCAAGCCAGCGAAGATCAAGGGATGGCCGCATCGCAATTGCCCGCGCTCACCCGACCTCGCCCCCGCCGCCGCAAAGCTTGGCTTGACGCCCGAGCAAGCCGTACCGTTTCATCGGGAGATAGCACAATGGATTGCCGCTGGAATGCCCGAGCGCACCGCCGAAGAGCAAGCGGCGATTGCAGCAACACCGTGCGAGAGCCGGCGAGAGGACGGAATATGCGATGCTCTTGGTTGTAAGTCAGGTGCAAACAAGAGCATCAAGTGCGCCTACTTGGCACAAATGGCAACTCAGTCATGCCCGTTGGGGAAGTTTATCTACATTTCAGTTGACAAGGGAGTCGCCAAGTTACATAATACGGACAGCCCGGCTGGAACCGGGCCGTCCTAAACATTTTCAACTGGATTGGAGTCGAGCATGTCTGAAAGCAACTCTAGCATAGAAGTCGAGTATCGTCAAATACCGGGATTCCCAGATTATCGTGTTGGATCGGATGGAACTGTGTGGTCGTGCAAGGAACGAACCGGCAAACACAGTTATCGACACGGAAACAACTGGCGACGCCTAACAGGATGCGTCAGCAATGGAACGCATTATCGCACGGCGACATTGCGCCACAACGGCAATGCCAAACAATTTTGGATTCACCAACTCGTTTTGCTCGCCTTTGTCGGTCCGCCCCCGCGTGACTACGAATGCCGACATCTTAATAGTGATAGACTCGACAACCGACTCTGCAATCTTGCATGGGGTACGGTCAAGGAAAATGCCGATGATCGAAACATTGCTGGCACACAACTTCGTGGAGATGCGTGCCCAACACGTACATTGAGCGAAGCGATGGTAATCGAACTGCGCCGCAGACGTGCATTGGGTGAGACTATCGGACAAATGATGCGAGAGTTCGGATTGAATCGTTCAACGGTTTCGCGTGCGCTTTGTGGGCGATGTTGGGCACACGTTCACGGGGCCTTGCCTGCTGCTCTGCGTCCTGGGTGGGGAAGCGATGGGAAAACGCAGAGAGATTTGACTGATCGGCGTTTTGGCCGATGGATTGTTTTGGGTAGAGGCCCGAGGGGAAAGCAGCGGCAAGTATATTGGATTTGTCGATGTTCCTGTGGCGTAGAACGTCTGGTCGCCGAACAAAGTCTAATCTCCGGGCGTTCAACGGGATGCAAGCAATCTTGCCCGAAAGGAATCTTTGGTGACTCCAAGGCAGCCGTAAATGCGGAGATTGAAAAGGCACTGGTATGAGCGACTACCTGGAACTCGCCGACACACAACAGGGCAGCGTCCGCGTCAGCACGACGCCGGCCGGCTTGATTTGTTTGCGTTCGCAGCACGGTTGCAATTGCATCGACCACTACCTCGTACCGGGGCAAG
>ERZ1292629.1574-Hain-H43-01um-R1-1574-length-21586-cov-10_pt1 | contig 21586 bp, 33 predicted proteins | sample MGYA00564399_ERZ1292629 | MGnify/ENA primary metagenome ERZ1292629 (study PRJEB36523, sample SAMEA6512636) | groundwater metagenome | collected 2019-01-08 | study: AquaDiva: Metagenomics assemblies of 32 groundwater samples | reverse complement strand
AATCTTGGAATTATTAATTATAGATGAGCCTGTACTAGGAAAAGCTCATCTACTGGACTTCGTAAAAAGCTTTAAAAACCATCCTTTTTACTATCTAACATGGCAACAATATTAAAAACCCCTGAAAAACTTATCTTAAGAATTCCTGCAAATGAATCTCTTGCCAACGCAATCAGACGTTCAGTAGCTGAAGTTCCAACTTTAGCAATTGAAGATATTGAAATGTACAAGAATGATTCAGCACTTTATGATGAGATTGTTGCTCACAGAATTGGACTTATTCCAATAAAGACTGAAAAATCAATGTCCTCTAAAACTAAGATTGATTTCAAATTATCTAAAGTTGGTCCATGCACTGTTTATTCAGGCGACTTGGAAGGTTCAGCAGATTTAGTTTTTGATAAAATACCTATCACCGTTCTTGGAGACGGACATAAATTAGAATTAGTTGCTACTGCAATTCTTGGTTTAGGAATTAATCACGCTAAATTTATTCCAGGACTTTGTTATTATAGACATATTCTGAATGTAAAATCTTCTCCTGAAGTAGATGCCATAATTCAAAAATCTAAATTCGGAGCAATCAAACCAGAAAAGAAAGGTTCATCTTGGTTATGCGATTTGAATGAAGCAGAAGCATCTGCAATCGTAAAAATTGATGAAAAAGCAATCACCGATAGCAATGAAATTTTATTTATAATTGAATCCTATGGTAACATGCCTGCTCAAGACATTTTCACAAAAGCCATCGAAGCACTTGAAGACAATTTGAAAGAATTCGAAAAAGCAATTAAGTAATTCTATTTTTCACATTAAACAATTTCATAAAATACTATGGTTAATCTACAAAAATTAATAGAACAAGAAGGAAATGCAAATAAATTTCTTAAAAGAGCATATGAAGAACAAGACTTTAATCCAACTCCCACGCAAGTAGGAGAATTAGGAATAGAAGATTTATTCAAACTCTCTAGAGAAAGCGTAGACTTTGTTTTTCAAATGGAAGTTAGAATTCATTCTTCAAACACTCATCTTATTAAGTTAATGCAAGCATATCTCTCTGACTCAGATTCATATAGAGATTCTTCTTACGAGGCAGATGTGCGATTATCTCTGCCTCAATTAGAGCAAGAAAACGAAATGATTATTGGAGAATTAAGAAAAAGATTTATGGCTGGATACGAAGCTAGCTGGTAAACTTTGATATAAATCCTTAAATACTTATTTCATATCTCCTAACCATGAGTGTTCCCTCAGAACAAGACATACAAAGAATTTTAGCCCAAACTGATTGGATTAAATTTAATCAAATTGCTTCTTATTATCTAAGAAAACCAGTATGTCCATTACACGACGGAAATACTCTCTGTCAATATTGGCAATCTTGATTAACTGAAGGCATAGGCTTTCTAGGAAGTTTAGAAAAAGTCATAGACGGAATGGATGGGAGAAAAGCTATGCAGGCATCTCTAACTCGAGCAGATAGAACCAGAATAAATTATCAATTTGAAGAAATGAGAATAAGCCTCTTTGCATATTTTCTTATGCAAGCATAATCCAAATTTTAACACCTCGGGAGTTTGGTACACGAAAATATTAGAAATTTATTACTCAATTTATTTTGACACTTGTAATTTTTAATGAGATAATTAGCCTAGGTAACATAATTTTAGTAATTTTTTGCTGGAAGTTTGGTTAATCTGACAAAGAAGGAGAAAATATTTTAAGGACAATAAAATATAAACTACTATATACGATAATTTCAGAGTTATTGAAAGTTATCTAGCAAGATTATCAAAACAACATATTTTTATAGCCCCATCTTTTGCATTTTAGAAGCGGGAATGCCAGAGCGGTCAAATGGACGTCGTTAAGGCCGACGTAGCTTAGTGCTTTCCTAGGTTCGAATCCTAGTTCCCGCATTCATGCTTTACTGCATCTTGAAGGGATTCAAGTACTCAATCAGTGAACTGGCAAAAATCCATCAACACCATCTGTCAATGAATTAATTACACGATTCATCTCAGAACAGACTAATATAACAAGAATATTACACAATTTTTATTATTTTTATATATTATTTCAGAGTTTCTAACTTCTTTTGAAGTTCAGTGTTTGATGTAATAACCATCCCTCCACCTACTACTACGCCTAACATCCCTAATATATAAACTAGAGGCCCATAAGTATGATTTGCTAAAGGACTATATTTCCTCGCTAAATCAATTTCTTTTTTGGATAATTTTTTAAGATCCGCATCATTATCCAATTTCTGAACATATTCTCTAGCAATAAGATATCTACTTTGAAAATCTCTATCTCTTCTCAAGTTGTCAATAATTTCTTCTTTGGGAAGAAATTCAACACGACAAACCTCCTCAAGATACTTTCTACGTTCAGGATATCTCTGATCTAAAATTTGTATTCTATCTCTTCTTAAAGTGTCATATTCTAAATTATTAGATGCCAAAAGCTCCCTAAAAAATTCTCCACAGGTTATTACTCCTCCTATAACTAAACCTGCTCCAATTATTTGTTGTGTTTTTCTTTTCATTTTTCTTTTCTCATTAAAATTGACCTTAAAATGTAGTATTTATAATATCTTTACTCCCTAAAGGAGTTAAGTTTTAAAACCCCAACAAGTTCTATAAAATATGGATAAACTTTTATTTGAGCAAATTGGATTAACAAAAACAGAAGAAAGATTATATTTAGCACTTCTTAAAATTGGCGAGAACTCAACTACAAAAATAATGCGAGAATCAGGTGTGCCTGCTTCAAAAACTTACGAATTTCTTGACAAATTAATTAAGAAAGGATTAGTAAGTTACACCTTCAAAAATGGTCGAAAGCACTTCAAAGCAGAAAATCCTGAAAGCATAAAAGTCTTTTTGGAAAGTAAAAAAGAGTATATAGACAAACAAATACTCGAAGTAGATAAATTAATACCTCATTTAAACCAGATAAAAACTGAAAAAGAACCTGAAATTGAGTCTTTCGTATATGAAGGATTAAATGGAATTAAAATATTATATGAAAAAACATTAAAGGCATTAGAAAAGGGAGAAACTCATTATATTATTGGAGCACCAAAAATAGGTAATGAGATGTTTGAAGGATATCTTTTAGACTGGCATAAAAGAAGGATAAAAAAAGAAGTTTATTGTAAATATATTTATAACGCCGATGCTAAAGAATATGGAGAAATAAGAAGAAAAATGCCTCTAACAAAAGTAAAATATCTTCCTGCTCAAGTTATTTCGCCTGTTTGGACAGAAATTGCTAAAGATTATGTTATTACTGGGCATATAACAAACAAAAGTGCAGTTATCTTTGTAATGAAAGATAAAGAAATGGTAAAAAAATATATTAATTACTTTGATATGATCTGGAAAATTGCAAAGAAATAGCACATCACACCATTCTGCACTCACGCATCTGTCTTTAGTCCCCGCATACAGTATAAACTACATCTTAACATTTTATACGTTAGTCTAAGTGTATATTATAATATACAAAAATCTACAAAAAGTGTATAATCTGCCATACATATTGGATAGACTGAAATTAGGAAGGTATTGAACAGGTATACTCCTTGGGACATTCTAAATTACTAGCATAATTTTATCAGGATTACCAAAAGATTTAAATATCACTTAATACTAAAACATATTATATGATAAATTATAGCTTAATTACGACAAGAGAAAATGAAATAATAGACAAAAAATTGAAAGGGCTTAGTTTAACTCAGAATGAATCAAATATCTTAAGTAAGATTATCAGACCAAAATTAAAAGGAATAAGCAAAATAAATGCAATCTCTCTTCTAAACAAATTAGAATATAATCAGAAAATTAAACCTATTGAAAATAATATAAAAAAAGTTATTTTGGGAAACCTAAAAGAGATAAAAGCAATATTAATATATGGTTCAGCTATTCAAACAAATTATAAACGGTATAATGATTTAGATTTATTAATTTTAACAAAGAAAAGAATATGGAAAAATTTAGGCGACAAATATGATTTAATTACGAATTTGAAGGATCTAGCTAAAAAAGTTAATTTAAATATGGATATTCAGATTATAGATATCGATTCATTTTATCAAGAGTATCCTCATAGTCCTTCTTTAATATATCAACTTAAAGATTGTAAAATAATTCATGGAAGAGTAAATCTCTCTTCAAAGATTCAGCTATCTAAATTAGATTTACGGATGAAGCTCGATTGGAGTGATATTGGTGATGAAGCATCTAACGGCAATGAGATATATCAATCATTGAGGAATGTAATATTAGTTAAACTGTTATTAAACAAAATAATAAACAATGAGATTTTAAAAGAAAGTCTCAACAACGAATTTGGCAGTAATTTGCTTAATAAGCTAAAAAACAATACTGCATCAAAAATAGAGAAAAAATTAGCTTTGCAATATACTCAAGAATTATCAGAAAAAACAGACGACGAAATAAAAGGAGCCAAATGGGAAAAAATAGTGTTATAAAAAATTTAGGTAAACGAATAGGCAATGTAGTGTTACACAAACTCTTGATTAAACACACAAATAGGCCAGAGTCAACGAGTCATTTACAGAACGAAGAAATTGAATATCGGGATTCGGCAATGAAAGACGCTAAAAGTTATCATTGGAATGAAGAAGATAAGCAGATAATGAAACTTCAAGCATTAGAATTCATAGAAAAGAAAAAAGACAAAAAATATTTTGATGTTATTTTTTCCTTAAATGAAGCTGAAAAGTTTGTAGATGAAGAAATAATAAATTTAAAATTGTAGGATACTACGAATTTCATAGATTAGCAAAGTTTTCAGCAAGAAAGAGCCAAGAACTACATTCTTTGTAATTCTTATGCAGACTTCTCAAGCTTCTTTATTCTCTCTTCCAAATCTTTCAACCTATCCTGCAATGCCTTTTGTTCCTCACCAAAATCCTTATCAATCCCTTTAACAAAATCTCTAAGATAAGCATCAAATAAAGTGCTTAGCTTTCCACCAAACAAATTCAATTTCTTCTTCGCCTTTTCAAGCGTCTCGCTATCTACCGTTATGTTTACTCGCACTTTTCTTAGAACTAGATTAGAACTTCGAATACTCGAGTGAATACTTCACGAGAGTTGCCACGGACAAAGTCTGTGAGCACCTAGCCCTCGCATTTCATAATCACAAAAGTAAGTTTTAAATACTTAAAATATTTGACAAATTTATGAGTAATTCAGATGCTCAATTGTCTCAAGAAATTAATGAATTTGAAGAAGATAGTAGATGGTTCTATGAAAATATCAACTTCTTAAGAAAGATGAAGCTTACTGGCAAATTTGTCGCCATAAGTAATAAGGAGGTTATAGCTTCAGGTGAAAATTTTGAGGTAGTTATTAAAAAAGTAGAGAGCAAGGGTAAAAATCCTGCATATATTGTAATCGAATATATTTATCCTGAAGGAACTATAGTTTTGTATTAAATGAGAATTCCTGTCCGTGTTGAGTTTTTTGCAGGGGGCCTTCGTCCAATGCTAACAGTTTGTATCAAATCTGAGTCTCCAAAAATATTTGGATTTGTAAACAGCATAATTGATACTGGAAGCCCAACAACAATTCTGGGATGGGGAGATGTACAAAGAATGAGAATCTCTCAATTACAAATGCAAAAACTTATTGGTGCAGAAAGAGAAGTTAATCTTGGTGGAGCAAACATAAAAACTAGGCAATTACCAGAAGCAGAATTAAAAATAGGCGAAAAAATTATAAAAATTCCAGTTCAAGTCCCAGTAAAATCATTAAGTGGAACCCCGCCCCCAACAATATTAGGAATAGATTTCTTGATTGCTGGAAAATTTAAGTTCTTCTTTTATCCAGAAAAGAAAGAATCCTATTTAGAAACCGAAGATTAATTTCCACATTCTCAATCTAGGTTATATATAACTCCAAAAAAGGCAACGCTTAAGATATATTTAATAACTTATTACCATTATATTATTTATGAGAAAGCTATTAGGAACAAGAAAGAAAAACCCAAATCTTAGACCTTTAGGCAGACCTAAAGTTTATACAAGTAAAAGCAAAAACAGATGGAAGTTATAATTTTCTAAAAAGGTAAAATATAAAAACTAAATTATTCCTTATTAATTATGAGTTTAAAAAAATTTGTAAGTTGTCTCGGGCTCGGAGCATTAGCAATATTTTTGATATTTTTCAGCTTTATAATTGCAATAACTATAGGCAGCGAAAGTTTTCCTTTTGCAAGATTAATTGCAATTGTAATATTTTTAGTCTTATTTATATTAGGGTTATATTTATTTCAAAAAGCATCTAATCAATACAAATTTATTTTTAAGTAATTATTTCCTCTCCAATTTTTTTATTCTCTCTTCCAAATCCTTCAATCTATCGCTCATCGCTTTCTGCTCTTCTCCAAAATCCTTATCAATCCCCTTAACGAAATCACGAAGATAAGCATCAAATAACGTGCTTAGCTTTCCACCAAATAAATTCAATTTTTTCTTCGCTTTCTCCAACGTTTCATTATCAACTGTGATATTTACCCTTACTTTGTTTGTTTTCATATTTGGACTCCTAGAATTTTTTCTTAAGGTTGTAGCATAACACACTCATACACATTAAGGTATAAAAACCTTTTCCCTCAATAACATTTAAATACCCTCGGCGTAACCAATATTTATGGCAATCGGAGCTAAAAGACGTTCATACAGCATAAGACATATCAAGAGCAAGATAGTTAGAAAAACAAATCCTTCATTCTTAAACATGTTACAATTAGCAAGAAAGCAAAAAAACTGGGTTCAATATTCTCATATGCTTTCAGGCCCTACAAGAAGCCAAGTATCAATAAATCTAAGCTCCATAAGCGAACAAACAAAAGCAGGCGATACAGTAATTATTCCTGGAAAAGTTCTTTCTTCTGGAAATCTAACTCATAAAGTAAGAATCTGCGCTCTTGGAATTTCAGCTTCAGCAAAAGCAAAATTGAAAGAATCAAAGTCGGAATATGTCTCAATCGCAGAAGAAATAAAAGTAAATCCTAAAGCTGAAGGATTAAAAGTAATTGTCGGAGCTCAAAATGGATAAATTAGTAATTGATGCAACAAATGCAATTCTTGGAAGATTATGTAGTTATGCAGCAAAACAATCTCTATTAGGTAGAGATGTAGTTATAGTAAACTGCGAAAACATGATAATCTCTGGAAACAGAAGAATGATTATTGAAGAATACAAAACAACCGTTTATAGAGGCGGGCACAGCCTTAAGGGCCCATTCTTTATCAAGAGAAGCCCAGAAAGATTAGTAAAAAGAACCGTAAGAGGAATGCTTTCATACAAGCAAGGCAGAGGAGCAGCCGCATTGAAAAGAATTATTTGTTACAACCAAACTCCTGCAGAATACACTTCATCAAAGAAAGTCACATTCGAGCACAAGCTTAAAGGAAATAAAATGACCATGAAAGAACTGGTAAAGGAATTATAAAATGATAATGCCAATTGAAAAACAAATATTCTCAGGAAAAAGAAAAACTGCAGTTGCAAAACTTAGACTTAGACCTGGAAAAGGAAACATCGTATTTAATGGAACTTCCTATCAACTTCTTAATCTATTCCACAAATTAGCATTATCCGAGCCTCTTAGAATCTTTGAACATGAAATGGGCGAACCTCTAACTCATGATTTTATTGTCAATGTGCATGGTGGAGGAAAAGAATCTCAAATTCAAGCAGCAAGATTAACAATTGCATGTTCTCTAATCAAATTAACAGGTTCTGAAACTCTTAAGAAAGCATTCATTGCCTATGACAGAAACATGGTTGTAGAAGACGCAAGAAGAAAAGAAGCTTCAAAGCCTGGAGACTCTGCACCAAGAGCAAAGAGACAGAAGTCATACAGATAATTATTCTTTATTCTCATGAAAGTAATTTTGGTAGACGCAATTAATACATTTGTAATTAAGGGGAAGGGAATTTTTGAAGAAATGTATTCTCTTCTTGAAACTTATCCCAATAAGAAAATAATTTTAACTAATGCTAATGATGAAGAGATTAATAATTTTGGGTTAGCAGATATGCCCTATGCAGTTTTCACACTAAATCATAAACCTGATAAGACTGATCCAAATTATTATCAAGTAATGCTTAAACATTTCAAATTAAACCCCGAGGAAGTTATTTATTTTGAGCATAATGAAGTAGCAGTAAAAAGTGCACGATTAAACAGAATATTGACATATCATTATAATAAGGATAAGCAAGATTTAATCGAATTAAAGAATTTTATCGATGAAAATATCTAATCTTTCTTCTTTCTCAAAATAGCAACCCTCTCCGGATTGATTGCATCATATAACTGCCAAAAGGCAGTTTGATGAATTCCTACATAATATCCCTTTTCATTTAGAGTTTCGCAGGCAGCCCTAACTGCTTGTTTATTTCTTGGGCAATTTTCCCAGAATTCATATCCTTGCCTTAAAAATTCAGCATAGGTTTCTTGCCTTCTTCGCTTAACCTCTTCAATAGGTTCAATTGTCATATATTTTCTTGCATATTTATATTTTAAATATTTTATATTCTACAAGTCATATATATTTATATACTAATTTTTGATTAAAATTGAAATAAAAATTTATTTATTCTTATGACAAACGATTATACTCCCCAATCAAGACATCTTCTTGCAACCTTACCTCAACGTCTTGCTCAAATAAATGCAAGGAATGTGGCTATAGATTTAAGATTAGATGTACCTATAAGACCGTTTCCTAAAGATGGTCCTTTGGCATTAAACCTTTCATTTTATACATATAAAAGTCCAGGAGTAAGTATTTCCATAGGAGAATTAACAGAAACTCCTGAGCGAGCAATCTATAGACCATATTCAACAGCAGAACTACAATCTCTCTCTACGGAATTAGTAAACAAAAAATTTCCAGAGTCATTAATATCTATTCTGGTTCGAAGGGAATGCGAGGATTTAGGGGATTTTAGGCCGCATTTTCATGTTTTAGTTGACGGAACAGTTATGTACCGAGCAGACACTCCAAGTTATTTAATAATTGATTCACAGAACCCAGATATTCCTTTTTCCATAACTCCGTTAGTTAAACTATTTTAATTGCTCGAACTGAGATGTCACGAACGTTCTAACCTCGGCTTTTAAGCCGAGGCGTTCGTGAGCATCCAAAGCACGAGTGCTTATTAAGATATATCTAGCACATCGTGCTTTTGATTCTTACAAACTATCTAAAGGATTAGCAACTTTCTTTATCTGATCAGTCGACACATGAGCGTACAATTGAGTAGTATTAAGTGAAGAGTGACCTAACAGTACCTGAATCATTCTAATATCAGTTCCTTGCTCCATCAAATGTGTAGCAAAACTATGCCTTAATGTATGAGGAGTTACCTTCTTATTTATTCCAGCACTTTCACGTAAACCTTTAATTATTTTTTGAATATTTCTCGTCGTCAAAGGCTTACTCTTTGAGAAAACATATTGATATTCTCTTCCATTAAGATATTCTTTCAAATTTTGTCCAAGCCCATGTGACAATGTAAATACTCTGTCTTTACTTCCTTTTCCTTTTCTAACCCACCCAGTATTTTCATTAAAATTAACATCTCCAACTTTCAAATTCACCAATTCAGAAACTCTAAGTCCTGCAGAATATAAAAGAGAAATCATCAACTTAGACTTTTCAGTGTCACAGGAATCAATTAATTTCTTAACTTCTTCTTTACTCAGGACTTCTGGTAATTTTCTATCTTTCTTAGGCAGTCTTATTTCACTAAATTCTTTTTTCAATATCTCTACAAAATAAAATTTCAAAGATGCAGCTGCAAGCATTATAGTATTCTTAGATTTAGTATCAAAAAGTCCAGACAAATATACTTTAGCATCATCCTGCGTCAGTTCTTCATGTTTTTTTCCAGGATTTCCAATTAAAAACTTATTAACAAAAAAAGAATAGTTCCTAACAGTAAGTGGAGAAAATCCTCTCATCTTCAATTCAGTCTTTAATTTATCTAATGTATCCATCTTTTTACCTTTTTTTAAAACGAACTTTTTATTTAAATGTTTGTGTTACAAAACACAAACCCTAAACTTCTCCGAGGTCTTTCTAAGAGCTCATTTAAATGTTTGTATGTTCTGTTTATCTCTTCTCGACGAGAAATTATTCAATAAAATTGATTTAACACTCAACTGCCATAATGCTTTTAAATGCTAATATTCAAAATAAAACATGGCAGACATAAGAAAGAAGTTGAAATTGGCTTTAATCTCTGGAGCAGCACATGCCCTCAAATTCAAGAACCTTGATCCAAGAGCAACAGATGAAGATATCATTCAACAAGTCAATAGAGAAAGTGGCTCTATTGTAAATAAGCTAGATTCTGAAGATTAAATATATATTTCTTAACAACAATAAGATTTAAAACACCTCTACTTTTAGCTCTAATAATGCGGGGGTGCCTGAGTGGTTAAAAGGGCAGGACTTAAGATGTCCGTCTTTCGTTAGAAAGATTTTCACTTGGAGTAAATCCAAAATGAGAAATCCTGTGGCTTAGTGCCTACCGAGGTTCAAATCCTCGCTCCCGCATTTTTTATTTCAATCTAAGCTCGTGCATATAAATCATTCCTCTTTGAATTCCATTAATAGAATTATGTGCCCATGTTGTCTTAACGTCATATCCAAATTTCTTTCCTATGATTTCAGGATTTGTTAAATCTCCTCCCAAACTAAAAGATGGAATAATTAATATCCCTCTCTTATTTAGATAGTTTGGTGCTTCCTTAAGAAATCTTTCAAATAATTCTGGGGGCATAATCATACTTGCAGAAATTGTATCTCCTTCAGGAGGATTTCCAGAAAAGAAAGGAATCATCCAAGTGATTAAATCCGCTTTTTCATGAATATTTTCAAATAAATCTCCTTGCACAACTTCAACCTTGTTTTCAAGCCCATATTTTATCACATTTTCTCTAGAATTTTCAACTGCAACAGGAGATATATCAGACATAATCACTTTTTTTGCCCCATACTTAGCCATAACAATTCCCATAATTCCAGTTCCAGAACCAATTTCAATTACTGTCTTTCCACAATATTCTGAATTGTGATAAAATAAATATCTTGCATGAAATCTTCCCGAAGCCAAGAATGGATTCCAAACCCCCTTTTTTAATTTAAAACCCGAGAGTATATCTTTTTCTCCACTAACGTCATAATCTACTTCAAAATCTTCATGCTGATGTTTTTTCCATTGAGTTAAAACTATTTGTTTCTGCGCTTCAGTCATATCTGGAACATCTTTATCAATAAGAGTCATTTTCAATTATCTCCTTGCTTCCCTTTTTTCATATTCAATTGATTCAATTAAGAAATCTAATGCATACTTGAAGTCATCTTCTACATTTCTTTTATAAGCTTTAATTGGACTTTCGCCTTCTTCGGCATAAGATATAGCATCTTTCGCCAAATCTATGCAAAGATAAGACATATCTTTATCAGGTTTCCATCTACGTAGCCCTTTTCCTATATCAAACATTTCTTCAATGTGATCCCGTCTATGTTCAACACTAATTGGAGGAAGAGTAATTTTTGGTTTTTCTCCAAATACTACTGAATAGCCAGGATACCAAGAATCAGTACCAATCTTTATGTTTCCATCCGAAATGGGAAAATAAGCAAGACCTGATTCCTTTAGTAAAGGTCTTACTACCGGCCAAAGTGCCGTATTAAATTCGTAAATGAATTCTACGACCTCTTTTCGAACTTTTGAGAGCATAATTCTTTCTGCACATTCTTTCTTTGCTTCTTCAGCTTTTTCCATTTCAATAGCGTTAACAATTCTTGCTCTTGCTTGTGGGACACATCGTTTTATTTGCATTACGAATTCTTGCGTTTGTTTTGTCATAAGAAAGTAGCAACCCTCCACTTTATAAGAATAAGCGCCCCCCTAGGGGGCTTAAAATAGTAATATTTATAATCTTCAGAAATTAGTAATATTATGGATAAACAAATATTACATCAAATAGGTCTTAGCGAAGGAGAGATAAAGGTTTATCTTGCACTTTTAAGACTTGGAGAAGCCAAAAAAAGCCAACTAGCCAAAGAATCTCAAGTCTCTTCTTCCAAAGTTTATGAAATCGCGGATAAATTACAAAAGAAAGGACTTGTAGGTTATGTGATTAAAGATAAAAAAAGACATTTTAAGGCAATGGAACCAAGAAGAATATTGGATTTCTTTAACGAACGCACATCTAAATTTGAAGAACAAAAGCTAGCCCTAGAAAAGATAATTCCCTCTTTAGAAAATCAAACTAATAAAGAAGATACAAAAGCATTTCTCTATGAAGGAGTTAATGCAATAAAAAACTTTTATAAAAATATACTCGAAGAACTAAATTCAGGAGAAGAGTATTATGTTATCGGAGTAAACTATGGAGACAGTATTTCAGGAATAACTGAGTTCTTTGAGAATTTTCACAGACAAAGAGCAAAAAGGGGCATTAAAGTAAAAATGCTAGTTAATCATGATTCAAAAGACTTTCTTGTAAAGACTATTCATTCAAACTCCGAAATTCGTTTTCTTCCACAATATCTAATGAGCAATACTATTATTTTATTTTATAAGAATAAATCATTTATTTTCTTCCTAGCAAAAGATGCAGTAGGCATATTAATAGAAAACAAAGAAGTAACTAATGGGTTTAAGTCATATTTCAATGCTTTTTGGAAAATTGCCAAAGCTTAAACCTTAAAAAACCTAAAAAATTTTAAAAATTTTTTGCGAGTTACGCCACTTAACCTAATAACTTTTTACAATACCTATAAATTTCATTAATAGAAAAATATATAAGTAAGGAAATTCTTACTTTTCCATGGACATAAAAATAATCAAAGTAACGGATAAAGGGCAAATTTCCTTGCCGGTAGGTATGAGAGAAGCACTTCAAATTAAATATGGCGACGAATTGTTAATGACTAAAAATAATAATGCACTAATAATTAAAAAGATAAAAAAAGAAGATTTTTCAGATTTGCTTAAGCATTCGGAAAAAGTAGCTAAAAAATTATGGGGCAACAAAGAGGATGAGGTTTGGGACAATGTATGAACAAGGCGAAATTCTAATAGTTCCTTTTCCATTTTCAGACTTAAGTAGTATAAGACAAAGACCTGTTCTTGTTTTATCAAAAAAAGAAGATAATCTAAATTCAGAAGACATAATCACTTGCGGAATAACCTCTAATTTAAAGGACTCAAAATACGGAATTTTAATTGAAAATGAAAATTTACAAAAAGGAGTTATTCCTAAAAGAAGCAGAATTAAAGTTAATAAGTTATTTACTATAAATAAAAGTATTATCATAAAAAGTCTTGCGAGAATTAATCTTCAAACCTGGCAAGAAGTTAAAAAAGAATTTATTCGCTTAGTTTAAATGCCAATAATAAAAATTTTAAAAATTTTTTGCGAGTTACGCCACTTAACCGAATAACTTTTTGTAAAGTCAATAATATTCAAATTTTTTTAGCATCGTTTTCTACTCCTACTCTTTAAAAACATCCTGAACCTCCAGTCTCAACGAAACATTTAAATAGTTCTAAAAATAGGACTACATATACCCATAAATAGGACTAAAGAATATAAACAGAACTAATAAAAATGACCCTCCTAAACGAAGAACACAAAATAAGTACATCCTTCCTCCAAAAACCTTGGAAGAAACTTACCTATTCAGAAATTCAAAAGATTTCAGGCAAGAAGTCTAAAAGCTATATCTATCGAGCACTAAACCATCTAACAAATGAAAAGATTATTCAAACCGAGAGAGTAGGAAAATCTATTCTTTACGAATTAACTATTTCGGGCTTACAAACTCAGTCTTATTTAGGTAATTTAAGCGAATATCTCGCTTGGCAATCTTCGCATATTCCCCAAGACATAATCAATAAACTTGCTGAAAAAATAGGAAAAATAACCTCCTTTTTTATTTTAATTGTTACTGGAAGTTATGCAAACAAAACTCAAACAAAAAAATCAGACTTAGATATTGCAATTATCTGCGATGACAAAGTAAATCCTCAGTCAATTATGGCAGAAATTAAACTAGAGAGTAACTTAAGCATTCCCCAAGTACATCCATATATATTCACAAGAAAACAATTTACAGAAATGCTCACAAATAAAGAATTTAACTATGGAAAAGAAATTGCCAAGAATAATATTATCTTTTTCGGCGGAAGTATCTATTTTAATATTCTAAATGAGGCTATAGAGCATGGATTTAAAGGATAATCTTCTTCTTGACAAGATATATACCGAAAACAAAACTTTAAATATATACTCAGATTACATCAAATAGGTTAAAAAGATGGAAGCACAAACAATGCCGATTTTAGTATTTGACGATTCTGCTAAAGAAGAGATACTCGATTTCATAGATAAAGCGGTAGACGACGAAGGATTTATTATAGAAAAATTTAATCCCTCGCAAAGAGTTATCACTTTTGACGGCGAAGAAATAAGCAAAAAAGAGTTTGGCGGTTTAAAAAAAGGTTCAGAGGTTTTTATAAAGAACGATCTGGTTTCAATGATGCGTTTCTCTAAAAAATAAAATGACCTGGTTAGATAAACTTAAGGGCATAATCAACTTCGAATGGAATTCACCACTTTTCAATATAAATATAACAAAAAATTCTCATAATTCTGATAACAAAGAATATTTTTATGATAAGAATGAAGGAAGGTTAGACATATTTTTAGACGGACTTTCAATAGACAAACGAGAGAAAATTAAAGAAATAGTTAAAGAAAATATTAGTGCGGGCAACACATTTTTAGAACGTAATACTTCAAAGCTACTCTATCGTCTCAACGATTTCAAAAATAAAAAAGAATACAACTCGATACTTGAATTTTTTAAAAATATAATTTCAATAACGGACTATGAAGCACTTGAAACTTCCCTTTTTCTTAGGCATATATTCATTTGCGGAGGAGAAGTAAGCAAGTTTAAACGAGATATTCGAGAAAGATTTGGAGAAAGAGGAAAAAATATAGCTAATCTTTGTACCGCAGGGTATTTTGAAGAGTTCTTAATTCCATTATATAATTCATCTAAAGAAAGATTCTCCGAATTATATGAGCTTACCGTCTCTAAATCTCCATTTGCAATATTCGTTCACGCCTCTATGAATGAGTCAGAAATAATGGCTGAACTAACCTCAAAATTAGAGATCTCTAAAAAATACGGTCTTAAGTTTATCCATATACACGGAATAAGCGAGAGAAATGTAAGAAAAGTTAAAGAGATAATAAAAAATCAGAAACAATATTTCGACTTCTTTGAAAAAGAGATATACGAAAAAGATAACATCATTATTGTAGAATTAATTCTCAAATAACTAAAACTATGAACTAAACAACTTTTCAAAGTTTTCCCAAATCTTCTTTTTAACCTCTTCCAATTTCATTCCCCTAATCTCTGCAATCTTTTCATAAGCTCTCATCACATTAGCAGGTTCATTCTCCCCGATTTTATCAGGATGCAAGAAAGGAGAATCTGTTTCACAAAACAATTGCTCAATAGGGCAATTTTTAGCCCTCTCCTGAAACTGCTGGCTCCTAGTTACGGAGGTAGGAATGGTAAGATACCATCCATTCTTAATTATCCTTTCCTCGAGCTTCCTATTGCCACAGAAGCAGTGCATAATAACCTTCTCTGCTTTCATCTCTTCCAAAATTTCAATACCTTCCTTTTCCGCCTTTCTCGAATGAACAATAATCGGTATATCCAAATCCATACTAAGTTGAACAAATTTTCTAAATACTTTTTTCTGCCTTTCATGCTCATTCAAGTCCTCTTTAAAATCAATTCCCACTTCTCCAATTCCCGCAATTTTATTCTTGTTTTTTCTAATAAACTCAATCTCCGAATTAATTTCCTTATCAGACATCTTCAAAGCATCAATAGGATATATTCCTAGACAAACCTTAACTTCAGGATATTTTTCAGCCAACTTCAACACAATTCTATTGGTTTCAACATTAATTCCCTGAGCAAGAATAATTTTAACATCTCTCGTTCTAGCATTTTCAATTATCTTTTCAAAATTCTCATATCTTTCCAGATGACAATGTATGTCTATGAAATTCATATTTCAGCCTAGAAAATAGGATATTAAAACTTGTCTAATAACCACGTTCATTAAAATGCTTTAACGCTACCCTCTGCAAACCTATCGCTTTAGCAAAGTCATCTACTACTTCACAATCTACAAAATATCCTTTAAGATACAATGGAGCAGTTTTTCCATCAATTTTAGTTTCATCAAATACTGCTACATTATACTGACGACTTTCCCCTAATCTTTTTGCCTGAACTCTAAACTTTCTATTGATAGTATACTCATCAATAACAACACCGGGAACATCCAGATTTAAATCAATAGGAGTTTTATCCAACTCAAGAGTCTCAAAAATAGATTTTCCCCTAGCTCTTTTAACTTCAGCTTGTATGCTAGGAACGTCACTCATAACAAATCTTATTTTCTAACCTTTTAAACTATTTATATTCTAGAATATAATCAATCCTTACTGCCCATCTTTTCCTTAACTTCCTTAACCTTCTCAACTGCAACAGTGCCTTTCTTCTTAAGTAATTCATAGAGAGTAAATAAAGCAATCAATGCTCCAGCAATTGTAGAAAATATAATTGCATTATTTTTTAACTTATCAACTGAAGAAATTTCTTGAGCATCATTAACTTTTATTGTTTGATCCTCAATTTCTTCCAAAGCCAACTTCAAATTAACCTGTGCAGTATTTACATCTTTTCCAAGTAAATTTGCCTCTGCACTTCTAAGATATTTTTTTGCGTCATCCAATTTAATTCCAGAAACATCAAATCCATCACTCTTTTTCTTAGATACAGTATATTCCATAGTAGAATATTTCTGTTTCAACTCTTCAAGTTCTCCAGTAAGATTTTCAATTAATGCAATATCAACAATAGCATTACTAGCAATAGCATCATCAGAAACGCTCACATTATAATAAAAAGTCTTATCTCCATTCTTAATAGTCAAGGTAATAATCCCAGACTCTCTAAAATTACCCATAATTATTACATAATCATCCTCTCCAGGACTTAACTTATCTAAAGAAATAACTTCACTTACCGAAAATCCTTTCCCCGTAACAATTGGAGCAATATTATTCACTTCACTAGTTCCATTATTTTCAAACTTAATATTAAATTGAATATCCCCCGATTTAAAACTAGACGGGATAATTTCTTTTAAAAATAACCCTCCTGAAATTTGAGTTTCATTAATAGTATTATTGCTAGAATTAATCGCAGGAGATTCATTAATCAAAGTCTCATTTTCTAAACTTAAATTTTCCTGGGCATAAACAAAATTCATAACACCAACTAATAAAAATATACTCAACCATACCAAAATCACATTCTTTTTTTCCATTCTAAAATAATTATATAAAAAGTACGTTTTTAAATCTTATCAATAAAATTTACTTAACTCTAGAGAAATCTTTCCAAGCTAACTCAAACATCTGTTCAAGTGCCTTAGCAAAATATTCAGTAGACAACCAAACTGCAACATCATAATTAGGATGTACCGTCTTATCATCCAAAAGCATAAACATAACTTGATTAGCATCAACAATAGCAAATCTTGCATTTAATCCAGTGCTTCCAAGATTCTTAACTTCTGCAACCTTAGCCAATTCCTTAGCAACCTTCATATTATCAGCATTAATTGGTGCCGCAATTCTTACAACTGCTCCTCTTTTCTTAGCTTTCTCCAACGCAGGCATAAGCATTTCCATCTTTCTATTCAATCCTTCCGCAGTAGTCACAATAGTTACGCTCTTCTCAGCAGTTCTAATCATCATATCTAAATGATTATACATATTCTGTCTGCCTCTCAAACTTCCCGATAAATCACTTGGCTCTATAAACTTTATTCCATTAGTAAACAAAGCACTTAATTCCTCAAGAACCTCGTCCCCTTTAAGCTTCTCAAGCCTCTTACTCTTATCCTGTGCATCAACAACAAGATTCCTCTTAACTCTTTCAACTACCTCTTCTGGCTTCAAAGCAACGAATTTTATTGGTTTTCCAATCTTCATTACTATAAATCCTTTCTTCTCAAGGGATTCTAAAATATCATATGTTCTCGATCTCGGAACGTCAGAGATATTACTCAATTCTCCAGCAGTACTTGTTCCTCTAGAAAGCAAAGCAGTCCAAACTCTTGCCTCATACAAATTCAAATCAAATATTTTCCGTATCCTGCTTAAAAATTCTTCCTTTATTATCATGAAATCATCTCAACCTCTAAACAACTTAGCAAGGACTACTATTTAAATCTTTTTCTTAATCGTTATTTAAGAATTACGAAAATTTAGGGCTATATTTTCGTCCTTAACACTAAATACAATTTTCAGGTTTTCAGTTTTATCGTCGACAAATTCAAAGCTTTTAGAATTTGTTCTTTCCTTCAAAAAGATAATATTTTCTTTTAACATCTTTTTTAATCGATTTGAAACATGAATTTCTAAGTCAATTAATTGTCCCTTTTGTAGTCCAGCATTTTTTCTTTCAGCTTGAATCTTTCTTGCAATCTCCCTCGCAAATCCTTCTCCTTCCAATTCTTCAGTAATTTTCAAATTCAATTCGACTTTCATTTCTTTTGCTTTTTTCACGTCGACTTCTTTAACATTTAATTGTCTAGCAACAATTTCTCCTAATTCAGAATCTAATTTTTCAGGCATAGACACTATTACAGAAGCAAGAGGCCATTTCAATCCTATTTTTGCCTTATCTCTTTCTGCCAATCCCATTTCAATTATCTTTGAAACATCTAAAAACTTTTCTTCAAGCTTAACATCAATTTTTTTCTTCTCAGCTACAGGCCAATCTGCCAAATGAACTGATTCTTCTTTAACAATCCCCTTTTCACGAAGAGACTGCCAAATTTGTTCAGTTATAAATGGAATAATTGGTGCAAGAAGTTTCAATAAATCAATATAAATAACTTTCAAAACACTCTTAGCTTCTAAATCTTCTTCAGCTAATCTATCTCTAACGATTTGAATATATCCACGGCTAAAACTATTTATCCAAAAATCTAATATTGCTCGAGTAGCAAGATGAGGATGCAATTTTTCAAGTTCTTCAGTCACAGTTTTTTTAAGAAGATTAAACTTACTAATTATCCATTGGTCTTCAACTTTACTTATTTTAACCTCTTTTACATTGCCTACAAGCTTTGAAAGATTAAGTAAAATATTCAAATTATTTGAGGGATCTCTTAGTGCATTAAACCCGAATCTTAATTCCAAGGCTGGATCCTGTAAACAATAAAGAAGTCTAATTGGGTCAGCCCCAACTTTCTTAACAGCATCGTCAAACCAAATAGCATTTCCCTTACTTTTATGCATCTCCTCTCCTTTTTCATCCTTTAATGTTTCATATCCTAAAATGGATTTAAATGGAGTTTTTCCAGTTAATTCAGCAGAGGCCCAAAATAACGCATTAAACCACCCCCGGTACTGTCCAGGCATATTTTCACAAATAAATTCTGCAGGGAACCACTCTTTCCAATATTTATTATCTCCTAGATAATTAAGAGTCGAAAATGGAACGATTCCTGCATCAAGCCATGCATCTCCCACATCCAAAACTCTAGAAACTTCCTTTTTACATTTTTCGCACTTTATTTTTATCTCATCAATCCAAGGACGATGTATTTCATTTAATTCATCAACTTTTTTCTTATCCTCTGCTTTTTTCCTAAGCTCTTCCAAACTTCCAATTACATCAATATGCCCACAAGAACATTCCCATATTGGTAAAGGCAACCCCCAATATCTTTTTCTAGAAATAAGCCAATCGCTCATATTCTTGAACCATTCGCCCTGTCTAACTTTTCCATATTCAGGGAACCAATTTACTTTCTTATTTTCAGAAATCAAAACTTTTCTAATTTTTTCATCACATTTAATATACCATTCATTTACTAATCTAAATACCAACTCATTTCCGCATCTCCAACAATGGGGATATCTATGTTTATAGGGTTTTGTCTTATAAACAAATCTTCTCTGTTCCAAATCTATCAAAACCTCTTTATTTACTTCTGAATATTTCTTTCCACTAAACTGAGCATAACCTTCTAAATACATTCCCGCATCATTGAGGGGAGATATCGACGGCAAACCAATCTTCTTACCTAAATCAAAGTCCTCCGCTCCACATCCTGGGGCGATATGCACAATTCCAGTTCCTTCTTCTTCAGAAGCCAAATCCCACAAAACAACCTTATGAGGAGATTTATTCTGTAGCTCTAAGTCATAATATGGCATAACATACTCAATCCCCTCTAGTTTAGAACCTTTCTTCTTCTCTAACACTTTATAATCTCCCTCTAATTCAGAAACTCTAGATTCAGCAAGCCAATATTTAATTCCTTCATTTTCTACTTTAACATAAGTTATATTTGGATTAACTGCAATTGCTACATTCGCTGGAACGGTCCAAGCAGTAGTAGTAAAAATAAGAAAATACTCATTAGGATTTGTTTTTAATGGAAATTGCATAAACAGAGCAGTATGCGTTACTTCCTTGTATCCTTCAGTTGCAATATCATGCTTTGAACTTGCAGTCCCGCATCTCCAACACCAAGGAACTGCGTCCTTTCCCTTGAATAATCTTCCATCCTCAAAATATTTCTTTAGTAAAAACCAGTTATGTAAATTATTATTATTGGTCATTGTATAATAACTATTTTCCCAATCCATCCACTGTCCCAACCTTACAGACTGTTCTTTCTGTATTTTAGAATATTTCTCAACCCTTTTTTTACAAGATTCAACAAACTTCAATATACCAAATCTCTCAATATCCTCTTTATTCTTTAATCCCAATTCCTTTTCCTCTTCTCTTTCTACCCATAATCCTTGGCAATCAAACCCATTTTGATATCTCTGATCAAAACCTTGCATTGCTTTGTATCTTTGAAACAAATCTTTGTACGTTCTTCCCCAAGCATGGTGCACCCCCATAGGATTATTTGCAGTTATCGGGCCATCAATAAAACTCCATTTCTTTTTACCTTTATTTTTCTTTCTAAGCTTATTAAAAATCCCTTTATCCTCCCAAAACTTCAAAATTTCAAGCTCATTATTATTAAATTCAATCATGTTATATTTTTATTAACTCCTTTAAGATATTATCCTCCCATCCTTTTTTAAAGTCTGTGGTTATGAATTTAAAACCAAATATATTTTTATAAAAATCAAGATAGTTTTTAGTAGTATAAGACCAGGAACTTTCAGATTCTATTGACTCGGTTATAATCACCGGGATAACCTCTTTTCTACTATAAACATAAACCATCATTTTACTTATGTCCATCAATATCTTTTGTATCCTCTTTTCTCTGCTTCGATTTTCATTTTTTGCAATATGAGAAGGAGAGTGACCCTATACCGGAATGATTATAAACTCTAATTTCTTCTAATTTATATT
>ERZ1292629.1573-Hain-H43-01um-R1-1573-length-21596-cov-18_pt1 | contig 21596 bp, 35 predicted proteins | sample MGYA00564399_ERZ1292629 | MGnify/ENA primary metagenome ERZ1292629 (study PRJEB36523, sample SAMEA6512636) | groundwater metagenome | collected 2019-01-08 | study: AquaDiva: Metagenomics assemblies of 32 groundwater samples | reverse complement strand
GTTCTCTTCGGTTGTAACTGATTACTAGTAATCGCATCTCAGCTGTAAGTGTGCGAGGTGCGTGGGAGTGGCGGGGAATGGCAGGAGTGGTAGGGAAATGGTAGGGGTAAAAGGAGTTAGTGTTGTTGTTGGGGGTTGTGGGTTTTGCGCGCTAAACGAGAGTGAGGTGTGGGAGTTTTTCCGCGCCGACGAAGAATCAATGAGTTACCTACCGGGTGCGGGAGTGAGGTGCGTGAGTAGTGCGGGAGTGGTCGCGAGGTGCGGGAGTAAGGCTATTTTCAGGCCCGGCGCGCCGGGCCTGGCGGGGCCGGGTCAGCGGGGAAAGCTGAACTGGCAGAAGCAGCAGACCTGCGCCTCGGGCTGCACCCATTCGGAGCACTTCGGGCACCGCTTCTTGCCTCCGTGAGCCTTCGCCGCGGCGACGGCGAGCCCGCCGACGATCGGCGTCAGAATCAAGCTGACGAAGAAATATCCCCACGGATTCAGCCCCTTCTTGCCCGCCCAGATCGCTACAGGGATGCACAGGAAAAGCCAGACTCCGTAAATCATCGCTCCGTCTGTAGCATCCATCGGGAACCTCCAGGAAGGGGACGCGGCAACGATAGCACGGCTGTCAAGTGGCGCGCGGAAATCAGCGCACCACCAGTTCGACGTATTCGGTGTCATCTACCTGGTAGCCAGGCCGCCGCCGCGTGACGAGCTCGGCCGTCCGCAGGCCGGCCTCGACGCCGGCGCCCGCGCGAAGCGCCGCCTTGATCCATTCGCGCTTGTCCTCCCAGGCCGCGCGCGCCTCGGTGAACAGGCGACTCAAGTATTGCAGCTCGACCAGGTCGGCCTGGCGGACCGTGTGCACGAAGCGCGGATCTTCACGCTCGCCTGCGGGCAGCACGATCAGGTTGCTGGTCCCTGCTGGCTTGTGATCCTTGTTCTGATTCGAGTTTTCTTCGGACAATTGACTCAGCCTCCACCGATCGCTTCTGGTAAGCAACGAGGGCCCGTACATCTTCAGGGATGAACTCCTCCAACCTCTTCCGCAGCTCCTCGCGCGCCATGTTGGCGTAGCGCAGGAGAGTGAAGCCGTCAGGCTTGCGCCTGCCCGCCTCGTAGTTCTGGACCGCCGAAGCCACGACGCGCAACCGATAGGCCAACTCCGTCGTGGAAAGACGTAAATCTTCCCTGATTTCCCGCAGCAACGGCCCATAGGAAGTCTTGAAAAGATTTTGCTTGACAGGCTGTTTCATTTGTGGCTACATTTGTTGCCGCAGTTGAAATGACCATGACTACTCAACCGCTCAAGTTTACCACCCGCGAGCTTCGCATCACCCGCGAAATGACGCCCGAGGAATTCGTGAAGAGCGTGCGCGGGGCCATGACGGCCATTGCCGGCGAACTCGGCGTGAGCGTCCAGGCGGTCAGCGCCGTGCTTCATCACAAGACGACCTCGGCCCGCATCTCGAAGGCCGTTGCCCGCTGGATCCGCCGCGAACTGCGCAGGAAAGAGGCAGCGTGAAAAGAATCGCCGCATTCTTCGGGGCACTGTGGGGTCGGCTCTCCGGATGGCGAAAAGGGCCCCATATTCAAGTCGTCCCGCCTCCCGAAACTTTCAACTGCCGCTGTGTTTTGCCGCCCGACATCGCAGCAGATTACGAACGCTCCGAAATCACCGCCCGGGCGCGCCGGGCGCGCATTTATCGCGGCGTGCAAGTGGCCGTGGCGCGCGAGCTTGGCCTCACGGAAGGGCACGTTTCGCTGGTCGCGCGCGGGCTGCGCAGTTCGGCCCGCGTCGAGCTGGCCCTGGCCACCGCCGTCCGCAGGCTCGAAAAGGCGGCCGCGTGAAGCGCCTCGCGGCATGGCTCGGTGCGCTGTGCGGCTGGCTCACGGCTCGCCAGCTTCAAGCTGCCAGTAAATCGTTGGCCACTCCCGGACCACTCTGGATGACAGCCGCCGAGATCGCCGAGATAGCCGGAATTGACGCTCGCAGCGTTCGCAGGCGATTTAACAACGCGCTGCCCGCGCTACTCGCGCGCGAGCTCTATGTCCGCGAAGCGCCATCTCCCTGCGGCGGCGGCCTTCACGGACAAAGGAAAGAATTCGCCATCGCGCGCATCGCCCGCGATTTTCCCGGCGCAGTTTCCGATGCCGTGCTCCAACGCGCCGCGCAGAAGGCGGCCGCATGAAGCGCACCGGTCTCAGTTGCGCCAGCATCGAGCCGGGGAGTAAGCTGTACCTGCTCGGCGAAGGCCCCTGGGATTTCATCGAGCGCCTGTGGATCAACCGGAAGCAGATCAATTTGTCTTCCAGCCGGGTGATCCGGAACCTGGCAAAAGCAGTCCGAATTCTTTCGCCATCCGCTTCAACAAAAGGTCCGTCCAGTTCGCCGACCCGTTCAAGGTCAGGCCGCAGGCTCCTACAAACTGACAATCCACGAAATCCCAAGGGCCGCCCGAATACACGAACATCACGTTCTCGAACCGGCAGCGGACGTACTGCATGTTATCGAGCGGCACAAGCCCACCAGAAAAAGGCCGCCCCTCGACCGGCACCATCGTCATTTCAGCCATCGCGCACCTCCAGGAAAAGTTCCGCGAAGTCTATGTGGCGCAGCGGGAGGAAGCAATGAACTCCGCGCTGCATCTGCCGATGTGCATGGGCATTCCGGCGAAGCCGGCGACGTGGCGTCCGGAGGCTATGCTGCGCTGCGAAGCGGAAGATGCCGCGCGGCATCGCGGGATTTCCCTGACGCGCCTGGTGGACGCCTGCGTCGAGGGCATCCTGCGACTGAGCTTCCTGGACGCGGAAAACCGCGAGCTGGTGCTGAACATCGCGCGCGCGCTGGGCAAGCCGTGGGGCCCGCTCGATGTGATCAACCGGCTCATCTCCGAAATCCGCGTGCAGATCCTCGAGGGCAGAGTGTTCTCGTTCAACTGGAGTGGTCAACCAAAACAACTGAGGCTTTTTGAGGAACGCTGAAGTGCACAAGACAAAACAGATTTCCAGGAAGACGGGGCTCTGGCAGACCACCTACAGGGCCGACGAACGCCTAGCGGCATGGCTGGAGCGCGAGGCACTCCGGCGCAGGATGTCGGTGCAGCAAATGATTGATTTCGCGTTACATGTTTTTCAGCGGCTGACGACGTGCGCGGAGATTCAGCCGAAAGTGCGCAGGTAGCAGGGGAAAAACCGTTGCGTGGAAATTCCAATCCGAAAAGTTCCCGCAAGGCGTCACCAGAAACGTCGCCGGTCGCGGGGAATGCAGGCGCTGAAGGACTCCGGCCTGCAGCAGCGGCGCAGTCCCAGGATTCCGGGACGCGGGAGGAAGTGACTCGCAACGGCGCTTCCTCTCGCCGCCGCTCTTCGCTCAGCGGGCGAAGCGCCGGCGCAGCAGCTTCAAGTACGGCCAGGCCAGGGCCACGAGCAGCAGGGTCAGCGCGACCAGCGCTACCAGCTCGTTCGTCCCCAGCACCGTCGTCGGCTCCGGCAGGATCAGCACCTTCCCGCAAAACGGCGGACAGAATTTCGGCATCGCTCACCTCCTCTGCAGAGCATAAGCCGAAACGCGAAAATCGAAAAGCGAAAATCGGCCACAAGGCGCGCAAGGAGCTGTTCATCGAAGCGAATCGCAATCTCTTTTCCGACCACATCGCGCGGCTGCCGCTTTCTGATCCCCGCGTGAAGGAGTTACCACGATGAGCGCGCTCTACCTGCTGCCCAATCTCGCGCTCTTCGCGGTGCTTTGCCGCATGATTGCCATCAAGCTGCACCTCGAGCGCCCCGCGCTGTTCGTTTTCCTGCATGCCTGGTTCGCCTACTCGCTGATCACGCAGCTCGCGCAGCATCCCGCGCTGCACCTGGGCGTGTGGCTCTTCGGTGTCCCCGCGGTTTTCCTCGCCAGCAAAAAACTCCTCGCCGGCTCACGCCTTTGGCCAGCGCCCGCACTCGCGCTCTGCGCGGCGGGCACGCTGTGCGGCCCCGTCCTGAGCCGGTGGGGAACTTCCACGGAGATGCTGGCCTTCACGCTTTCCTGCTGGCTCGGCGTCACCACCGGCACGATTTTTCTCGCGGCGTCGTTTCGAGCGGAGCATCCCGATCGTAAATTATGGCGCGGCGTGGGCGGCTATTTCTTCGTGCTGGGCGGAGGGATGCAGATCCTCGCGGCCAGCGCCGCCGCTGCGGGATGGTTTTTCCTGTTGCCGCTGGCGACCGCGGCCTTCCTCGCGCCCACCCCGGATGCGCTGGTGAATAAGGAACGCCTCGCGATTGCCGGCGGGGCCTACAGGCGCATGACTCTTTCCATAGCCAGGGCCGCCAGCGATGTAATTGCGTACCCGAACGACCAGGCCATCAAGCGAAGCGCTCGCTGGAAGGGCTTTGAACGCCAGTCTGTTTCTGGGAGTTCATCCGTGGAGGGGACGAGCACCAACACGCCTATCGCCCCGAGAATGGCCCCGAGGAAAGCGACGACAGCGGACCCCAGCCCGAATTTCACTCCCAGCGTTGGATGGGGAGCGAATTTGTCCGCGAAGCCGAGGACCACGGCGATGCCGGCGCAAGAAACGCTGGCGACGAGACGCGCCGCTTCTGTCAGGGCCGCTTTCATGCGCGGATTCTCCATCAGGGGGCGGTGAGATGGAAGAGAAAAAAATATGGCGCGAGATTGCGGTCTGGGGGCTTCTGGGAGTTGTCTGCGGGTTCGCAGTCGTTGTCCTGATTGAGCTGCTCGCATGGATGTGGAAGCCATGAGCAAACTGGCCCAACTTGTCACGCACGAGCCGCTGTGGGTGGACGCGCCGCTATTCGCCGAAGCCGCGGGCATCAAGGAAAACAGCGTGCGCTGGCGGTTCCGCGCGCTGCTCGCCGGCGTCAACGGCACGCGCAATCTTTACGAGCGGGAAGTGCTCTCGCCGCGCGGCGGCGGGCTGGGCGGGCGCTTGAAGCAGTTCGACATTGCGCGCATTTTTTCCGACTTCCCCGGAAAAATCCTCGAGGAAGAACTCTCCCGCGCGCGCGAGCTGGCCTCGCGTCAAACTGCGATGCAGTTTGACGCGCAGGGAGCAGGGTCCGAAATCGCCAATCCTAAATCACCAATCACCAATCACTCAATTGTGGTGACCGGGAACGCCATCCTCGAAAAGCCAGCGCCGCCAGAGCAAACCGCGCTCGCTTTCGATTCTCCGCTGCATGCCTTGCCCGAGCGCGCGCGGCCGTGGGCCCAGGCGCGGCGCCGCGCCATCGAGCTCCTCCTGGGCGACCGCTGGCGCGCCTGGCGCGGCAAAACCTTGCACGACATCTTCATCCAGAAAAAAACCGATTTCGCCATCGCCCTGGCGAAGGATTCCATCGCGGCGGTTCCCTGCGGGCTGGTCAACTGGCGGCAGATTGACCACGAGCTTTCCCACGGAGTGGGCAATCCGAAAGAGAAACTCACCCCCGCGAAGGTATCCAGCCTGTGGCGCTGGCATGGTTGGTACGTCAACGGCCGGGTGGGCAGCGACGGGCGGAAACGCATCGGCGACGCCGCGCTCGGCGACCTCCCGCGCGCCGATGCCGGGTTTTCCAGAATCTTCGGCGCGCCGCCGGCCAAGCTCGATTTCTACGACGAGGATTCTCTCGCCGCGGAAGTCGCCAAACTCACTCCCGCGGGGGCGCGCGCGGCCGCGCTGCGCCTCTACGAAGGGCAGAACCCGGTGTTCATCACCGAAGTACTCGCCGCGGAATTCTCCAAGCTGGGGCTGGCGGCGGCGCCGTCCTACTCCGCCGTGAAGCGCTTCCTCGATTCTTTCCCCGAGCCGCTCAAGCTGTGGGCCGGCGGCAACCCGCAGAAGTTCCACAACCGCTGCGCGCCCTACGCCCTGCGCGATTACTCGACCGTGCGCGTGATGCAGGGCTGGGTGCTGGACCATGTCCTGCTCGATTTCGCGGTCTACAACAATTTCATCGGCGCGCTGGGCCGCTGGACCTTCCCCTACGCCAAGGCCAACGCCGCGATGCGCATGTGGCTCACGGCCTTCATGGACATCCGCTCGCGCTACATCGTGGGCTACGCCTTCAGCGCCAATCCCAGCTCGAGTTCCATCTGCTCCGCGCTGCGCATGGGCGTGCTGCTGACAGGCCGCGCGCCGCGCTTCGGCCTGCTGGACCGCGGCGAGGACATGAAAAAAATGGGCCTGGCCAAGCCGGATTTGCCGGAGGCCGCGCACGGCGCGCTGCGCCGGCTGATTGCCGCGCAGTGGGGCGACGCCGGCCGCGTGGTCTTCAGCATCGGCGAGCACCCGCAATCGAAACCCATCGAGCGCTGGTTCGGCACGCTGCATGCCCGCTTCGATAAGCGCGTGCCCTCCTACTGCGGCGACAAACCCGAGCACCGTCCCGAACGCTGCGTGCGCCTGCTGCAGCAGCACGGCGCATGGAAAAAAGACGGCGCCCTGGGCGCAAGCCCGTTGCCGCGCGCCAGTGAAGCCATTCGCGCCGCCTCATCTTGGATCGAGGAGTTCTACAACGCCGCGCACCATCACCGCGGTCACGGCATGGACGGCGCCACGCCGGAGCAAGTCTTCCGCGCAGGCTTTCCGCTGGCCGAGCAGAAGCAGGCGCGCGAACAGCTCGACCCCCGCGCGCTGGATGTTTTTCTGTGGGACGTCCATCAGTGCAAGGTTTTCAACGGCGGCTGCGTGCGGCTCTACGGCGCGGAGTACGAACCCGCCGATGCTGCCAGCCTGGGCGCGCTTTTCCCCTGGACCGGCCGCGAGCAAAAAATCCTGGTGGCGGCGGATCCGCACCCGAATCAGCTCGGCCACGCGGTGGCCAAGCATCCCGACACCGGAGAAATCTTAGGAGTACTGCAATCGAAACAACTTCTTGCCTGGGGCGCGGACCAGGAATTGATCCGTGAAGGCCAGCGCCTGCAACGCCGCGCCGGCAAAGCCTGCAAGGACTATATCGAGCTGACCCACCGCGCCTCGCAGCGCGTGGCGAGCTCCATGCCCGCGGGGCCGTTCGGGTTTCTCGGCGAGGGTTTTTCCGCCACCGGCACGGACAACTTGAAGGCGTTGCCGCCGGCTCCGCGAGTTCCGCAATCCGCCGCCGCGGCCGCGCCGGCGAAGTACACCACGTTCATTTCCGACGCGGTGGAAGAGGACCGCGCGCTGTTCGACAAAATCGAGGTGGAGGACTGATGCCTCTCCCGCTCGAGGAACAAGCCCTGCTCGCCAAGGTGAATGCGCCGGATCACGATACCTGCCTGCGCAAAGCGCTGGAATTTTGCAATCTGACCGGCCGCTCCGCCGGCGACCTGGCGGACCTGGTGGCGCGCGAGTTCGGTAGCTGCGGCCGCTCCACGATGCTCCTGTACCTGCGTGACGATTACGCCGAGCACCGCACGGGCATCGACCAGCGCTGGATGGACGCGCGCGTCTGGGGCACCATCACCAAGCACTGGCCAAAGCCGCCCGTGCGCGAGTTCGGCTTCCCGCTGGAAACGAAAACCTCGCTGCTGCTGAAACACCGCCTGATGCAGGCGCGCTGCCACGGCGCCGTCTGCCTAGTGCACGGCCACGTCGGCACGGAGAAATCCTTCTGGCTGGAAAACATCGTCGCCGAGCGCATGGAAGCCGGCAAGCGCGACACGATTTATCTCTACTGCAGCGAAGGCATCACGCCCCTGCAGCTCCTCCATCGCATCGCGCGGGAATTTGTGCGCCTGCTGCCGGGGGAATCCGACCGGCGCTTCAATTCCAACGCGCGCGACCCCGTGCGCGAAGCGCTGCTGGAACGATTCGCCGCGCTGCCCGCGCCGCCAGCCATCGCCGTGGATGAAGCCCAGAATTTCAAGGGCTGCCTGCCGGCGCTGCAAACCCTGCGGGAATTGTGGGACCGCTCGGCGCGCGGCCGCCGTGATCCCGGTGGCGAGCGTCCCGGCTGCGGCGTGGTTCTGGCCGGCTCGCACGACCTGCGCCTGCTCTTCGAAGACGCGCGCGTCAAGCACACCACGCTCGGCCAGTGGAACGACCGCTTCGATTATCGCGACACCCTGCGCGGCATGGAGCGTGAAGAAGCCCTGCGCCTGGCGGCGGCCATTCTCGGCAACGGCAAGCCCGCGAAGCTGCGCCCCGAGCAGCAGGAGATCATCCTGCGCCGGTCGTTGAAGCCCGACCCCTACACCACGCTCTGCGCGAAGTGCGGCGAGCTGCGCAAAGAAAACGCGGAAGCCTGCGCCTGCGGCGGGAAGCAATGGAAGCTGCTGGAATATTTTTCCGCGCGCGCGCTGGTGAAGTATGCCACACAGCAAAAAGAGCGCAAGGAGCACGCGGCATGAGGCTGAACGCGCTGCAAGCCTTCGCGGTGTGGATGGGCCTGGTGGCCGTGTTCGGAATTTTCTGGACGCTACTGAAAGCCGGCGCGGGCCAAGAGGACGATTTCGATCCTCCCGATCCGCCGGCCTCAGGCGCGTAAAAGGGGTAATGCAATGGAACAGCAATCTCTAGCTTCAAGACCGGACCGATTATTTCCGCGATTCATCGAGTGGCCGGACTGGCGTTTGGAAGCCGATGAGGCCGCCCAGGATCTGCTGAACGAACATCTAGAAGCGGAAGGTCCCGGCGACCATCTTTGCGGCTACCGCCCCGAATCGGACAAGGGGGCGTGTGAGATCTGCGATGCCCACAGCGAGAGCTGCTCGCGCTGCCACGCACTTTACGACGCCTTCCTTGGAATTGAATGTTTGGATGGCGATCCGCCTTTTTGGGCCAATGCCATAGACCAGGAACGGCTCTCGCGCACCGCTAAAGAAGTCGTCCCTAACCTGATACCAGCTTCAGTTCGTGCGTTGGCTAGCCATCAAGAGAATCTGTGAAATATCTGCTCCAACTCGGACTGCTGGCTGCTTACCTCCTGTTCGCGGCCGGCGGGGTGCGCGCGCAGACGGTGGTCTGCAAAGGCCCTCAGGATGCCTGCGCACGCGCCAGCGATGCCGTGCGGCTCTTCGTCGCGCTGCACGCGCGGGATCTAGGCGCTGTCGCGGACGGTTGGCGGTTCGTCCTGCTCGATGCCGACGGCTGGGCGCGCATCACGGAAACCTTCCGCGAGCAAGTCCATCTCGAAAAAATCACTGGCAGCGCCTTCACCGTGGCGGCCATCCGCACCACCTACATCAACCTGGCGTGGTTTTCCGCGCAGTTCCCCAGCCGGCAGCTCGAAACGGTGACGCACGAGCTCGCGCACATCGCCGGCTGCGGCCGTGAGGAAGCCTGCGCGCGCGCGGAAACCAGGCGGCGCTTGGAAATGTTAGGAGCCATGAAATGAAAGAGACAGGTGGCAGGGTGCAGGCAGCAGGCAGCAGGTTCGGACTTTTGAGCTCCGAGTTCGAACCTCCGGTTTCCATCGCCGAGCGCCAACGGTGGCTGCGCAAGATGCAGCGGCCGTTCATCGTGCGCGAATGCCTGTGGCGGCGCCGTTCGCCGGAGGCGGACGCGGACCGCGGACTGCCGCTGCCCCAGGCGCAGCTTCGCGGCGCACTGTTGATCCTGCTGCCGCCGATGATCCTGCTCGCCGCCTGGCTGTTTTCGCTGCTGGGATGGATTCCGTAGCGCGGGCTTTACGCCCGCGCCAGTTGAAGCGTTGAAAGGTTGAAAGGTTGAACGCCAAAAAAACAAAACGGAAAAAGGGCGGGGCAGCCGTGGGCGCGTCGCGCCGGCCAGGCGCGAAGGCTGGTTCGAGTCCAGCGCCCCGCTCCAGCAGGCCCACGGAATTCCCGAAATTCCGCGTTGGCGAAACCGTCATCGCAATGAACGGCATCCCCGCCACGGTCGATGAAATCACCTGGGCCTACGGCTACATGCTGCGCGGGCGGAACGGTCGCCTGCTTTCAGAGCAGAGTTATTGCGAGGATGAAATCCAACGCGCGCGAGGGGGCGGCTGATGCCGGAGCTGAACACCTTCGCGTGCGACGTCTGCGCAGCGCAGAAGCGGGAAGTCAACCGCTGGTGGGTGCTTTATGTACTCGACGGCGAATTGAAAGTGCGCGAATGGGACATCGCCTGCGAGTTGCTGTGGAAGAAATTGGGCGAGCTCGAACTCCCCCGCGCGGTGGCCTGCGGCGAAGAACACGCGCAGCAGCTTTTCGCGCGCTGGCTGGTCAGCGGCAGCTTTGACGCGCCCTCGCAGCGCCCGATTTCTCCGCCCTCTTCCGTGCCTACCAGAGAGGAAGGTTCTGATGAGTAAGAAGGAATTCCCGATGCGCAAAGGTCACTGGAAGACGCTGCCCGGATTCATCATCGACGACACCGCCCAGCGCTATCTGTCCGCGCTGGAGCACGCCGAGGTCCTGAAAAAGGCATTGCTCGAAATGTGCCGCAAGGCCGGCTTTACCCCGAAGGACGCGCCGAAAACCAAGATGCTCGCCGGCGAGCTCTATGAAGTCCTGGCCTCCCGCGCCACGCGCACCGTGGTGGACCAGAACCGCGCCCGCGCGCTGCGCGAAAAGCTGCGCGACAAACTGATGCACCGCGAGCTGGTCAGCCTTTTGCGCACGCGCGTGGTGTTCGACCTGGCCGATGGCGCCGGCCGTGCCGTGGAGAAGATGCCCGCCTGGGTGAAGCTGCGGTTCCATGATGCCGTCGAGTCGCGCCCCGCCGGCACGCGCCTGACGGTGCGCAAAAAGAAATCCGCGAAATCTGCGGATCGAAAGGCCGCGTGATGGAAAGGCAGGGATCAGGAATCAGGCATCAGGGTTCGGGTTCGAACCTGACACCTGATTCCTGAGACCTGAAACCTTTTATGGTTTTCGGCGACTACAACCCGGCGGCGAAGGACGACAGCGGGCTCACCGCGCTCGAGCGCTTCGACCAGCTCCGCGCATTCTTCCTCGGCAAGCTGAAGGAGCACGGCTTCCCGCGCGCGGAACTTTTTCAGGAGCTTCGCTGGGGCCCGTGGGGCTACCACTCCGAAGAGCAGCTCGTGCGGCAGTGGGCGGAGCAGCTCAAGATCCCGCTGCACCACATCCGCCAGGGCATCGACGCCTGCTATGCCAACGCCGACGAGCGCCGGCTGCAAATCACCAGCTTCCGCTTCGTGATCCCCTGGATCATCCAGCGCGTGCGGGAAGGGACGCCGCTATGACCGACCTTGGAATGGTGAGCGGAGCCGAACCATGAGCGCCATCACACTTTCGTTTCACCCGGACGGCATGCTGGTGGCGCACGGCCGCGACGCCACGTTCATCTGCCTGGAGCAGCCGGCGCGCTGCGGCGCCTGCGGGGGAATGCACTGCTGGTTCGTCAACCGCGACGGCGCCACGCGCTGCTGCTCCTGCGACCTCGCGCGGCACCGCGCGCCGCTGCAACCCTGCAACTCTTCCACTCTGCCACCCGCGCCGGAGGCCGCATGAGCGCAGCTTCCAACGCGTGGCACAAGACGCCTGCGGGGCGCGCATACATGCGGGAGTACCGCCGCGCATGGATACGCCGGCGGCGCCGCAGCCCCGCCTATCGCGCCAGAGAAAGGGCAGCCCAACGCGAGAGTTACCGCGCCACTTCTCTCGCCGAGTTGCTCGCATCCACATTTCCAGGCTGCTGGAAAGATCCCGAATGGCTGCGCATCTACAAGCGCGCGGCGCAGCGCGCGCGACGCACCAGCCTACAAGTCCGCGCGGCGGAAGCGGCGCATCAGCGGGTGCACCGCCAGCAGCCGGAGGTGCGCGCCCGGGTGCTCGCGCAGGTGCGCAAATGGAAAGCGGAGCACCCCGAGAAGGTCCGCGCGCAGTGGCGGCGCTGGTACCGCAAGTACGGCCTGACCCGGCGCAGCAGCATGCGCGCGTACTATCGCGCGCGCAAACGGGCTGCCTGTTTTTTCTGCGGGCATTCCGGAAAGCCAGGACCCGGCAACGGCGTGCAGCGCATCCTGCGCATGGTGCCGGACGGCCGCGGCCGGCTCATCGAGCGTGAAGTTCTGTGGTGCGGCCGATGTTGAGCGCCTTTTGCGAAATCCCGAGCGACACCGAGGGGTTGGCCCACCCTGCCTGCCCCGAGCGATGCCGAGGGGAGCGAAGCCGAATGGGCGGAAAATGCTGAATCTGCGAAATCCGCGTTCCTCTCCGGTGAGACGTGATGTGACGTGACATGGCGACGCAATTCCAACCCGTTCGGCAAGCTCAGGGCGCACAACTCGCGCTCGCTCTAGACCGTGCCGAGGAGCTCGACGCGCAGGTGACGCGCATCCTGGGCCGCGCGGACCTCGACGAGCCCACCGCGGAGCTGCTCCGCCTGCTCGCCGGGCACAAGGGCGCCGCGTCGGCGATCACCGCGGCGGAGATTGCCCGCCAGCTCGATATCGGCTTCCGTCCCGGAGAGCACGCCCGCCGCTGGGTCACCGAGCATGTCGAGGATCTGCGCACGCGCTTCAAAATCGAAATCGGCGCGGCGAAGACCAAGCCGCGCGGCTACTTCCTGGTGCTCGATGCCGCGGACAACGAGCTGATGCAGCGCCGTCTGCGCAACGAATGGTTTGCGGCCATGCGCAACTACTACCTGTTCGCCGGGAAGCACGCCACCGCGCGCGCCCACGGCCAGATGATGCTCGAACTCGACCGCGAAGACGGAGGCAAGGCGGCATGAGGGCCGAGCAATACATTCGATTCGATCCGGCGCCGCCGAAGAAGAAGACCTCGGTGTGGATCGTGCGCACCCAGGACAGCTCCGAGCTCGGCTATATCCAATGGCACGCGCCATGGCGCTGCTATGCGCTTTTCCCGTTTCCCAACATGCTCTTCGAAAAGTCGTGCCTGCGTTGCATCGCCGACTTCTGCGAAGAGTGGACGAAGCGCCAGCGCCACAGCCGCGACGCCGAGCCGCGCGAAAAAGGAGCGGCGGCATGAGCGAAGCGCGCATTTCGTTTGTCGTGCGGCCTGGCGGTCCGAGCGTCCGCTTGCGTGGATCCGAGAACAGCTTCGGGCATCTCACCGTCGCAAGCTGCCGCGCGTGCAAGTGGCAGCACAGCTTTTCCAGCACCGGGGAGAACGATACGCTGCGCCGCGCGCAAAAAGCCGCGACATTCCATTTGAACAAGAAGCATCGGCGTAATCTGCGTCCATCTGCGGATAAAACTCTGGGGGCGGCATGAGGTTCCCGCTGGAAATCGCGGAACAGATCGCGCAGGCGCTGGTGGAAAAACTCGCGCCACATGCGGAGCGCATCGCCATCGCCGGAAGCATTCGCCGGCGGCGGCCTGACGTGGGCGACATTGACCTGGTGGCGATTCCGAAGCTGGAGCAAGTCAGCACCGGACTTTTCACCACCGAGACGCAGAGGCCGCGCGATTCGCGGCTGGCGGTGGAATTCTGCGCGCTGACCGGAAAACTCATGGCGCGTGGCGACTTCATCGTCCGCGGGGTAGGCAACCTTTCAACCCTTCAACATTTGAACGTTTCAACACCGGTCGATTCCATCGGCATCGATCTGTACCTGGCGACGGCGGAGACGTTCGCCACCACGTTGCTGATCCGTACCGGCTCCGCCGCGCACAACATCTGGCTCTGCCAGCGCGCGCGATCGCTGGGCGGAAAACTCCACGCCGACGGCTCCGGCCTCGAGCTGCCCGGTCAGTATGACGTCCGCGAGCGGCGCACCGTGAACATGCGCCGCATCGTGCCGCAGAACGAGCAGGAAATTTTCACCGCGCTGGACCTCAATTCCTGCCTGCGGCATCCGGGCCCACCGGGCAAATTGTGGATTGCGCCGGAAGCACGCGAGGTCGCGAACGCCGCGCCGGCATGGCTTTCTGAAAAGGCGGAACGCAGATGAACGCGGATTTTTCATAGGAGGATGAAATGCAAGCAACACAATTTCCGAAGCGTATTTTCGTAAAGATTGAGAATGCGGGATCGAACGATGCTTATCTCCACGCGGAGCCCGACGTCGAAGCCCTGGCTGAGAAAGGCGAGGTCCCCGCGGTTGCGGAATACAAACTTACGCGGAGGTTCAAAGTCCGCACACGAATCGAGGAGGTTTAACTTTGCAACACTTCAACACTTCAACTCTTCAACGCGCGGCGCTCGCGCTATTCCTTTTCGCGGCGAGCGCGACGGTTGCCTACCCGCAGACGACTTTACTCACCGGCACCTTCAAAACTCCCGAGGGCAAGACGCCGGCGCAGGCCAATCTGAAATCCAGCGCGACGATTGGCGCCACGCCGATTTACGGCAAGGCCTACTTCCGCGCCACGGACGTCGCCGGCGGCCAGGTCCGCGAGCTGACCTACAACAACGTCACCTACGTCGGCGAAGTCCTCGGCTTCATCAAGTCCGACGGCACGCTGATCAGCTACGCGGAAACCGCGGGCGTGAACCTGCTGCGCACGGACACCGCGCTGCCCAGCGGCCTGGCCTACTGCCTCGAGCTGCAATGGAACGGCTCGACGGACGGCCGCGTGCCCCCGCGGGTGATCACGGGCAAGTACATGTGCAAGGCCGTCAACGTGGCCACCACCGTGGACTGGGCCACGCTGCCGGTGGCCTCCATCGTTTCGCCGAGCTACGGCTATCAGACCAGCATCGCCGGCGCCATCGCCGATTATGAGAAGTACACGCGCTACGCGGCCGCGTCGGTGCCTAATGCCGCCAGCGGCGTGGACAACGTGTTCATCGATTCCGCGGACCTGAACCTGAAAGCGAAAGATTCCGCGGGCGCGGTGCGCAACCTGGGCAGCGCCGGCGCAGGCGACATCACCGACGTAGGTAACTGCGCCACCGGCGCGTGCTTCCAGACCGCCGCGCAGAACCAGGTGCTTGCCGGGCCCGCCAGCGGCGGCGCAGGCATCGCCGCGATCCGCGCGCTGGTGGCGCTGGATATTCCCGCCATCGCGGAGTCCGGGGTTACCAATTTAGTCAGTGATCTGGCTGCAAAAGTGCCTACCACGCGCACGCTCATCGGCGGAGCGGGCATCGCAGTCATCGGCGACCTTTCCGCCGACCGCACGATTTCCGTGGATTCCACCGAGGCGGGTTTTCTTTCTACTACGCCGCAGACCTGCGGCGCAGGCACCGCCGGGCGCGCCTGGGTGGATGTCACCACGCAGCGCTTCTGCGACAACACCGCCACGCCCACCCTGCAGATCAATGAAATCCAGGGCGCGAAAAATGCCGCCTCGGGCTATGCCGGCCTCACTGCCGGGACCAAGCTGAACATCGCGCAGGGGCAGGAAGTGTGGGCGCTCGCGGATTTGAGCGACGTTGCCGCGGTCACCGGCACAGGCACCACCGCCGTGCTCAGCGCTTCGCCTACGCTCACCGGCGTGGTGGGCATTGACCGCCAACTGGAATTCACCGAAGCGGCGGGCGATCCAACGTGCGCCGCGGGCAATTACTGGATCTCCGCCAGCTCCACTACCGGCACGCTGCGCAAATGCCAGAACGGCTCGCTGGCCGACCTGGACACCGGCGGCGCCGGCGGCGACAGCATTTCCATCAACGGCACGGCGGCCACCGACGCGGACTTCGACGATGCCACACCCGCCGCGCCCGCCAATGCCGTCAACGTGAAGTGGCAGAAAGACGCATCCACTCCCAATAACATCTCTGCCTACGTCACCGCGATTCCTGATTCCGCGCTGGCCACCATTAGCACGGCCGGAAAAGTCTCCGACAGCGCCCTGAGCTCCAACGTGGCGCTCTATAATAATGGCTCGAAGACCTGGGGAGCCAACGCCGATTTCACCTGGACGTTCGACCCGGCGGGAGCTACCAATCCATCATTTGTATTCACTGATGGCATATTGAGAGCGAATAGTTTTTCCCTATGGTTTGTTCCTGCCAGGTTACAAAGCACAGGAGCAACGACGTTAACCCTAGAAGGAGCCGTAGCAGATGGGGCCACGGCCATCGGTGTGAAGCTGAATAACTCCATAGCACTTACTACCGCAGGCGCGAAGCTCGTCAGCATCCAGAATGCTGGCGTGGAAAAATCCTACATCGACAAGGACGGCGGCTTTTCCGGCAATGCCGCCACCGCGACCACGGCCACCACCGCCAATGCCGGCGATAGCGCCACGGCGTTCTTCTCGACGGGCATTTTGGAATCCGCCATCGGCGGCACAGGGAACGGCTTCACCAAGTTCTCCGGCCCGGCCACGGCGGAGAAAACCTTTACCCTGCCCGATGCCACCGCGACCATTCTGACCAGCAACGCTGCCGTCACCGTCGCGCAGGGCGGAACAGGGGCAGCGACATTTACGGCAAACGGCGTGCTGTTTGGGAATGGAACCAGCCCCATTGGTGCTACAGCAGTCGGCACAGCCGGGCAGTGCTTAACTTCAAACGGAGTGGGCGTAGCCCCTACCTACCAAGCCTGCGGTGCGGGAGGTGGCGCTAACACGGCGCTATCCAACTTGGCCGCAGTTGCTATCAATGCTTCGCTGATACCAGGTGCGGCAGGTACGCTCCATCTTGGCTCCGCCACGCTTCCCTTCGGGGAGCTATTTTTTGCCGGAACCTCTGGCACGCCGGGCACAAACAACTTTAAGTTGACAGGAGCGAGCACGTCAGGAACGCGAGTAATTACAGCAGCAGATGGAGCATCAGTTACAGTGGTCGCAGATGCCGGGGCCGCAAACAACTTCTTGACAGGAATCACGACGGCTGGTGCCGTTACTAAAGCTCAAGTGGGGTTCTCGAATCTTTCCGGCAGCATCGCTCTGACACAGACACCGCTTACCACACTGGGTGATGTGCTTTATGTCGACGTTACGCCTGCCCTCGCACGTCTCGCTGGCAATATCACCACCACCAAGAAATTCCTGAACCAGACAGGCACCGGCGCAGTTTCCGCTGTACCCTCGTGGGACGCCATTGCCGCCGGTGACGTGCCCGCGCTCGATACAGCCAAAATCACCACAGGCGTCTTTGCCGGTGCGCGGGGCGGCACGAATAATGGCTTCATGGATTTCACCGGCCCAACCACCAGCCTCAAGACGTTTACTCTCCCCGATGCCAGCAGCGCCATCTTGACCAGCAACGCCGCCGTGACCATCGCGCAGGGCGGCACGGGAACTGCGAGCACGCTGGTTGGCTTGGTGCGCGGCAGTGCCACGGCCATGACCGCTGCGGAGTTGTCCGGCGATGCGACCACCAGCGGCTCGAACGTGGTCACGCTGGTATCCACCGTGCTGAAAGATTCCAGCACGCATACCGTCACCAACAAGACACTGGACGTGGAAGGGACGGGCAATGCCATCACTACCGTCTCGAAATTCTGGCTGGAAGCATCCGCCTGCCAGAACGCCACTGCCACGTTGATGTGGGATACGCCTACCACAAATCCCGCCGTGGCCGCCTGCGTCACCGGCACCAACACGCAGAAGGGCGTGGCCGATTTTGCCGATGCCGTGAGTCTTTCCATGCAGCGCACCCTGGCCCTACCTTCCGACTGGGCGGGCGCGGTGGACGTGAAATTCAAGTGGCTGACCACCGCCATTACCGGCGACGTGGTGTGGCAGATCGCCACCATCTGCGTAGCCGACGCGGAGACGGACGACCCTGCATTCAACACCGCCTCGACGGTCACTGATACCGCCAAGGGCACCACCCTGCAAACCAACGACGCCTCGATTATCGGCATCACCATGACCGGCTGTGCCGCAGGAGAAGCCTGGCACATCAAGGTGCTGCGCGATGCCGCTCATGCGAGTGACACCCTTGCGGCCACGGCGCGGCTGCTCGGTGTTGAGTTGACGATTCGGAGGGCACAGTGAACCGCACACTTAAGGCTATCGTGTTGATGCTGGCCGCGTTGCTGCTATTGCCTTCGGTATACGCCAACCGCCTGTTGACTTGCGGCTTTGAGGAAAACGACTTCCTACAAACCATGTGGACTGCGGTAAGCAACGTAGCCAACGTGACCTTCATCACCGCCAGCCCCACCCCGCATTCCGGCACGTATGCCTTGAAGGTAGCCAACGTAGCATCTACCTACGTTCGCAGGCATCTTGCCGCAAACAAGACTTCAGGAACTCTATGGGTGCGTGGCTATTTTACATTCGATACTCCATCCACCCCGGATAACAATGTTGTAGATGTCATTGTTCTGATGTCGAGTTCAGGCCCAGTTGTAGGCGGACTCGTGGGATTCAACGGAAGCACGCAACGGCTGGCAATTCGCAACGACCTGACAACTACCGTGGTCAATGGAACCGTGAATTTGACTGCCGGGACGTGGTACCGATTGGAATTTCGCTGTTTGCTTTCTGACACGGTGGGCGAATTGGAATTGCGCTACTACACCGGAGATTCCACGACCGCGCTGGAAACCTTGACGATTACCGCTGAAGATACCCTACCCACCAACATTCTTCGAGTCTATTTCGGGCTGCGAAACGCCCTATTTGTCAATCCCGGCACAGCAATCTACTTTGATGATGTCGCTATTAATGACGAGGCTGGAAGTTTCCAGACCTCTTGGCCGGGGCCAGGCAAGATTTTCCTGCTCAAGCCCGCGAGCGATAATACAGTGGCTTTTACGAAGGCCGGTTCAACGCCAGCCGCCACTAACGCCGCGGGTGCAGATGACCTTCCTGGACTGCCCAACGATGGCGTAGATTTCAATCAGGCTATTACTGCCAGCATCGTTGACCGCCTGAATTTGACTGACTTGGGCGCGGAAGTAGCTGCGGATGCCGACATTCTCCTCCTTGACCTCTACTCGCGCCACGGTTCGAACGGCACAACGGGCACGCGCACCTTCAACCTGGCAATTTGGGATGAGGCGGGAACCAAGACCGACGGGCCTTCGGTCAGTGCCGCCATCAATGGCTGGCAGATTATGACCACCGACGAGCACCAAGTCTTTGATGTCGGTACGCGAACGAAAGCCAACATCGCCGACTTTTCCGCAGGCTACACCAACACAACCGGCACCGACCAGCGCAACATCACTGCGCTGTGGGGCAACTTGGAATGGATTGAAAGCGCAGGCGCTGCACCCGTGCCCCCACGCCGCGCTCCTATCGTCACGCAAGAAAACCATTCGACGCAGGCGAACCATCGAGCAAAAAAAGGAGAACAGAAATGAAAAAGAACTGCTGCACATCATTCCCGTGGTCGCGCTTCTGCTTCTACTGCTTCCCCCTGTCAGCATCGGGCAGACGGACTCGCTGGCGTGGGACTACGACATCTCCGCCGGATTTGGTGTCGGTTTTATCGTTGACCCGCTGTGCTCGCCCGCCAGGCCGGACGTTTGCGTCACCGGCTTTGACCTGGCCTACACGGTGGGCGGTGGAACGCCGATCATCGCCGCGCGCGTGCCGGTGTCCGCGTGCGTGCTGCAACCCGGCTCCACGTTTCTGTACACCTGTAGTGCTTCCACTCCTGTCGTAGCGCGCTACGGCAACATTACCTGGACTGCGCGCGCCATCGCCAAGGACGGTACGGCGGAGATCCCGTCCGTAGATTCCAACAGCGTGCAGGTGGTGCGCCAACCGCGCCCTCCTGCGGGCCTTAGAACCCCATGATCCCGCACTGTGGGAGAAAAGAGAGGATGCCTATGAACCGCTTTTCGCTTTTCGCTATTCGTTTTTCGATCCTGCTTTGTGCTCTGTGTCTCTTTGTCTCTGTGGCCAACGCGCAATCGGCGGTTCCTGTGCCTGAGAAATCTGTGCCATCTGCGGATAAGCCTGTCGCCGTGCCCGCGGAGATTCAGGAGCTACTCGCCGACCACGCGCTGCTGGTGCAGGAAATCGAGCGCATCGCCGGGCTGTCCGGAGCGGCGGTGAACATTCCGGTGTCGCAGCGCGAGCTGGACGCCCGCGCGCGCGCCAAGAGCGAACGCTTCGTCGCCTGGCTCGACGCGCAGAAAATTCCCCGCGAGTGGGGCAAGGCCGGTTGGCGTCTGGAGCGGTGGACCTTCTTTCCGCCCGCCGTAGCGCCAGCGTCCCCGCCAGCTCCGGAAAAGCCAGCGGAGCCCTCCGCCCCTCCGGCGAAGTCACCGGAGAAAAAGCCGTAGGACAAGCCATGCCCGTTCTTGATAACATTTCGGAGATTCAGCTTGACACGCAGGGGGTAATGCGTTATGAGGGTAACGGAATACAGCACCCAGCAAGCGGCCGAGAAACTCGGGATCACAAAGACCACGCTCCTCCGCTGGCTGAGGCAAAAACTGCTGCCCCCCGTCAAGACCATGCCGTTGCCGGGCGGCGGCATTTGGAGGATCTGGACCGATGCCCACATCAACGCAGCCCGGAAAATCAAAGGCAGTCTCAAGCCTGGCCCGAAGCCACGGGCGCGCAAGGCCAAAGCGAAGCCCGCTTAAGGCCGGCGCGCTCACCCAGGAAAACCTCAGAGCCCTTTCCGACGCCAGCGTCAAACACACCATCATCAAGAACCGCTTTCGCGAAATCCTCTCGCGCGGCGCACGCGTGGCCAAAGGGCGCTTCTATATTCACGGCGTGGAGCGCTGTCCACATTGCGGGCATCTGTTCGCTTTGGACGGCGAGGACTTCCACGTCTACCAAACCAACCGCAAGGATTAAGTTCGTCAGCAGTGCGCGGCTGGATCGCCGCGCGGCGAATAGGCGGGGCCGTGGCGTCTCCAGCGCGGCCCCGCCACATTTTTGAGGAGGAAGCATGAACAGAAAGCACGGCAGGAAGATTGATCCCGCTTGGCAGGTTTTCACCCATGAGCAATTACGGAGGGCAAAAGAGATCTCGCTTGAGAAGGGTTACTGTTCAACCTCCCGTTTGATGCTGGATCTGAAAATCTTCTACAGCCGCGCTCTAGCTATTCGGAAAGAACTGGTCAGGACAAAGTTGCTGACGAAGCAGTTCCAGGTGCGGAGGCGCAAGTGCACTGTTGCGGCCTAGACCACTACCACCGGCATTGTGTCGTTTGCCGCGCCCCGCTCAGCCAGAAGCAACGGATGTTTTGCAGCCAGGAATGCCGCTTCGCGGACAGGAACGGGCGCTGCCAAAGGTGCTTCGTCCAACCAGTGGAGGGAGGGCCTAGGCGGGTGCGTTGGCTCCCCAGAATGTCTCCGCCAGCCCTGTACACCGGTGTACAGGCGTCAGGCGAGGCGTCGGGGCCAATCTTGGAGGTAGGCCCCCAAACTGACCACGAGGACCGTAGAGATGGCTGAAACCTTCATTTCGGGGGCCCAGCTCAAGCGCCTGCAAACGCTGTGGGGCTTGTACTGGAAGAAGATCACTGAGGGCCAGCCGCGGCTGGGGGGCGACAGCAGCGCCTCGCGCGAGGCGCGCATCGGCTGGCTCACCGGCATGGCCGGGCGGGCCATCGCCTCCGCGAAAGATTTGTCCGGCGAAGAAGCGCGCCACGCCATTGACGCGCTGCAAAAATCTCCGCTGCTCGAAGGCCTGGTGCAGAAGCGGCGCGCCGACCGGCGCACCGCGAAGGCCTACGGCACGGCGGGCCGCCGCGGAACTCCGAAGAGCAAAGAGATCGTTCTGCCCAGCGCCGAGGCCTGGGCCAAGCTGGATGCGGTGCTGCGTTCGCTCGGCTGGGACCAGGCGCGCCTCGCGGCCTTCCTGCGCGCGCGCACTTCGCCGCTGCGCGGCCGCGCGAAGATTTACACCCTCGCCGATTTGAACCGCGTGCTCTGGGCGCTCG
>ERZ1292629.1572-Hain-H43-01um-R1-1572-length-21597-cov-5_pt1 | contig 21597 bp, 20 predicted proteins | sample MGYA00564399_ERZ1292629 | MGnify/ENA primary metagenome ERZ1292629 (study PRJEB36523, sample SAMEA6512636) | groundwater metagenome | collected 2019-01-08 | study: AquaDiva: Metagenomics assemblies of 32 groundwater samples | reverse complement strand
AGCAAGAAAGAGGTGAAACGCACCAGGGGTAGTGATAAGTGCGGAATCGGCAAGAAACGACTGCTCGCCAAGTATCCCCGCTCTGGTTACTGCCATAGCGCACACAAGAAAGAGCAAGAATCCAACAAAGACATTGGGGGAATTAAGAGGCGTGCGCAACTTCGAAAACATAAACCCTGCAACAAGAAAGAGGAAGGGGAGCAAGAACACTGTCCACGAGAAGAGCGCAAATATGAGATTGTTGAGTGTAGCAAGCCACTGTCCGCTTCTTGAGAAAGAAAGGACGATTAATGCCGCAGTAATAAAGAAAGTAATTTGCGCAATAGAATAGACCGTTTGTTTTTTTATATGCAACCGAAAATGACGAATGGTGAGTTTGCGCCGAGCCATGGTAGAACCATTATATCACCCACATCATACCTCTACCACGACGGGGAGAATCATTGGGCGGCGGGCGATGCGGTCAAAGAAGAAACGTTCAAGCACATCAATTGCAATTTCCCTCACATGCCGTCCATCTCCTTTTTTACTTCTCTTCTTAATCTGGTTGACCAGCAGCTTTGCCGCTTCGTCAAGGAGGGTTTGGTGCTCTTTCATGAATACGAATCCTCTACTTATCAGCTCAGGTTTATCCACTACATCTCCTGTCCTTCTATCAATTTGAGTGATTACGACAACAATTCCTTCTTGTGCCAACGTTTTTCTGTCACGCAACACCACATTCCCCACATCTCCAATTCCCAAACCATCAACAAGGACTTCTTTCACCGGCACTGGGGTGCCACGCCGTGCGCCATCGCGTGTCATCTCAATCGTGTCTCCTTCACGTAATTCAAACACATTTTGTGCCGGGAACCCCATATTCTGCGCTAACTTCGTATAGGCCCTCATATGTCGTACTGTCCCTCCAATAGGAACAAGATATCGTGGCCGAAGAGTAGCCGCAAGCATCTCTAATTCTTTTTGTGAACCATGTCCTGAGACATGTAAATCTTCCTGTGTTTCGTAATAATGCACTTCTGCACCTCGCTCAATAAGATTATCAACCACATAATTCACCGACTGCTCGGTCCCTGGAGGCGAGGGATCAGCCGAAAAAATAGCCACATCACCCTCCTCAACCCGTAAAAACTGATGTTCATCAAGTGAGAGTCGGTAGAGTGCTGAACCCAACTGACCATAACATCCCGAAATAATATAGGTCGTCTTCTCGGGCGGCAATTTTTGCGCCTCGCGAGTGGAAACAACTATCCCTTTATCCCATGAAATAAACCCAAGACGAGCGGCAATCTCCAGTTTACGCTCAATTGACCTTCCTGCCAGTGCAACAGTGCGTCCCGCTATTTGTGAAGCATGAATTGCTTGGCGCATACGGGAAATGTTCGAAGAAATGGTACTAAAAAACACGCGCCTCGGCGCGTGCTCAATAAGCATCTCTATTGTTTTCTCTATTTCAAGTTCTGACTTTGTGTATCCTTCAGAGGTTGCACCCAGGCAATCCGACACCAGCATTACCACCCCTCCTTCTGCTAACTTTACCGCCCGTGCAGTATCAAATGGTCGCTGGTCAACCGGGGTCCAATCAAACTTGTAATCTGACACATGGAATATCTTCCCGAGGGGAGTCGTAATACAAAAACCGACTGAATCGGGAACCGAATGAGTCACGCGAAACGCTTCAACCGTAAAGTTACCAAGTTTTGTTACATCTTTATCCGGATTAAGAGTCGTAATCCGTCCTCCTCGGAAATTATAATCGGCAAGTTTTTCTCGAATAAATCCCGCGGTCAAAGGAGTGGTATAAATGGGTACATCAAGGTCTTTTAGTAAAAAGGGGATGGCACCGTAATGGTCCTCATGCCCATGAGACACAAATAACCCTCGCACTTTTTGCTTATTCTCCAAAAGATACGAGAAATCGGGAATCACCAAATCAACGCCGTACGTTGCTTCTTCAGGAAATCCCACTCCACAGTCAACGACGATAATATCGTTGCCATACTCATACACATACATGTTTTCTGTCACACCGGTAGTTCCTGAAATAGCGATAAATTTGAGTTTGTCCATAAATTCTTAATTTTTAAATTAAATCAAGTTGTCTCACTTTTTCTTTCTCCAATTCTTCTAACACTTCTGGTATTGCCTTAAAATCTTCCCTCATCTGGTCTAATAATCGCGGTTGATGAAGGGCTGCTGCGGGATGGTACATAGGTACCACTATTATACCTCGACCATGCCAGTCTATCTTTTGAGGTTTTCCATGTACACGGCTTATGACAGTATCAGGTAAAAATTTCCCCATTGACCATCTTCCTAACGTTACAATCACTTTAGGGTTAATAATTTCAATCTCACTATCTACATATTTCTCGAACGCTTTAATTTCAGAAAGCGTCGGATCGCGATTTTCAGGTGGTCGAAATCGCACAACATTTGAAATATACATATCTTCCCGTTTGAGTCCTATACTTTCAATTAATTGATCGAGCAACTTTCCTGCTTGCCCGACAAAGGGTTTCCCTTGTTTATCCTCCCAATATCCGGGCGCCTCCCCTAAAAAATATGTGTCCGTATCCGGGTTTCCCTCTCCAAACACAAGCTGCGTCGCACCTGCTCGTAAAGGAAGAGTTTTATCTTCATGCATGTCTCTCTTAAGTTTTTCTAATTGTTTCTTCTTATCCTCTGATTTCATTTAATTAAAAGGATATTTAATTGTTACCATGTCGGTAAAAACTCTTTTATATTCGTTTCATTTAATTGAAATGTCTGCCCTTTACCTTCAATAATTAATTTTGCAATTTTTCTAACAACCCCTTGAATGGTGCGTTCGAGGGTCCGCATACCAGCATCATAGCCGAGCGGCCGCACAATTGTCGACCACACAGAGTCGGCAATGAGTATGGTGTCGCGCGATAGCCCTGCTTCCTCTAACGCCCGGGGTAACAAGAAATCCCGACCAATTACTATTTTCTCCTCATCAGTATACGAAGGCATCTGTATTACCTCAAGACGGTCCAAGACTGCGGTCGCAATGTTGGTCGTGTTATTCGCAGTGGCAATAAAAAGGACTTCTGATAAATCAAAAGGGTAATCAATATAGGCATCAAGAAACCCTCTATTTTGCTCAGGATCTAAAATTTCAACCAACGCTCCCATAATTGAGGGACGTGTACGCTCATCGACTCTATCAATCTCATCAAGTAAAACGACTGGATTTTTCGCGTTTGCTCGAACGAGCGATCTGATTATTTGTCCTGGTTGGCTCCCCGGATGAAAACGCGCTTCTCCCCGCAACATTCCCGGATCACCCAGTCCCCCAAAGGGAATACGTACAAATGCTCGCTGGAGCGCTCGGGCAATGGATGCGGCAATGGTGGTTTTACCTGTCCCCACCAGACCCACAAAACATAAAATGGGCGCGCGGAGAGAGTTCTCCCCACCCTTTTCCCGAGAAAGTTTCATGACAGCAAGATATTCAAGCACACGCTCTTTAATTTCTTGCAAACCGTAATGCGCACTGTCCAAAACCTTTTGTGCGTTGGGAATATCGAGTGTATCCTGTGTTCTCTTTCGCCAAGGAAGTGTAATAAGCCATTGTACATACTCAATAAACCGCTCAATTTCTGAGAACGGAACGGCGAGCGAGGTGAGTCGTTCGATGCGCGCTCGGAGCGTCTCGGCAAGATCCTCAGGAATCCCTACATCTGCAATTTTTTTGGTAAGAGAAGCCAATTCATCTTCGGATGCATTTTGCACGGGCATGGTTTTATTTAACCCTTTTTAGGAAGAATTTTCAATTCCTCTTTAATACCGTTTTAATACCTTCTCGGTTTTGGTAAATACCGTGAGGGGGGAAAGTGGGGAGCACGACTGCGACGGGGGGCATTTCCCCCACGAGGAGCGAATCTCCTTTGTTCAGTGAGTTGCTCCTCAGGACGCGGGACTTTTCGTTCTTCGCCTTCCCTCATTGTGAGATTAATACGTCCCAGCTCATCTATTTCTTTTACCCTCACTCTTACCTTCTGCCCTACTGAGACTACTTCCGAAGGATCATGCACAAATTCATCCGAAAGGTCTGAAATATGAACCAATCCTTCCTTCCCGGGCAAAATCTCAACAAACGCACCAAAGGGCTGAATTCGTTTAACCTCGCCCTCCTCATACACCTCTCCTGGCTTCACTTCATGGGTTAATCCTTCAATAATAGACTTCGCCTTCTCAACCGCCTCGTCAGCAACACCTGAGATATTAACCGTCCCATCATCCTCTACTTCTACCTGTGCTCCTGTTTCTGCAATAATCTTTCTAATCACCCGTCCGCCGGGGCCAATTACTTCTCCGATACGCTCAGTAGGCACATGAAGTACTACCACACGAGGCGCATACCGAGAAAGGGTGGTGCGGGGCTCAGGAAGTGCTTCCTTCATTCTCTCAAGGATGAAGATTCGTCCCTCCCGTGCTTGAGCAAGCGCATCGACAAGGATTGGTAGTGTGAGTAATTTGGTCTTCACATCAAGCTGCAATGCCGTTACTCCCTCTATTGTTCCCGCAACCTTAAAATCCATATCTCCGGTGCCGTCCTCAATACCGGTAATGTCAGAAAGTACCACTACTGTTCCCTTCTTTGAACCTATAGAGGGTTCAATCACCAATCCCATGGCAATGCCTGCAACCGGACGCGTAATAGGAACACCCGCATCCATAAGTGACAACGTCGAGCCACATACAGAAGCCATCGAGGTTGATCCATTCGAAGAAAGTATCTCGGAAACCACACGAATAGTGTAGGGAAATTTCTCGCCTTTGGGGATTAGCGGCAAAAGTGCACGTTCAGCCAATGCCCCATGTCCAATTTCCCTCCGAGAGGGCCAGCCCACTCTTCCCGTCTCACCGGTCGCAAAGGGTGGCATTGAATAATGATGGATATAGCGTTTTGTCTCCTCGCCTTCAGGAGACTCGATGTGTTGTTCAAGTGAAGGTGACCCAAGGGTGGTGACCGTCAATACCTGCGTTTGTCCACGGGTAAAGATTGCCGACCCATGAGTTCTGGGTAAGACGTTTATCTCAGCGGAAATTTGCCGAATTTCATTGGGCGCTCTACCGTCAGAGCGGGTACCTTTGAGCAGTTTCTTCCTCATACGTGCTCTCACAATTTCCTCAAATGCACCAGAAATTTCTTGGTCAGTTCCTCCCATGTCTTCTCGTATCATCGCACGCAACTGCACTCCCTCCTCTTCAGTGGTCTTTTGCGTTGCTCGCCCTTGTGCCCATTTCTCAATATCCTCACCATATTTTTTCTCAATATCGAGAAAGAGCGCGCTATTGCGCGTGGTACGAGAAGGAAGCTCCTTGACTCCTACTTTCTTTACAAACTGTACAATTCCCTCCTCTATCTTTTTGGTTGCAAGAAGAGCGGTCTCCATCGCCTCACGCAGTTTCTCCTCAGGTACCTCATTGGCACCTGCCTCAAGCATGATAATTGAGTCACCCTTGCTTGTAACTATCAAGTCTAGATCCGAGAACGCGAGTTCTGAATCAACCGGATTGACGACAAACGACCCATTGATTGAACCAACTCTTGCCACGCCTATAGGCCCATTCCACGGAGCTCCAGAGAGGGCGAGTGCCGCAGAAGCGGCAACCGCAGAAAGTATTGCCGGGTCGTTTTCACCATCAACAGAAAGAACAGTAAGGATAATTTGCACTTCATCACGATATTCTTTGGGGAAGAGAGGACGAAGAGAACGGTCGATCAACCGGGCCGAGAGGATTGCTTCATCAGTTGGTCTTCCTTCTCGTTTTACCCATTGACTCCCTTTAATTCTGCCTCCCGCATAGAGCCGCTCCATATACTCAACGGTCAACGGCATGTAACCGGGGTCTTGCGCACTCTGCCGAACCACGACAGTTGCCAACACCATCACATCCCCATAGCGCGCGAGCACCGACGCGTTTGAGAATTGTGCCACATCTCCCGTTGAAAGCGTCAGTGGTTTACCCGCTATTTCTATCTCGTGTGTAATTTTTTTCATCGTTTTTACTCTAGTAATCTAATTATGGAAGCTTTTCGCCTTTTAACTTAGCAAGGAGTGTTTCATAACGCTCCTTATCTTTTCGTTCAAGATAGCTCATTAGTCGACGTCTCTTTGCTACCATAGAAAGCAGCCCACGTCGTGAATGCTCATCCTTTTTATGGGCTTTAAGATGTTCGGTAAGTTTTTGAATTTGGACGGAAAGGAGGGCTATTTGTACCTCGGGGCTTCCCGTATCACTTTTACCTTGACCAAACTTGTCAATAATTGCTTTTTTCTCGTCAGGAGAAAGTGCCATATGTCGTCATGTAGTTCCAAGTCCGACCTATCCGTCGAACCTAGAATTACATCAGTGTTATTATATCACACGTTTTTTAAATGTCTAATGAAAAAATATTTTCTTTCTATTATGGCAGAGTTGTCCCTTTGTATATTTTTGGACCTAACCAATCTTGGGGAGCCGAAGGCTCTTCTTGGGTTTTTTCTTGCACGGGTTGATACTGTGGCTGGCTTCCTGCACGTCCTCTCACTCGTACGAGTTTTGCCACAAGCTCGAACGTCTCAGCTCTCACTCGTCGCGCTGCAAAGTTGTCCGTGGCAGTTGTTATACCCGCCATTAAGTTACCCGCCGCATCTTCATCAAGCGGTAAATTACTCGCCAAGAGAAGATTACCTACTACTTCTGACACACATGCTGCGTGAGGATCAACCAGTTCAAGCGCTCCTCTCCTTCTTCCCATTACCCCCGGGGTAAATTCTTGCAAGATTACTATTTGTTGTGGGACCCTTGCAAGCTCTTGCGTTACCGCTCCCTCGCCTACTTCTTCATCATTCTTTACCCCCACTAAAATGACGGTATCTGCACTCATACCTCCATATGAGGGAGCGAGCTGCTCGGGCCTTGGAGCAGATGCTTGGGCTTTTGGAATAATAGTAAGTTGCATCTGACCATTTTCTATGTTGTAACTCACCCGCTCAATATTAGTCGCAGGATAATCTCGTAAGGTAATGGTAAGATTTTTGTCACCAACCTCACGAGTCACCTTGTCTACCCCTACCAATCGATTGAATTCGACTACCATTGGTGAGGAACAAAACACACTTGTTTGTTTACCATAACTCGAAAGCGAAAGGGAAAGAGAAAGCGCTGCCGCAACCATATCAAAGGAAGGGTCTTTCGGAAGGACAACCAGAATATTGTGTGATTGGACAAGTATTTGCTGAAATCTATTGGTATCCATAATTGGTATCTACTTACCTGCTGTCGATTCTATCACATCCCCGACTTTAAAATCAATCTTTCCTGAGAAAATAACTCCACACTCTCCTCCCTTCTCTAATATATCGATATCTTTCTCTTTCTGTCTCATTGAGTTAATCCTCACTTGTCCCACTGACTTACCGTCTCTTAAAAGTGCCAACATGCCACTTCTTGTAATTCTCCCCTCTATCACCCTTATTCCTGCAATCTTTCCCTTTTCACCGTAGGGGAACTCGGCAACAATTTCTGCCCTTCCCGCTACCAATTTCTTCTCTTCCTTTCCAGCTATCGCTTTGTTCACCCAGTCAAGCGCCTCATAAATAATTGAAAATGACATCACTCGCACGTGTTCTTCTTCGGCAAGCTTCAACACCGGTAAGGGAGTTTTCACTCCAAAACCGAGAATCGTGGCACCAAAAGAATTTGCCAGCATCACGTCACTTAGAGTCACTTCCCCTGCTCCTGCAGAAAGAACCCTCACTTCAGGGGGCAAGCTCGCTCGCAAGGCTTCAAGGCGACCGACGGTATCTGCTTTAACAACAAATGAAAATTCACCCTTACCTTTTTCTGCCAATGTAGAACTTGGGGGTATTTTTTCTTCTTTATCACTTTCCACTCCCTTCATAGGGGTAACCACCTTTGAACCTACTTGCGGTACTGACTCAAATCCTAAAATTTGTGCCGGTTGTCCGGGAAGTACCACCTTCATAGGTTTTCCATACTCGTCAAAAAGTGCCTTCACCTTCCCTTCGACCCCATCAGTATGAATAAAATCCCCAACAGAAATTTTTCCTTCCCGAACCACTACTGTCACGAGCGCTCCCCGCTTACTCTCAAACTGCGATTCAACGACCACCGCCTCGAGCGTTGCCGTCTCTTCCCCACTCACCTCATGCATTTGAGCCACCAAACCTATCATTTCCAAAAGCGTCTCTAAACCCTTTCCTGTTTTGGCAGACACGGGGACCACAACCACATCTCCCCCTCTTCCTTCAAGCCGAACGTTCTCCTTTTCTAATTCATCTTTCACTCGCTCAGGCTGGGCGGTGGGCAAGTCTATTTTTGTGAGGACGACGATAAAGGGAACGCCCGCTGCGTTGATATGTGCAAGCGATTCTCGTGTTTGAGGTTTGACTCCATCATCTGCGGCAACAACGAGGAGTACTATATCGGAAACGTTTGCGCCCCGAGAGCGCATTTCTGAAAAGGCCTGATGTCCGGGGGTATCAATGAAGGTAATGACGAGTCCCCCGGGAGTGGTTACTTGGTAGGCACCAACGTGCTGGGTAATTCCACCAATCTCACGAGCTGCAACCTTAGTTTTTCTAATCGCATCGAGTAACGTCGTTTTACCGTGGTCCACATGACCCAAAACGGCAACAATTGGGGGGCGGGGTGTTCTATTTCTATTTTCCATAAACGTCTCCTTTCCATATCTACATCTACGCGGCCTTTTGTGCTTCCTGCTCTTTCTGAACCTGAGATTTGGTGACCTTCTTGTCTGCTTTAGTTTCTTCTTTTTCTTGAGGTTCTGTCGGTTGGGCCTCTTCCAACCCCTCTACATCAATACTAAAATCGGCAAGTCGTGATGCAAGTTGAACATTCTGACCCTCTTTCCCAATCGCAAGGGGGAGCTGGTCCTGGGGGACACGTACTTTTGCTCTCTTCATCTTAAGATCAATAATGGTCACTGATACATTCTTGGCGGGAGAGAGGGCGGCGGCAATCAGTTGGGTAGAATCATCCGTCCAGGGAATCACATCTATCTTCTCTCCTCCAAGTTCATTAATTACCGCTTGCACCCGCACTCCCTTTTGTCCTACACAAGACCCCACAGGGTCAACGCCAGATGTGCGGGACGCAACCGCAATTTTTGTGCGCACGCCAGGAAGGCGCGCAATGAGCCGTATCTCAACAGAACTTGACGCAATCTCCGGCACCTCTCGTGCGAACAGCCGTCTGACAAACTCGTCCGCCGAGCGGGAAACTACAAGATCTCTCCCACGTGGACCCTCTTTTATTTCCTTCAGTAAAAATGTAAGTCGTTGAGAAAGCGCGAGTCGCTCTCCTGGAATTCGCTCCTCAGGAGGCAATATTGCCTCGGCTTTGCCTAAATCAACCCGTGCGGCTTGCCCGTCAAAACGTAAAATTACCCCAGACACAAGCTGTCCCACTCGCTCCTCAAATGCAGAAAGCACTGCTTCTTTCTCTGCCTCTCGAGTTTTTTGTCTGAAAATCTGTCGGAAAGTTTGAGCCGCAATACGGGAAAATCCCGGGGGTGTCACATCTTCCTTTTTTCCCTTCTCAGTAACACGAAAAATTTGTGCCTCTCCTGTTTCCGAATTTACTTCCGCAGTGAGCTCCTCCTCGCCAAGCTCTATCCCTTGCTCACGTGCTTCGCGCCGGTACGCCGCTGCCATAGCGGCCTTGAGTTGTTCCAAAACCACATCGGTACTAATACCGCGTTCGCTCGCCAAGGCGGTCAACGCTTGCAAGAATTCTGATTTTGGTAATTGTGGCATATATTAAAAACGGTGGGTTTGTTTCCCACCGCTTCTTTTCTTTAAACCGTTGTAAGTGTATAAAAATAAAGGGTAAAAGTCAATGGAGTGTACACATCCTCTACTAAGGAAATAGCCCAACGAACAGCGTTAAGAATTATCTTACAAGCTCCCGAATTGGGATAATACGCTGTCTTGTTGGATCACCAACCTCTAGTTTTGTAAAAAACGCTTCTCCAGATAAAAGTGTATGCTGGGAGAAGCCTAAGGCAGCTATGTATGCTGAGGGCAAATTAATTATTGCATCAACAACAGCGCGACGCGTTCCCTCATCCCATCTAGTTGGGCTCTCGAGCAAGATACCAAGTGACCCGTCCACTACTATTGCGGGTATGATCCCATTTTCTTCTGGGTTCGGCAAAATGTAGACAGTGGCAGCAATATAATAGACCTGATACGGGTCTTCTACTAACCACAAAAGAGCTTTTTGTTCATCTACCAACCTTCGTGCTTCGGCTGCTGCTCCCGAGAGTATTTTGTCATCCATTCTTTCCAGCGCGCTGATTACAAGACTGACATTATCAGCTATCCTTCTATGTCGCTCCACCAGCATTTGTTGTTCAACAGAAGAACCACCTAGATTAAATGCTCTTATTTTTTCCTCTCCCATAGGGAACAGGGCAAAATTATAATCCTTCCTCTTGTAATTCTTTGGCTAACTCTTGTTGAGTCTTAGTGAGTTTTTCGGGGATAAGAATTATGATGCGTACATATTGGTCCCCGCGACCTCGACCGAGAATACGCTCTATACCTCGTTCACGAAGCCTAATCATTGTTCCTGATTGTGTACCCGGTCTCACACGCAACTTCACATCTGGCCCGTCTATTGTCGGCACCTCAATTTCCCCTCCTAAGAGAGCAAGCGTCAAAGGAACAGCAGCCTCAATATATACATCCTCTCCATCTCGGCGAAACTTTGGGTGTGGCTTAACACCAATGGTTACATCAAAATCTCGGAATGCAATGTGTGTTCCGTCATCTGCGCCTGCCGGAATTTTTATCGTGCGTTTCTTACCTTCAATTATTACTTCTTTCTCAACACCCAATGCTCCTTCCATAAAACTCATTTCCAAATGGTAATGAGGTTTTTGCTGTTGTCTTCCAAATGGAGATGCACCACCAAAGAACTGCTCAAAAATCTCAAAAGGATCGGTAAATCCGGTTCCCTCGAATGGGTTTTGCCCCCCATAACTGGTGTAGGTATAGGTAAACGGACCATAACGTCCGGTTCTGGTTTGTCCACCCTGACCACCTCCTCCAGGGAATCCTCCGGCACCCGGTGGTGAACCAGGAGCGAAGGCCGAATGACCAAACTGGTCGTATGCCGACTTCTTTTGGGGATCAGACAAAACCTCGTATGCTTCGTTTATTTCTTTGAATTTTTGCTCTGCTTCGGAGGATTTATTGCGGTCCGGATGCCACTCTAATGCCTGTTTTCTATAAGCCTTCTTTAGCTCACCAGCACTTGCACTCTTTGAAACACCGAGGATATCATAGTAGTCACGCTTAGTAGCCATAAATCATTCTTGCAACCTCCCTACCAAAAGCAAAGTACCTTTGCTCTTTTCTCCAATAGAAATAATGTTCTCTACACACTCACTAATAAACTCCCTATTAAACCTTCGGGAAAAGACATCCATAATTCTCGTCTTAACAATCTCTAAACTACCTTGAAAATTTATTCCCTTAAGAAACGAATCATTGAGGTTGTGAATAAAATTATCCAAAACTGCTTCTAACCCACCTTTGTCCTTGCCAAGCTCTACCAATTTATCAGCACAGGGCATTAAATCACTCTCATTTCTGATGAGTTCGGTCCCAAACATAGGATAATTTGGTAAATCGCCCCTCATAGAACTCTCATAACCGCATCCGTTCCTCCATGTAAAATACCATTCTTTGTCAATCCTTTGCACTGAATTATCCAGTGTATTAATACAAAAACAACCTTCATTAACATCCTGCCCATTAACAACTTTCTCTATTAAGACGTTCGAAACTAAGTCATCCCTGTTCGAAGCCATACCAGTGCTAAATTTAAATCCCAAAACATCCTTAGATTTATCAAGCGACAAGGGATGTGTAATAGAAGAAGCCTTGTAAAGAACATCCTGTTCCCCTAAATAAGCGAAAAAGACATAATGCTTCTCTTTTAATACGCTGTTATTAACCCAGCCCCCCGCCAGCTCATTCATAGCCTGATAAACCCACTCGTAACCTCCCATTCTAAGAGGAACCCCGAAAACAAATCTTTGTTCTGCAAAAGAATCTCCAGAGGAAACACACCAGATTTTATCCCCTGGGCGGGTTTCTAAATTAAACTCTAACCTATTACCATCATATGTATTTGTCGAAACGGATAAACTATCTATGGTAGGATAATCACTAAAGTCTTCTACAAAGCTATCTTTACTAGCATAAATCTCACCGGGCGGGACTGCTGCTACCCATTTGTAATCTGGCCTTGAATGGTTTTCTTTTGTACCCATCGCGCCTCCTCCGGTGTTAACAAAAGTACATCTATTGAACCACCAACCGTTTTAGGTCGAGCCTGAAAACGCATGGTTTCAGCTGTGGTTCTTGTAAGATATATTGCAAAATCAACTGCATCTTGGGGAGTCATAGCTGCATACACGACTGGTACAGGAGGAATTACCTCGCCAGAACCACTAGGTTTTGGTAAAGGAGCTACTAGCAATCTCGCTATTATGTCCCCTTCACCACTCCACATTACTCCATAATCAAAGTCTTTCTTGTTAGGCTTTAGGTTCTTTCTCTCTTTCGTGCCACCGGCAACATGTAAGGCAAAAGCATAAGGTACACTAGACTTTCCTTCCTTTTTGAAACCACAAACGTGTATATTGGTATTTGCTTCTGGGAAATTAGCTTTAAAATAGTCAAGAATTTTATCCGCGATTGTAACAACGTCATCAGTTTTAACAACCTTTTCCTCTAAGAATCTTTTAATGTGACTTTCTGTTGCAATTCCCCCCAAGAGGGTATCACCAGCAAATGAAATCCCAACACCTTGCTCTTCAAGTAAAAAGGTTTTGTTTACTGAATCTGAGCTAGTAGTCTGTATAGGTGGATTTTCCTTCCCATCTTTATCCTTGCTGGTTATGACAATAGATTGTCTACTATCCGAAGCCATAACAATGGCCTCTGGAATATAAACCGAACAGATAAATGACATCTTTAACTTACAACCTCCCCTTCTTCAACCTTTTCCTCTTTGACCTTCGACTCATCACTCTCATCTTTTTTACTCTCATCCTCTTTCCCAGCTTCACTATTACCTTCTGCTTCCTGTTGTTGACCACCCTGTGGTGGTGAGGCGGCCGAACCATACATCGCCGCACCTACTTGCTGTAATACATCAGATAACGATTTTGTTGCGAGCTCAAATTGCTCCTTGGTTGCATCCTCTTTGGCAAGCAACTCCTTGACCTTTTTAACCTCATCCTCAACCTTACTTTTGACATCAGCTGGCACTTTATCCCCTGCGTCTTTTAATGTCTTCTCTGCGGTAAACACCAATGCATCGGCAGTGTTGCGCGCCTCGATTGATTCTTTCTTGACCTGGTCTTCTTGCGCATGCTTCTCTGCCTCATCTTGCATCTTCTTTACTTCGTCCTCAGACAATCCCACCGCACCGGTAATGGTAATCTTCTGTTCTCTTCCTGTTGCTTTATCTGCCGCCTTCACATTTAAAATTCCATTAGCATCCATATCAAAGGTAACCTCAATCTGCGGAATTCCACGAGGCGCCGGAGGAACACCATCAAGAGTAAAACGACCCAGTGATTTGTTATCGGCCGAGAGTGGACGCTCTCCTTGGGCTACGTGAATTTCAACTTGTGTTTGGTTATCAGCAGCGGTTGAGAAAGTTTGAGTTTTGCTGGTTGGAACGGTCGTGTTTCTCGGAATCATGGGTGTGGCAACGCCACCCAATGTTTCAATAGACAGAGTCAATGGCGTCACATCCAAAAGCAGAATGTCCTTAACCTCGCCAGATAGCACTCCTCCCTGAATTGCCGCGCCAATTGCCACCACTTCATCAGGATTGACTCCCTTGTGGGACTCTTTACCAAAAAACACTTTAACCGTTTCTTGAACCTTTGGCATTCGTGTCATTCCACCAACCAAAACTACCTCGTCAACGTCTTTTGGCGAAATTTTTGCATCTTTGAGGCAGCTTTCAACCGGCTTCATTGTTTTCTCAATAAGCTCAGTTACTAACGCTTCAAGTTTTGCGCGGGATAACTTCATGGTCAAGTGCAGTGGTTGGCCATCCTTTTGAGTGATGTAAGGTTGATTAATCTCCGTTTCTGTCGCGCTTGACAGTTCTATCTTTGCTTTTTCTGCTGCATCACGAAGCCGTTGCAGTGCTTGCGTATCGGCCCGCAGGTCTACCCCTTGATCTTTTTTGAACTCCGAAGCAATAAAATCAATAATTTTTTGGTCAAAATCGTCTCCTCCAAGATGTGTATCACCATTTGTTGCTTTTACCTCAAACACTCCCTCTCCAAGCTCAAGGATTGAAATATCAAAAGTCCCTCCGCCCAAGTCGTAAACTGCAATTGTGTGGGCATTTTTTTTGTCAAGTCCATACGCTAATGCCGCTGCTGTTGGCTCATTGATAATTCTTTCAACCTTTAGACCTGCTATTTCTCCAGCTTGTTTTGTCGCACTCCTTTGATTATCGTCAAAGTAAGCAGGAACGGTAATCACCGCGCTTGAAACTGTTTCTCCAAGATAGCTTTCCGCGTCTTTTTTAAGTTTTGAGAGGATTCGAGAGGAAATCTCTTGCGGGGTATACTCTTTAGTCTCAACCGCCACAACTGCCATGCCATCCTTTCCGGCCTTAACTTCATAGGGAACCATACCCTTTGTTTTCTTAACTTCCGGATCCTCATATCGCCGTCCCACGAGCCGTTTAACGGAATAAATGGTGTTTTTTGCATTCAAAACCATTTGCCGTTTGGCAACGTCTCCCACCAAGTTCTTTACGGGCTCAACAACAGAAGGCGTAATATTGCGGCCGGTATCGCTAGCGGGGATAACTTTTGGTTGTCCACCTTCAAGAACCGAAACCACTGAATTGGTAGTACCGAGATCAATACCAATGATTTTTGACATTTTTTAATTCCTTTCTACAAATAAACAAAAATCACAAGGTTCTGCGAGCGCGAGTTAAAATTGCTTCCAACGTAGCGCGAAGCAGGTCCTTATTATTTTACTCAAACGTAATCTCCTCTCATTGTTTCTTTTTTTAACTCTTCCTTCTTTTCCGTATTCTCTCCATACACTCTCACTTTTGCAGGCAGGATAAGTTTCCCATCAGCCCACACATATCCTGTATTTACTACTTCTGCAATCATTCCTTCCCTACCAGTACTGCTACTGGAGACCGTTTCCACTGCCTCGTGTCGCTGTTCATCAAACTTCTCTCCTACTGCCGGTTTAATTACTAACACCCTATTCTCCCTTAAAACCTCTTTCAGAGAAGTTAGTACACCCGCAACGCCCGGGTCACCACTGTGCACATACACTCGCTCCAAGAGCTCAATACTTGGCAAGATTTCCTCAATCAATTGTTGGTTTGCGTACCGGACAACTTCTTCCTTTTCTTTCTCTGCCCGTTTCTTTAAATTGTCATAGTCAGCCAGCGCACGCGCAAGCTGTACTTTGAGTTCTTCTGCCTGGAAAGATACGTTCTTTCGTTTCATAATTTATTCAGCGCTTGTGATAGCAATCCCCCATAATAGCGCACCGTGGGAATTATGTGAGAAAAGGGAAGACGCGCAGGACCGATTACTCCAAGAGAACAATTCCGTTCTCCAGCAACAAAGCGTGTTGCAACAATCCCTACGGGCTCAAAGTACGGCCATCCCAACTCTTCGCCAAAAAGGATCGAAACGGGGTCAGAGGACAAACGCTCAAAAAAAAGCTCTCGTATGCGCTTCACCTCATCAAGCAGTGCATATACGTGTGCCGTCACGTCTATATTATAAAATTCTGGCATATCAAGAATGTGCGCGTATCCTGCATACCATACCATATCTTCTCTTTCTAATGCGCCGACGCTCAGTGTGCGCGTTGCCGCAGCCAAGGCATGGGTTGTTTCTCGCATGAGCTTGTCGACATCGTTTTGCGCTCCTCGAATACTTTCTTGGGCTGTCGCTTCTTCAGCCACCGAAAGCTGCCGTTCCTCCATGAGTTGCTGGACATAAAAACGGAGTGCACGAGATGTGGGAATACGACCGGAAGATGCATGAGGTTGCTTGAGGTACCCAACTCGAGTAAGTGCTGCCATTTCATTTCGAATAGTCGCGGGCGAAACGCCTAAGTTATACTTTTTTTCAAGCGTTTCAGAGCCGACCGCCTCGGCGTTTTGAATGTATTCCTCAATTAATATCTTTAAAATGTGTGCTTGACGAGGAGTAAGTTCTTCCATATTGGCTCCACTTAGCAGAAGATTAGCACGAGTGCTAAGACTTGTCAAGAGGGATACCATGCGATATCCCTCGCAGACCCGCCATAAATCGCTCTTAGAGTCGTGTATGAATAATACTGAAAAGACGAGAAGTAAGATTAGGCGGGTCAAGAGGCGTTATCGAGAGTAAACGGTAGGACTTTTAGGTAACTTTGTTGAGGGATTCAAGCTACTGTCAGTTTTCAGTAAAAAATGGACGAACAGTTATCAAAAATAGTTATAAGTTAGAATAGGTTTGGTTAGATTTACCAACCTAATCTTGTACTGCAGTCTTCACTTTTTTGAAAAATTTTGCTATACTTTTCGTTGAAAACTGACAAAGTCATCCTCCGGGTGGAAGCGGTGTTGAGGTTTCCTCAGCTTGCTGAGGTGTTAATGAAACCTTTTTTGTTAAAAGCTCTCCAAACCACCTGGCAAGAATCTCTACTTCTCGAACCCGAAAAAGTGCTGCGAGGAGAAGGTATACAAACATACCAACGGTCAAAACCAAGAGCGTCAAGAAAATTAAGTTAACAGTATACCGTGTATCAAGAACAAAACGCTCAAATCCGGTTGGAAGCGCCAAACCAAGCTCGTCCATAAACGCAAGCCGTTTATCCCATACTGCTTGGTCGAGTAGTTTAAGTAGTAAATACATCAACACTCCTGCAACAGCTGCACATGCAATAATTTTTCCGATATTAACCATTAGTTGTTTTGTAAGCACTCTCACACGGGCATTCAAAACAAAAAGAAGAACAAAGGCTTGCACAATTGCTGCAAGCGAGAACGCAAGTGCAATGCCCCACACCTCGAATCGGAAAACTTGAATGAAAAGGAATGCAAGTATGATATCAAGCGTGATGCTGCACAGTGCAATGATCATGGGAGTCTTGGTATCATGCAGCGCATAAAAAGAACGTGTAAGCACGCTCAAAAGTGCTTGTGCCACGACTCCAACGGCAAACGCTGAAAGTGCAAAGCCCGTCTGCACAGTTGCCTCCCAGGTGAATCGTTCTGTCCCGAAAGCGAGTCGCACAATTGGGATTCTCAACACCAAAAGCGACACCGCAATGGGAACGACAAAAAATAAAATTTGCCCAGTAACAAAGGTAAACGTAGCAACAAATGCGTCTTTATCGCGGTGCGCCGCATGAGCCGCAAGCGTAGGAAGGGCAGCTTTGGCAAAAGGGTATCCGAAAATTGCTATGGGGAAAAGTTGAAGCGTATTCGCAAAGGTAAAGTACGTGTAGGACGCAATTGAAATAAGTGTTGAAAGAAAAAGTTCAATTGACTTAGATATTTGGAGTGCGGCAAGTTCAAGCATCCGAGGTGCTGCAAGGGTGATAATTTTTCGAAAGTCAGGATCACGCGGGTCTATTTTGAATACAAATCGAAACCCAAGGCTTCGTGCAAACGGCAGCTGAATGAGAAAATGAGCAGCCGCTCCGATTACTGCACCGGTAGCTGCACCCCACACGCCAAAATGCGAGAGCATCGCGCTGCCCAAAATTATGCCCACGTTGTAGAAGAGCGGAGCAATAGCAGGCACCAAAAAACGACCCAATGCCTCTTGAGCACCGCTTAAAAAGAAGCTCAAAAGGAAAAATCCCTGTGCAAGAAGGAGGAATCGAGTAAGGTCTGCCATAAGGACTTGCCGAGACTCTGGGAATCCAGGAGCAAGTACTCCCGCAAGAGGGCGAGCAAACACTAAGATAACAACCGCTAAAATAGCAAATACTACAAGAATTGTTGATTGGGTAATCCCAGCAACGTGCCATGCCCGACGACGATCACCTGAGGAGAGCATAGTCGTAAATATAGGAATAAATGCAGATGTCAGTGAACCAGCTACAAGTATCTCAAATAGTGTTTCGGGAAGACGGAATGCAGCGAAATAAACCGCCAAATCTTCAGCGCCGAAATAGTGAGCAAGAACCCGTTGTCTGACAAGTCCTAAAACACGCGACGCAATAATAAGCGTCATAACAAGAAAGGCAGCCGATAAAATGCTCCCCTGTTTTCTGCTTAATAATGCTCGTCCGCTAATTAGCCACCGCTTCATTCTTGCGTTTATCTCCTTGTTGGATTATACTTCACTGCATGCCGGTTACAAAATCAGCAAAACGAGCGCTGCGGGTAAGTCGAAGAAGAGCTCGACAAAATGTCTCTACGAGAACACAGTACAAACATGCAGTAAAAGATGCTCGCGCGAAGAAAACTCCAACGACCGTGAGCGCGGCTTATCATACACTTGATGCTGCAGCAAAGAAAGGTATTATCCATTGGAAAAAAGCCGCTCGTTTAAAAAGCCGTCTCGCACAACTACTCGTCGCTCCTGGAAAAAAGAAAAGCGAAGCAAAGAAAACCACACTCAAGGCAGCTACAAAAAAAGAAGCCGCTACTGTGTAAGATTACAATCTTACACCTAGACCCACCTCATCTTACTTCTCGCTTTTTCAATTCTGTGAGTGCGAAGATCTGGAGGGCTAGACAAACTACATTTCACTTCCTATACTCGAAAGGGATTGCTCATGTAACAATGGCTGCCCAGAAAAAGAAGCCTATTACCCTCCTTCCGCAGGAAGGATTTGAGACCACAACGCTTGGCCATGTGCTCTCTTGGGCATTGACAGCTGGTCGCGCCATTGTCATTCTTACTGAACTCGCAGTCATCCTTGCTTTCATTTCTCGATTTTGGTTCGACCGTACCCTCACTGACTTAAACGATCAAATAAAACAAAAATCAACGCTCATCAACGCAAGTAGTTCTTTTGAGCAGCAATATCGGAGTGTGCAGACGCGGCTTATCACCATCTCCCAACTTACCCAACAACCTGACCCCGCAACGCTCACCGATACCATCCTCGCACAGGTGCCCCCAGAGGTAAAACTCAACCAACTCTCTCTTAAACGGGAAGGAGCACAAATTACGGGTGTCTCCTTGACTGAAGCGGGCATTGAACTCCTTATCTCCCAACTTGAGAAAACAGAATTGGGTGAGGTCACACTTTCTCAGCTTGGCGTTGCAAGTGGAGAAGAAATAGGAATCAAATTCACAATAACTATCACGATGAAAGGAACAAAACAATAAATGCGCAGTAATTGGCCAACGACTCGCTATCAGAAATATTTCCAACTGATTCGCACCATTTGGGAAAAGCGCGAAGATATTCGTGCATATGTGGGAATACTGCTTTCTCTAACCACCATCTCATTTTTTGGTGTGTGGGCCCTGCGTCCAACGCTTACTACTATCGCGGACTTATTCAGTCAAATTCGCACCCAACGAGAGACAGTTGTCCAGCTTGATGAAAAGATTAAAAAACTACAAGAAGCACAAACCACGTGGAGAAGGTTAACACCAGATCTCCCTCTTATTGACCAAGCTCTTCCGGAAACCGCACGTCCCGAGCTCTTTGCACGCCAAATAGAAGTATTGGCTGTACAGGAGAATGTCGCCCTCTCCGTCATATCGGTGGGCGAAATAACGGTAGTCGGTAAGGGAAAAATGGGAACGAACCAGTTTCCTCTTTCATTTACCGTGCACGGTGACGCGCAACGTATCTTCTCATTCTTGAAAAAACTCTCAACGTTACGAAGAGCACTGAGTTGGGAGATAGTAACACTCCAGAGTAGAAAAACAGAAGAAGCAGTGGCGAGTGGCGCTCAGTTAACGCTTTCAGTGAACGGCACCGTACCATTTTATACAACAAGCGAGGAGTTAAGCAGCACACAACAATGAGAAAACAACCAAGACCCAGAATTCTTACCTTTGCCATCTTGACTACCCTGACACTTACTACGTGGGTTGCATTTGAGGTGGTACGGACATTTACGAGTCCCACTCCCGTGTCCGTGGGCACCACGATTCTTGAGCCATTTAATCCTGCCATTGATACCAAAACACTTGAAAGTATACGCGGTCGTCTCTACTTTCCTGACGACCAAGCGCGACGAGGAGCACTCCCTGCCTCGCCCTCGCCAAGTCCGAGTCAAGGCGGGCCTACCCTACCGAGTCCCAGTCCTGTACCTGTACCAACGGGTACTGAAGAGGGTGAACTGACCCCATCAGCGGTCACTCCCCCTCCAACTCCCTCGCCTGCGGGGGGTGGCACATGAGCAAAGAGGCAAAAATACCAACAATTATTGGATTTTTTTTACTCGTCATCGGATTGGCAGTAGGGGTACTGCTGGTCCAACGCCAACAGGTGTTCCGTCTTGCTGCCTCACCTGAACTTACCCCGAAAGAGGTTCGAGTAACCAATATCACCGACACAAGCTTCTCCGTCTCATGGCTCACTGACAAACAAACATCAGGATTTGTCGCATTTGGAACTTCGCCTTCTCTTGGTCAAACCGGGAGCGATGACCAAGATACAGGAACCACTCCCACACCTCGCCTCGTACACCACGTGACTATAACAGGACTCATACCCCGCACACGCTACCTTTTTAAGATTGGGGCAGGCGATAGCACTTTTGATAACAACGGAAAGTCTTGGGAACAGACAACCGGACCAGCGCTTCCTCCGCGCGCGGCTGATGTTATCTCCGGTACCGTACAGACAAGTACAGGGACACCTCCTCTCGAGCGAGCACTTGTCTATGTCACGCTATCAACCGCCTCACCGCTCTCGACGGTCACCGATGAGAGCGGCCACTTCTCACTCACTCTCTCTGCGGCACGCACTAGCGATCTCTCATTCTTTGCAACGTACGACGAACAAACCGCTTTTGCCGTGTTTGTCCAAGCAGGGAACGTACAGAACTCTTCGGCTCAGGTAACCGTAGGCAACGCACGACCTGTCCCTCCACTCATTATGGGTCAAACCCACGATTTTAGAACGCCTACTACTCCCGCCGACTATACCTCCCCCCGTTCAACACTTGAGTTTCCCATCCCTACTCCTACCGCCACTCCTTCGGGAAGTTCTGGACAGACAGGCGGATTCCTACTTGAAACCCTCTCTACACCTCTACCCACCACTCACGAACTCACGATTGAAAACCCAGAGCAAGGAGAGAAAATTGCAACGGGAAAACCCGAATTTCGGGGAACCGGCACTCCTGGCGCAAAGCTTACCGTTACCGTTGAGTCGTCACTTCTTACTGCTACCGTCACTGTAGGACCGGACGGTACCTGGGAGTGGACGCCACCGAACCCGCTGCCTGCGGGCGAGCATACTGTCACCATAACGACTTCTGGCCAGCAACCCCAGGCAGTCGCGCATCGTTTCACCGTTCTTGCCGCGAGCAACGCAT
>ERZ1292629.413-Hain-H43-01um-R1-413-length-45651-cov-7_pt1 | contig 21600 bp, 16 predicted proteins | sample MGYA00564399_ERZ1292629 | MGnify/ENA primary metagenome ERZ1292629 (study PRJEB36523, sample SAMEA6512636) | groundwater metagenome | collected 2019-01-08 | study: AquaDiva: Metagenomics assemblies of 32 groundwater samples | reverse complement strand
AGTAACACTAGGGGGCGTTCCGTATTTTCCCCTAATAACGGGGGTAGAGCCCGGCATCACGCCGAAAGGAGAGGTTTGACCTGAAAAATAAATATTTGGGCTTGGGGCAAAAGGCTCTTTTGCTATACCAGCTACTGTAGATCCAACTCCGTACCCCACATCGCCTACAGCTTTATATCCTGCGCCGACAGCTTTACCGATAGGAGCAAATGGGTTAATCGGAGTAAAAGCTGGAGCCGTATAAGTCTCTTGTCCGCCGAATGGGGATGTTGTCATGCCCGCTTTAAAATTACCAAAAGAGGGCAAGGAAAAGTCATTAGGCCCACCTTGTCCGTCTTGTTTTGGAGTTTCTTTTTTTACTTTAAACTTAGGCGCGGCGGGAAAGATAATCATATTACTATAATCTTTTGGTTGCTTATGAGAGGGTGCATTTGTTTGAGAATAAGGCGCGCTTGGACCTCCTTGACCGTCGTTTCTCATCCCGTTCATTTTTTTCATTATAGATAAAATGGATTTTGAATTAGTCCTTTTCGTTGAACCAATAGGAGAAGATAGGGCTTCAGTCAAAACCCTTGAAAGTTTCGGGTGAGACATTACGCTCTTTAAAAATTCAGCCTTTTTTTTGTTTAAATCTTTATTCATTTTATTTAAAATTACGGAGATAAACCATAGGGTTTTTGTATCGGCCAAACATTGAAACTATTCGCAAATCTAAGTGAGAGCTATCCCCTCCGCTGGGGCTATAGGACGATCCGCTACTGCCCATTTTGGCAATTGTTTGTCCTTGCGCAACCTTTTGCCCTGGACGCACTAATGCTTTTTGAAGGTGCGCGAACTGTTGAGTGTCGCCATTTGGGGTTTTTACAGTTACGGTGTTTCCAAATCCGTTATTGCTTCCATTTACAGAGGTGACAACTCCAGATGTAATAGCGGGTATCGGCGAACCGCTCTTGTTGGCAAGATCCACGCCAGGATGGAAAGCTTCCCCTCGCGTTTGTCCTCCAAACGATGTGGTCAAATTTCCGATCTTTTTTAATAGATTAATTGGTTTTTTGAAAGTAGGATACATAACTTGATTATACAATAGTCCTCACTAATAACCTCGCAGTTTTTTCAATAAATTGATGTTTTGTGTTGCTGAAGCTTGCCCCATAGCCTTAACATCATAAGATAATCCTTGTTTTTTGGCTAAAGTGGCTCTGGAATTCATATCACTCGCTTGTCCTGTTGAACCCAAATAATCAATAATAGATGGACCGCTATACACATTTGTTTTAGGCGATGTTTTTACTGTTGGTCCTGTCCCTGTACCAGATATCGGAGTTGTGGGATATGTCGTCAGCGTTTTTTTGAGACTTTCAAGTTGTGTAGGTTTTGCCCCCATTGCCCTTGCCAAATTCATTGCTGTGTCGCTAGATACGTTTTGATTTCCCGTTACGCTCCCTGTTCCTACCTTTCCCGCCATCTCGCCCGCGCTCTTTAAAGAGTCATCTTCAGGCACGGTAACAACATCTTTTGTCTTTGGTATTCCCTCTGTTTTTGGAGGTATTATTCCCTCATAATCCTGTTTATCTTTTTCAGTTAGAGATGAAAAAGATTGTCCTCTATCAACAAGCTCGCGCATGTGTTCATCTTTGTCTAAATTTTGTTGCATCACCTCCGTTTCTTTGTATGTTTGTTTCTCTTTTTGAGTCTTAGTTAAATTACTGTAATAATTAGAATAAAGAGTGCTTCTGTAATTACCAAATTCATCCAAAACAGTATTTTTATAGTTATTAAGTTGTTCTTCAGTAGAATCAGGGAACATTTTTCGCAGATTCTCTATGGAATATTTTTGTTTAATATCATCAGAAGGAACAAGCCCCCACTTCGTGGCGCGCCATTGGTCTCTCGATAAACCTTTAGCTTGATCTTCGGCAATTAAAGCCTGAACTTGTTGAGGGGTAGCAGAAGCTTTATAATAAGAAGCGGTTTGGACATCTTCTTCTGAAAGTTTAGCTTGTCGATTTTGAGAATCTTTATTTCTAACAGCTCGTAAGTAGTCATCTATTGTTTCTCCTTCAATCCCGCTTCCTTGCAAACCTCTTCCTGTCATTGATTCGCCAATCGTCTCTAACTGTTTCCATGCCGTCGTAGCATTATCGCTTAAAGTTATGCCGTATTTTTTATTCAAACTTTCTTTAAACTTCGCCATATTTGCGTCAGCAATCACTTTTTCTTGTTCACTTTCCGCCTGAAGTTGTTGCATCGCCAAATCGTAAAAAGAGGCTTTTACGTTTTCAACGGAAGTTTTAAATTCTTGAGAATTTATATCCAAAATAGGAACCAATGCCTTAAACATATTATCAGGCATATTAATTCCATATTTAAGAATTTCCGGGTTAATATTCCCAGTTAATTTAACAGTTGGAATATATTTTCTTGTTTTTACGGTGGCGTCAATTCCATCAGCGCTATTAAGATAATCTGATCTTTTTATTTCCGGGTCTATAATTTTAATTTTAGATGCATTTTGGTCTCCATGAAGTTTCATTTCTTCTCGCTTCATATCATTAAGAATATCTCCAACTTGATATCCGCCATAACGAAGAGAGTTTACGTACAAAGCTATTTTTTCAGGATTATTCATTATGGAATTAAGAAATGATTGAGAAAATTGTCCAGAACTGACACCTAGAGAACCGGCGCCTCTTACTTGTTGCATACCAAAAGTTTCATTGTTTGGGTTTCTTTCTTGCCCGTAAATAAGTTGTTCTGGGCCACCTTGTCCATCATAAGACCCTCCTTGTCCTCCGCCAGCTGGAGACACCTCTGGATTATTATTAAAATTTTGATCTTGAGGATTTTGTTCTGTTGAATTTTTAAGTTTCCCAAAAAGACCATCTAATAGGGAAAGCGCTTTATTTTCTCCTTCTGGGTCAGACGGTTGTCCATACCTTTTTGCCAATTGAGTTGGTGAAAACTCAACGTCTTCCATAGAACCATCAGTTTTAATTCCTTGCGCGCTTCCCATCATTTTAAAGCCATCTAGCGCTCCGCCCGGACCTAAATCTTTAGGAGATAGAGTTATGATTGAATTCTGCGCGGCTTCAGGATCTTCAAACGCGTTTTGAAAGGCCTCTTCGGATTCGAATGGCCTTAAAATTTTCTTTTTTTGATCCACGAGCCAAAGAGTTGATGAGTTAGGATTTTGAGGGTTCAGAATTTTAACAATAGAATGATCACCGATAAAAAATGGAGAAGCGGGAGAAGTCCCCATATCCCCCATGACAGGGTTTGGCCCACCCATTCCCATATTAGGTTGTGTTGACATATTAGTCTGTGGGGACATCATCGGGGTTTGTTGAGACATTTTAGGAACTTCAGGGACAGAATTTACCATGTTTTTTGTATGTTTTTTCAACAAGTCATCTGTCGCCTTCCTCTGCATTTCCAAAATTGACCTTATTTTTTTAGGGTCATTAGGAAGATGGTTTCGCGCCCACTCCATATCGGGGGCGGGGAGACCGTATTCATCGAAAAGAGCATTTATTTCATCATCACTTAGACGGGAAAGACTTTCCTTTGATTTATGCAAAGCTTCCTGTGTCTTGGTTGTTTCATCTTCTTTAGCGTTTATTTCCATTCGGCGTTTCCGTAATTCTTCCATTAATTTATGACCTTCTGATTGTGGTCTGGTTGTCCAGTATCCAATATCATTCATACCTCTTTCATTTGGTTTAAAATTAAATGATTGAAAAGCCATCACTACTTGTTCAGGTGTGATTTTAGGCTCTTCTGATTTAGTATCTTTTACAGTATTCTTAATTCCAGAGTACTTATTAGTTTGTCCGATTTGTGACTTTGACATATTTTAATTATATAATAGTCCTTATTTATTGAGATTTTTTGACACAAATCCAATAACAGCATTTAAGATTGCAATAAGTTCAATAGATCCAGCAACATTTACTTCCTCTAATTTTATATCCGTACCATTGGTTAAAATTACAATACGTCGCATGGGAACCTCTTTTATTGGTTCTGATTCAGAAATTTTTTCTTCTTTTGGTAATTTTATTTCTTCATTCATATATTTTTATTTAATTAATAATAACATAAATTACACCACTTGAATTGTTGTCCATCCGCCATTTACATATGCCCGGAGCTCATTAGTGTCACTTTTATAATAAATAGCGCCATTTTGAGCTCCTGTTAGCCCAGCCGCCGTAGCCCCTGTCATGCTTTTTGCTCGAAGAAAAGCATTTCCGCTGACAGAAAGGTGCGCGTTTGTTCCATTTGTTTCAGTCGCGCCTGTAAAAGAAGCCCCTGATAAAGCAGCAAGACCTGAGTGACCTGAACTATCGCCTGTATTGGTTCCTGAACTTGAACCTGAAAAATTGCTGGCGGAGATTGAGCCTGTGACAGAAATACTACTAGCGCTTAGGGCTGTATTACATTCAACCCCAAAAGTTCCATCATCATAGTCAAAAAATCCAAAATATGAACTAGCATTAGCATTTTGCATAACAATAGATCTCCCTCCTCCTCCAATACCTTGTCCAGAAATTCCAAGTAAGATATTTCCAGTACCATGAATTAATGCAGCCCCACTAAGTCCTGAATCTGGAATAGTCATTGATTTAAGTTCAGAAAGTAGAGTTGAGCCTGAACGAAATTCATAAGAATTATTAGAACCACTCATAACTAATCTTAAACCAGACGTCGCCGTTTGAATTGTTCCTCCTGTAATAGTTGTTCCGCTTATATTTCCGCTCGTGATTGAGATATTAGATGTTGATATTAATCCTGCTTGAGTTATTGTAACCGTCGGACTTCCTGTTGGCCCTGCAGAAAAAGCTGTCGCCCCACTAGATAAAATTGTTGTATTGCCGCCTGAGGTTGCTGAAAGATTTGTTGCTCCTATAGTGAAACCTCCGATTGTTCCTGTTAAGGCTTGAATCTCTCCACTGATGTACACATTAGAAAACTCTGCTTTCCCTGTAAGACCATCAATCATAAAACCGCGTTTTTTGGGAGAAAAATTCTCTGATTTAATAAAATTTCTTATCCAAAGATTATTTAAAGAATCTCCGCTTTTTATTTCTTCTTCCTTTGTCCCGTTTGCGGGATCCGAAGAACTTTCTGGTGTTGTAATCTCTCCGCGTGAAAGATTATCATCATAAGGAATTTCTATATTTGAATAATTTTTAATTTCATCTGCCATGTGGTTTATTCATTATCGCTTTGTTCGTTGTCTGTCGGCAAATAAGTAATCGCCATTTTAGATATCTTACAAATTTGATTACTTGAATCCCTAATTGACACAGAAACAGTTCTTGCGTTTACCGGCATTCCCCTATCATAATCTTTATTAGTGATTTTAACCACGGAAACTCCTTTTACAACTTTTCCTTCTATTGGATAAAAATTTTCATCCTTATCGACCTTTACAAAAGTTTGAAGCGCTGAGCCCCTCTCAACTTCTGTAGTAATACTAATAAGTTTATTTAAATTTTCAAAATCAGATTGCATTTGAATAGGATTGGTATCTGCTCTAAACGGTATTTCCTTGCCATCATCAGTAGCAACTCCATTAGCTAAAAATTCTTTTACTGATTTTCTGCCTTTTGTATCCGTAAATTCAAGTTTATCGGAATCGCTTGTTTCTACAAAAGTCACGAATTCATCGGCCGAAATACCAGTATGTACAAACCAATTCTGTTGGACAATATTATATTCCAAACACACATCATTTAAGGTTTTCTCCACCGAACCATCCGTGCGGTACAAGATTACATCACCCAGCGTAAAAAATATACTTCGCCCTTTTTTGCCTGCCGCGCATTTTTCTTTTCCGGTTGTGGTAGCGCCATTGATATATCTCTCAACTTTATTAGAAATAAGTTGGGGAATACTCCCCGATGTGGCATATATACCTGTGTAATGTAAGAAATAAAGTGTTCCTAATATTTTGACATATCCTTTTTTTGAAACACACGCAACCCCAATATCAAAATTTTCCAAAGTATAATCATTCCACGACGACATGGTTGTCTTATTGGAAATAAGCATTATATTTCCGACATTGGTCATCATTGTGACTGCATCATTTTCACCGCCTGATAATTTAAAAGTGTCGTATTGTTTTACGTCTTTTCCTGAAACAGTGGGATTCTTTGACCATCGGAATATCTTAGATCCAGTATATGTTCCAGCGATCCAAATTTCGTCACTAGCTAAAACTCCTGTAATTGTACCAGTTACCACCATACTTATTTCATTAACCGTCGTAGCGGTGACCGTGGTAACTAAAGTTCCTCCCCGATAAATATCATATGAATTTGCCCCACTATCAGTATAAATATATTTACTATCTGTTACTTTAATCGTTGTGGAAATTGTTGAATCATAATCCGCATTCACAAGCGCCACAATGCCCATTGAATAAGACGACCTTAAAATAGTTGTTTTATATTGAACATCGTTTTGAATAAAATCAGCTAAATAAAGTCGTCCTTTGTAAAAATTAATCTTACCTGCTTTTGGTGTATTAAAAAGATGACCGGAACCAGAAGAAGATGTTGTTACTGTAGTACCGTTAGAGGAAATATATCTATTAGAATCGTATTGATTCACTAAAAACATGTTATTCTCCGCATTCACATAATCAAATTGTCCACCGCGAATATTTATTCCGCTTCCTGTTAAAGGCGTCCATTTGTCATCGTTACTTAGATAATAAATAGTGACAGGAGGTTCCATATTATCTCCCAAATCCTCTTGTATAGATAAATTATCAGCAACGACAATATTGATTGGAATCAAAGATAAAGAAAGCGCCCCCCCACTGAAAGCCTTATTTTCAGACACGATCAAAGAATCAATAATATTTATTGAAAGTGTTGGATTTTGAGCAACACTGATACGATACAATCCTTTAGAGACATCGGTTCTAAAAGGAAATAAACCGAAATTACCACTCGTGACAAAAGGTTGCCCGCTGGTGTTGGTGCCAGTTACAATCATTCCTTCGCGTTTTTCTAGGGTTCCTATTGTCTTGCTACGCGCATTTTCCGCATGAGCTAATTCAGTTTTTTTTGAAAGATTTGCCCCTGTCAAAGAATTTATTCCATCGAAATAATCAATTCTGACTCGTTGTGTCTTATTTCCTGTTTCTTTTGCCATATATTTTAAACCATTGAACTACTATCAATCCCCCAAGATGGCAACGAGGCGTCTCTCTTAACGCTTGCAATGATGATATCGTTTAAACCGTCATTAAAGGATTTTAAATAACTTCCTGCCATATTTAGATTTTGAAACTTTAAGAAACATCGATAGAGTGCCCAGTCTTGGACGATATATTCACCGTTATTAGGCAGATCAACCTCATCTGTGTTTGAAGAAAGACGACTGCCTTTTTTCGTATATCTATAAATATAACTCGCGCTTGCAGTTGGTGTCGGCAAGAATCCAATGTATTTTCCTCTAATATAGTACCTAACATCGTCACCTGTATAATTATAAGCTTCTCTGAGTGAAATCCATTCAATAGGTTTCTTTGTTAAATTGCCTCCAGCGCCAGGATCGCTCGTATCAAGACCAGAGGTTATAGAAATTAAATCATCAAAATCACTCTCTAAAAGATACTCTACCGTACCCGATGTAATAGAAAGAGTTGTTGGACCACTTGCTGTATATTCTGAATTAGCTAAGTTTAATTTATTACGTATTTTTGCGTATCCTTCAGATATAAAATCTAGTGCTTCTTCCCTTGTAATAAGTTTCAATTCTTTATTGGATAATAAAGAAAAGACACTATTCAATATATCTTCTGTCGTATTACTACCAAAACCTGCATAAGGCAAAGCATTGCTAGGTTGAGAATAAATAGAAGTCACTGAATTATAGAAAGCAAACCAACCATACCCTGAACTATGGCTTTCGTCATTATATGTAGTAAACCAATCACTTGGTTGTAATTCAGTAAAACCAGTAAGAGGATTAGAATAACTAAAAGTGGTTGTAGTTGTATAAAAAAATCTAATTTGATTATATGGTAAGACTGACACTTTTGAACTTTCGCTATGAGCTCTTTTGGTAGTTGTTGTAAGATTTATAAGTCCTGTGGAAGAATCTACGGCAGATACTTGCACTATTTCAGCATCCTCTGAACCAAAATTACCCAGTAAAAGAAAAGCATTAACAGTAAAAGCGCTATCTGAAGCATTTAAAACATAAAATGAAGACACGCCTGAAGAGTAATTATTCGTCAGGAAAGAATATTTTGAATTTTGAACGAGGATACGTTGGTCCGCTTTAAGTACAATCATTGTATTTTATTTAAATTATTACTTTATTTTACCATAAGTCCTCCTTTTTACTTCCCAATGAATAGATTAGGAGGAGTCGCTCCTGGAGAAAATCTAAAATTTTCAGAGGAAATTGATTCTGATATTAATAACACATCATTAACATTAATATCATTAAAAAATTGAGTCAAAATCACATTTTCTGTGATTGCAAGCGCGTCATTAACATTAATTTCACTAAGTTGTATAAAAGATAGACTTTCAGTTATAGAAAGAACATCATTGACGTTTATATTACCTGACTGAGAATTTGATACAGTGATACTTTCAGTTATTGAAAGTGTGCTATTAATACTAATAAAGCTAAACTGTACAAGAGATACATTCTCAGTAATGACGAGCACATCAAAAGTCCCACTAATGACTAATGTCTCAGGTATTAACCCACCATATGCCACTGATCCGTATGCTCTTTGTAACATAAATTATATCTATTGATATTACATACATTATAAATTAGTCCTTAGTATTTATATATTAAGGACTATTTTATGGAATATTTTTAATTTTTATATTTCTTCAGCTCCTAAAATATCATTTTTTAAGTTATTTTCTGAACCAATTCCTGGTTTGCTTCAACCTCTTTCGCTGTCATTATACCAGCATTCTTGACTTCGGTTATTTTGGTTGTAATGTCATTTATTTTGTCTGTTATCCCGCTTATTCTTCCGTTCATCATATCTGTCCAACTTCTCGTCTCATTTTCCATTCTAGTTTTTTCTTGTTCTGCTTCATCCAATTGACTATTCAAAATATCCAATGTTCCAGTTTCCACCATCGGTTCTTGTGGAGTTATTATTTCAAATTGAGTATCGCTTATTTTGTTTATTGTTCTCATATATTATTTATTTTCTTCTAATTCAACCCCAACACATTAGCGACTATTTTGCGTAGTCCTGTGGAGGCGTAGACTGCATAAGAATCAGGAATTATCCACGGTTCATTACCTCCATCCTTATACATAAAAAAACAATATCTAGGTAATCCCGAATTAACATAGGCTAATAAATTACCTCTAACATCCTGTGCCCAATTCGACTCATTGGAATAATTTAATATACCTCCTTGCAAACCTGCTGTTGCCGCATTAAATTCCCCTATCCAGCCTCTTGTTCCAAATCTCGAAAAGATATATGCTCCTTTTGCCACAGCAGAGGCAGTAGAGCCGTAAGCGTTAAACCCAATATAATCTATATCTCCTATTCCTGCGGTATACCAATCATCTATTGTTGCGTCGTATCCTGCTGAAACATAACTTATTTTTAAAGTTGGATACAATGCTTTTATTGCAGTTGCCGCAGTTTTTATATCTGCTTTTATTTGAGCGTCAGAAGGTGCGTCTGGGGCTGTGTTTCCTAACTCTTCTTCGTTTCCAAGAGAAATCTCATCTATATTATTATCGTGAGCCCAAGTTGTCTGAGCTGGTATATAGATATTTATATAATCATTCCAATCACTCAACAAAAATCCTGAATTTAATTGAAGACTGTGAATTGTATACATTCCTGCTCTTTTTGAAGCTAAAGCAACTTGTTTTGCTCTTGCATTAGTTGAATTTCTTGGGTCAGTGGGCTGACTTCTAATTGTTCTATATCCTTTACTGTAAAGATAGGCTAAATCAATGTCATTAGTAGTTGTTGAAAAAGGAGTAATGTAACCACCTTGAAAAGCTCCATAATTCATACACATTCCTGGATACTGAGCTGTCTGAAAATTCATCACTCCTCCTCCGTTCAAATTCACTATCCCTCCTCCATTAAGCTGAATTATGGAAGAAGCGGAAGCGACACTAACTACTCCAGCGATGATTATTAGGATATAGAGAATTATTTTTTTCATTTTATTATTCTGATAATAGTTTATTTCTTCAATTCTTTAATCTCCGCTTTTAATAAGTCGATTTCTTTCTGCATTTCTTGATTGGATTTCACCAGTAAGGCTGTAATCTCCTCGAAATTAAGAGTAAGAAGCTGTCCGTCTTTGTCGTAAGCTACAAGCCTATTATCCACATTTTTGACTTCTTCGGCTATCATACCGATTCTTTGCTTGCTTTCATTTGGATGTTCTTCTCTCACTCCATTCTTATAATTAAAAGTTATTACATTTAGCTTCATTACAGTATCAAGTGCTGATTCGATATAAGGACTGATATTTTCCTTGAATCTCAAAGCGGAAGGGATACACGCAGCTGCTCCTGCATCTGTGATTTCATTGTCAGTTGTATGACAAACTCCATTTCCTGTAATTGAGGAAGTAAGCCCTTTCATTCCCACTGTTCCATTGACATCGAATGTTCGCCAAGGAGATGTTGATGCAATACCAACATTTAAAGTTGTGCCATTTATAGCTAATGGAGGATTTAATGAAGAACCTGCTGATTTTAAAAACGCTAAACTTGCAACACCTGCAGCATTTCCTGTGTTGGTAGAAAGGATTTTCCAACTAGCTCCACTTAAATTCGTAGTATTTAAATCAATGGAAGCATTTGAAACATTACTTTGAACTAAAATATTATTTGCTGTTGTGTTTACAGCACCTATACCCAAAGAACCTACAATATATTGATTTCCTGTTAATGATAAAGTTTGAGCAGGAGTAGTCGTTCCTATTCCCACATTTCCCTGTGTAAGCAACCCAGTCAATAATCCTGTATTTCCAGATATCTCAGTCAAACCACCAGAACCAGTCAAACTAGCATTTGCAAATTTATTATTAAAGAATTTATTATTTACAGAACCATTGATTACGCTCCAAGTTCCTGTTCCTCCATTAAGAGAGAAGGTGCTATTTGAAATGGTATTATTTCCCGCTAATGCCGCTGTTAAATCAACAAATATTCCATTCGCCCCCGCCATTCCTTGAAAAGTAATATTATCAAATGAGTTATAACCAGCAGACTCAACATCTCTTACTCCCAAAGTAGCATAACCTCCAGCATTTTGGCGAGTAGCAACATATCCATTAGAGAATGTATTGTATTGAGAAGTTCCGAGCATACCTAAACCTTCTTGAGAACCATAACAATTAAAGTTAGAAATTACATTAAAACTTGAACTATGGAGAAGAATACAAGAAGTTTGATTAGAATTAGCGCCAGGTGTTCCTGTACTATGAAACATCACTACATTACTCACAGTATTGCCTGAACCAGATCTGTCAACACTTGTAAGTTGAACACCAGCTGTCCCATTATCAACTGCAATAACTCCATTTATAGTTGAGGTACTTGTATCCCAAAATTTAACTCCATCATAACTATTGTTTTTTACAATAGCATTAGTGATAGAAACATTATCTGATAATCTGATTCTCATTCCTTCTCCATAAGTTCCCACTCCTCTCATATTATCATTTGAGATAACATCTACGATTTTTGTGTCGTGAACATTGTTAAAATAAATACCTGAATAATCTTGTCCAGAATTACCCGCTTTATTTCCTTCAAGATGAATACCTTGAACCAATATATTTGTATTACCATCCCCCGTCGTAGTTTTATTCAAAAGAAGTCCATTACTAACAGTAGTGGAATCATTAAGTCTAAATATTGTCGTGCTTCCTTGTCCGATAAGAGCTGTATTACTTCCGATAGTAAAACTGGAAGTAAGAGCAAAGGTTGTATTAGCAGGAAGAATGACTGTTCCTCCTCCCAAAGCATTCACATAATCCAGAGCAGCTTGAACTCCCGCTTGTGTTTTGGCGTATTTATTTCCATTAACATAAACAATATCATTGAGTTGAGAAACATTAAGAGCATTTATTATGGTAGAGGTGGCGGTGGTGGAAGTGGCGGTGAAATAGGAAGCTCGGACATAGTCGTCAAAGGAGCCGATGCCAGCCACTGAGAGTTTCCAGTTGGGGGAAGTGGTGCCGATGCCGACAAGACCAGCCGATGTGATTGTCAATTGTGGCGTGGTGCCTGTGTAAAGTTTTAATTTATTTGAATCTGTTCCGTCTATGTAAACCGCACCGGTTTGAGTCCCTGCCGCTAGATATTTAATGCCTGCCGTTGAACCGCTTGCCGAATCAACTTGAATTAAAGCGTTGCTCCCTGTGGATTTTGCTTGAATTCTCGTGTCAGCGGCTCCGCCGTTGATATCTAATTTTACAGTTGGCGCCGCTGTTCCTATCCCAACAAGACCATTCTGCAAAACAGTGAGTCCTGATGAACCAGCCACATTCATTCCCCCCGCAAAGGTGGAAGTTGCCGTCGTGGAGGTGGCGGTTAAGTAAGAAGCTCGGACGAAGTCGTCAAAGGAGCCGATGCCAGCGACGGACAGTTTCCAGTTGGGCGTGGTGGTGCCGATGCCGACTTTGCCAGAACTATCGATTCTCATTCGTTCCGAACCATTTACACGAAAATCCATACGACTATTTGAAATCATATAGATTCCAGCGTTATTTATTGCAGTGGCAGCAATACCAACTCCGGATGAGTCAGCATATAAATATCCTAGAGCGGCATCTCTTTTAAATTCTACAGGATATGATTTTGCGACATCATTTGTGTAGACAGACAAATTGCTTCCAGGCGCCGCCGTCCCAATCCCCACATTCCCATCCGCATTCACTCTAAAGATTGAACTCGTGGCGTAAGCATTGGAAGTGGAGGAAGCGATGTCGAAGAGAGGGGTGAGACTGCCGAAGGTGTTTTGAATGGAAAGCTTAGCCCAAGGGGAGGTGGTGCCGATTGCGACATCAACAGCGTCTGTGCCTGTGCCTCCCAAGACGATAGCGTTGTTCTGAGCTACTCGGGCGTTCTTGCCGATAGCTATACCGTTCGTGAGAGCAGTGGTGGAGGCGATGCTCGCGTCTCTTGAAGCTTGATAACCGATGAAGGTCATATAGTTGTCGATGACGGAACGGTTGTCGGGGATGGTGCCGTCGCCTCGGCCTGTGGCTAAGCCTAAGCCAATATTGCCTGTTCCTGTTGTGTTGAAAAGAAGTGAATTTACACCAATGGTGGTATTGTAGTTGCCTGTTGTGTTGGCATTTAGAGCACTAACACCGTCAGCTGTGTTTTGCTGTCCTGTAGTATTGGAGGAGAGGGAAGTACGACCATTCGCGGTGTTGTAGTTTCCTGTGGTGTTAAGAGCGAGCGATTGATACCCCACCGCGGTGTTGTAGTTTCCTGTGGTGTTAAGAACGAGCGATTGATACCCCACCGCGGTGTTGTTGCCAATGTTTGAAATCGTAGCACTCCCCTTAAGAGCCTGATAGCCTAAAGCAGTGTTGTAGTCGGTGGAAGTGGCATTGCCCAAAGATTGATAGCCTATTCCTGTGTTGCCAAGTCCGCCCTTCGCGTCCAATCCTGTCGGGGACTGATAACCAATAGTGAGGTTACCTGCCGAGGTGGTGGATGCGGTTATGAATCTCTGTCCTCCGTAGAATACGTTGGAGTTTATAGGAAAGTTTAAATCGGTTAGAGTGGAGGTGGCGGTCGTGGAGGTCGCCGTGAAGTAGGAAGCTCGGAGATAGTCGTCGAAGGAGCCGATGCCGGCAACGGAGAGTTTCCAGTTGGGCGAGGTTGTCCCCACTCCCACATTTCCATTCTGCAAAACAGTGAGTCCCGCCGTCCCCGCCACATTCATTCCTCCCGCGAAAGTGCTCGTCGCGGTCGTTGATGTCGCCGTTATGTAATTAACCGTGGGTGAAGTGCTAGCCGAAAGTGTCGTCCCGTCCGAGTTCAACCAGCCTTGACCGAAGGAAGTTTGACCTGTGCCTCCATTAACCACAGGCAGGGCTGTGCCCGAAAGAGTTACCGCAAGTGTTCCTGAAGTTGTAATCGGCGAACCTGAGATTGAGAGAAAAGCAGGAACAGACATTCCAACTGAAGTTACAGTGCCTGCACCAGTCCCTAAACAGGTTCCATTGATAGCAAAACATCCTCCTCGTATATTTAATCCTGTCCCAAAGGTTGAAGTTGCTGTTGGATCTATATTTATAGTGCTATTGCCAGTGTTGCCGATAGAAAGAGAAGTTCCAGGTGTAGTTGTTCCAATCCCCAATTTACCTAACGCACTCATCGTCATCCCCACAGTTCCCGAAGTGGAATTAGGAATTGAACCATAAAGAAACTCCATTTTTCCTGTATTACCTCTGATTGCTGTGCCATTGGAACTTGTGTCAAAGAATAAACGAGAACTTAAGGTAGCATCTGCAGTATCTCTGTCCATATTAAGACCCAAAGCTCCTGTGGAAGTTATAGTCAAAGGTGAGTTTGGCGTGCTTGTGCCTATACCGACATAACTGCTATTGTGCGTGCTTTGAGAGAATCTAACCGATGAAGTGGCTACTGTTCCCACAGAACCATTTATATCTTTGAATCCAAACACCGACAAACTCTGCCCATCTCCACCATAATTATTTACTAGAGCGGGAACAACTATTCCGTTATAACTGTGAGTCGATACTCCGCTCAACACCAAATTTCCTCCGTTTAAAATATATTGATTAGGTGAACCTGCTTGAGTGGTAGCGGAGTTAGCGAATTGAGTGCCTGTTATAGATAAGTTGGTGAAATTGCCCGGAGTGGTGACTATGTAAGTATATTGTCCAATCGCCGCCCAATTAGGATTTTCCATATGCCCTCCTACTATTGTCGTTCCCTCATTTCCGTCCAAAAGATGAATTTGCGAATCATCAAAAGAGTTATTTATCAAGTTAAGAGAAGCGGTGGCGGAAGTTTCCGCATAGAAACAATCTACTGGAGTGGTGCAATCAGAAATATTGTTATTGCTGAACATCATATTCTCTCCTGAATTGTTAGCTGTTTCGATATGAACCGCTCTGCCGTTATTTTCAATCACATTGTGGTCGACAAGAGTGATGTAAGCATTTGCCTCAAATCTCACACCCGTTCCGAAACCGCTAATTCGATTGTTAGCCATTTTAAATAAAGCTCCGCCTGTCCCTGTTACACCTCCAACTTGAAGACCGACTGAAACTCCTCCCGAACCTCTTAAATCACAACCGAACATACCATAATTGGCATTATAAGGAGCATCAAGATTACTATTGAAAACTGTCGATGTGGCTGTTCCTGTCCATGTCAATCTCGTTCCAGGACTGCATTCAAGCAATAAAGGTTTGTTTGCTGTGCTGGCATTTATCATTGTTGAAAATGAGAAATTTCCATCGGGAATTTTTGCGTGAACTCCGTTTGCTGAACCTTGATTATAAGCAGTCATAACTTTAGCTCCAATATCCGATCCTGCGAAGGCGGTAGCGTCATAGACACCTCCTAGATTGGCGATGGTGGAGGTGGCTGTGGAGGTTGCTATGTAATTTTGAGCCACCACTTGTCCCGCCACGGAAAGCATTGAGTAGGGCGAGGTGGTGCCGATGCCGATGTTGCCTGTAGAATTAATAGTTAAATATCTTACACCACCAGTCACTAACCCTATTGTGTCGGCGGCAGGAAAATACATACCAGTATTAGTATCAGTGATGGGTCCAAAAGATGGATTCGTAACATCTGTATTATAAGATGATTTAAAAATAGAAGTAGTTATATCACCAGATGAATTGATTTGAGTTTTTAATACATTCCCCAAGCTATAAAATCTTGCAATATCTTGTCCTGAATACAAACCTCTTACAACTAATGGAGAATTAGTCAAAATAGAACTTGTTGCTATTTGCAATGCTCCTGAGAAAGTAGATGTGGCAGTATCGCTAACATACATTGACCCTACTACTGAAAATTTATTTACAGGCGAAGTAGAACCTATCCCCACATATCCCGCAGTTGTTATACTCAACACAGGAGAAGTCAAATCAGAACCAAGTCCGATTTCATAATTATTATTATCTGTGGAATTAACGCCATAAGAATAATAATTCGAACCTGAACCAAGACCGACTGCTCCCGCGAAAGTGGAAGTGGCTGTGGTGGAGGTGGCTATATAATTTTGAGCTACCACTTGCCCTGCGACAGATAATTTTGAGTAAGGAGAAGAAGTCCCTATGCCAACATTGCCAGTGCTATCAAGATACATCGTATTGGTGGGAGTTGTCGCTTCTATTTGGAACGGAGATGATTCTATTCCATCATCCCAAATTCTAAATATGTTATTTCCAAATATACCGATAAGCCAAGAGCCGGTTGTCCCATAAATATCAAAATGAGCGTAATCGCTATTAGCTCGTATTCTTTCCGCCATTGTTCTTCCGGAAGCTGAATTTTTAAAAGTCACATAAGAATCGCTATTATTAGTGGCGGGATTTTCAAAAGTGGCAAATGATTCTATTGTGCTTTCTATAGCAGGAGTTGATGTGCCTACCATAAAATTGTTTAAGAAAACAGAATCTCCGTTAAAAGTGCTTGTAGCGGTCGTGCTCGTTGCTGTATAAAAACCAGATGCTATTTCTCCAACAACTTCAAGGGTTGCATTAGTTGTTGTCGCGGTATTTCCAATTAATACTTTATCCCCAGAAAAAAGAGTTCTAAGCGCGCCAACTAAATACCTATTCCACCCAACACTTAAAGCTTGCGCTTGAGAGGTAAAAGAGAAAACAAAAAGAAAACCTATAATAATTGAATATAAAATTTTTTTCATTTTAAACATATTATTTATCAATAAACACTTCTTATGTAATCAACTGGCGGAGCAAGAGGATCGACTGAAATAGTTGGCGCAGAAAATGTATAACCGAGACCCGAAAATCTAACCAAACCATCTACAATTATAAACCGAGGAGTATTCACGACGGTAAATATGTTATTCAATGAATTCACACTACCTGTAGGAATTTCAATAGACACACTTGAAGCGACAAGGTCGTCATATGTCTTCTTTGTGAGAGAGAGCAACATTTTATAAGTCTTGCTGGCAGTATTCTTTGTTGTGGCAGAAGTGCCTTCTTGCGCTCTGGTTACAGTCAAGGTATCTGTGGATCGGGCGGTACATCGTACAATTTCGCGGTTTGGATCGTCACTCGGATCACCGTAATCAGAGGAGTTGTACCAAACAAGATTAAAGGCGCCTGATGATGCAGGATCAGGAAGTTTTGCACCGTCTCCTGTTGAGAGCACGATGCTCGTAGCGGCAGCATTATAGCCGATACTCACCTGGACTTTCCCAAAATTTAGAACTGGATCACTCATATTTTTATATTAAAGTGATTATAACATAGTCCTTTTAACTCCATAATGTTCCTGATATTTGTCCTACGGAAAGATTTAGTTGGGGGGAAAAACGAAAATTTTCTAATGTGATTGATTCGGAGATAGTGAGAGTTTCGAAAGTACTTAAACCAATTGTCTCTATTAAAATTATATTTTCTGTAATCGTGAGTGTGTCAATCACATTAATTAAGATTTGAGTAATATCTAAATATTCTGAGGTTGTAAGTATATCGTTAATATTAATACCACCAAGTTGGGAAGGTGAAGTTGTTATATTTTCTGTAATTGTAAGAGTGTCGAAAACATTAGTGTAACCAGTTGGATTGTTAATGGTTAGGGTTTCAATTACAGAAAGGGTATCTATTATCGTATCAATAGGTAATACGAAAGTAAGTTCTGTATATTCTGTTATTGATAAAATATCAAAAACAGAAATATTTCCAAGTTGTGAATTCGATATCGTTATATCTTCTGTGATTGAAAGAATATCATTTACAGACACATTAAAAACAAAAGGATATTGTAATCCGTAACCACTATTATAAATAGTTGTTATTTCTGGTGCGGATAAAACCCTACTCCATACTCCAACTTCATCAATAATTCCATCATCATAGGCGCCTCCAAAAAGATCACCTCCTAATGAAAAACCCGTATTTGAATCGATAACTGGAGTTGTACAAGCTGAAGCAATGGTTCCAATACTTATTCCATTAACGAAACCTTCTAAGGTTACACCATCATATGTCATAATAACATGAACATAATTAGAAGTTCCTAGTGTTATATTATAATTTATTTGTTCAATACTAAATGGATTATTACGTGTTCGAAAGAAAATAAGTCGTCTTGTTCCTGAATTATATTCATATTGTACTGATTGCATAGCAGTATCTGAAGAGACAACAAGACAACGATGATCAAGAAGATTATAGTTTCCAGAAGTAATCTCATTTGTTAATTTAATCCAAAAAGAAAAAGTATATAAACTATTCCAAACAATACCGAGATTATTCAAAATTTTTAAATACTGAAAAGAACTTTTATTTAATAAAATACCATTATTTATTTTAGCGCCAATATAAGAGGCACTATTAATATTAGTTAATGTATTAGAACCAACTGAATCAGTCGCATTACCACTTGATTCATCTAATTTCCAATATGAGACTAAGTTATCTGTGAGTGCCATAAAAATTACCCCCTCTGCCCAGGGCCCACATCTTTACTATTAATACTATCAACCACATTCACCTCCAAAACAGAAGGATCTTTTTCCTTAACAGGTGATTCAACTTTCTTATGTATGATCTCTTCTTTTGTGGCAAACTCAAAAAGCACATCCTTTTCAGGTGTGATTCCTATTCCAGCTATTTGTACGTTATTTAAGTAAAGTCGTCCTTTTGAAAAAAGGATTTTGTGCTTTTTTTCCATAGAAAACATTATACAATAGTCCTTGAGTCCTTGTTTTATACAGGCTGACGGGCGGAATGAATCCAAATAGGACTAGGGCTAGTACCCGCATTAGGCGTTATCCTCCCATTATTCTTATTCCCAGAATAATCTAATACAATACCGCCAGTACCTTCATCTAATTTCCAATGAATATCAACTGTCGGATAAATTCCACTTGATACAATATTTGTTATTGTAGTTTGATCAAGAAGTGATTTAACTGAAAATACATCTCTAACGAATCCAAAAAGACCTCGTGACCCTGAAGAATAACCAGTATTTTCTCTCCCGAAAAATTCATTTGTTGAACTCTCTCCCGCTTTCCTAGTAATCGTTTGCGTCCATACCAAAGAGCCATCAACATATCCTTTAAGAGTGGTACCTGTAAGAGTAAATATTATATATGTCCACTGATAATAAGGGACAAGACCTGTCGAGGATGCATAAGAAGCATTGCCTGACCATGCATATAAAGAACCATCAGACGGTTTTATTTGAAACAAATATCCATGATTATTAGTAAAATGAAAATCGCAATTAAACAATCCATGACTATCAATATTAGTTATCGCTGAATTTGCTTCTGTTTTCTTTTTTAAATACACATAAGCTCCGCAAGAAAAATCACTCGATGATCCGATCTGAAGAACCGTTTTATCAGTTGGTCCAATATGAGTATCACTGAAATTTCCATTAAAATATAACGATTCAACGCTAGGTAAAGAAGCAACATTGCGCAAACCTGCGACTAATCTAACCGTCACAGCTGTCTTATCAAAAGCAATATCATCTATCCAAGCATCGCAAACATTTCCCGCAACATCATTATTAAAACCTAAACCTACAAAAGCCGCATTAGAAGCTGTTGTAAAAACTAAGGTTAAAAGTTGCCAATCATTAGTTCCCGTTAATTTTGTAGATGTATTTGCAACCCCAGATGTACCATCTCCATGAATTTCAACAGCCCAAAGATATGCGCCATTAGTAGGCACATTATTCGTTTTTACCCAACCTGTATAAGTATATGAGGTATTGGGTAATACAGGATAGAGATATTGTTGAGCTTGTTGAATGGTCACAGTTGAATAATTAGTCGAATTAAGTCTAATAGCCCTAGCTCTTCCCGTTGCATTCGTATTTGAAATTTTTAATGAAGCAGAACCGAAAGAACCAGGGCGGACATTCGTTGTATCATATTGAGCGCTAACACTATCAGCTGGACCACCCAATGCCCAACTGTAAACATTATTTGTGGTAGAACCTGTAGAAGTTCCATCTATCCAATTCGCTCGAGTTGTTTGCGTCGCTACAAAAAAGGGTACACTTTCAAAATTAAAATTTTTGACATTGTTATTTACAGGAAGTCTGATTGATGAAACTGTTTTTGTTATTTGTGACATATTTAAAAGGTTATATTAGCTCGACGACCTCCATCTCTAACACAGACATCCCAATATGGAACATAACTTCCATCGGTATATCTGCAAGCAAACGCATTATTTCCATTCAACCAACCGACAAACATATAAATTTGAGCTCTTGTAAAACCCAAAGCTCTCATGTAATTCCAATAATATCTCATACTATTTGTTTGAAATTGCCTGGAAAATAAATTTAAATTTGTATCACTTGCTTCAAGACCGAACTCACTGATCCATAACTTATCGGCTCCAAAAGCTTTCATCATTTTTATAATTGCTGGATAACCGCCATCTGTTATCCCCCTACCTCCTTGTTGAATATTTGAATAAGGATGAAGTCCAAGAAAATCTAAACCACCCATTCCGTTAGCAATCCAATTATCATGAGTCGTTCCCCCTGTATCATACATTGAATAACCAATAGGACTGAGAGTATATATCGCTTTTACCTCCGTAGCCAAAGTTGCTGTATGGGCAATAAATTGAGCTTGTGTAAGAGTAACCCCATCGACGTGAGCTTCTTGTTCATTACCAAGTTCATAGCATCCAAGAGCTATTCCTTGCGCTTGCATATAAGTGGCGTCAGCTAAAACATTAAGACGAAATGCCTGCCAAGTATCTTCTGTTAGATTTAATCCAGATTGCCCTGATGGACTACTTGGACCCCAAGAGACCCAAAAACCTTGTCTTGCGAAAAAGGTCGCACATCTTCGCCAGTATTCATATCCAGTCCCTGATAACGACCCTGGAGGCGTAAAGTTATCAGGGATTGAGTTAAGATGCGGTCTTATATTAGTTAATCCAATACTTTTAAAATACGTCGCGTCAGCCGCCCAGTTAGCTTCAAGCGCCTTGTAATTGCACCCAAGTTGTAAAGTGTTGGGAAGTTTCATATTTTTATACTACCTATAACTCACACTAACATTCACATCACCCGTTGTTGTGTATCCTATATATAACCCTGTAGCAAAAGAACAATCAAAAATTAAAGTAAAAGGAATGAAAGCAGTAGCTTGAACATTCCAATTAAAAATCTGCGTTCCGCTTTCAGCGGTATTATCATAGACAATTATAGAACCAGCAGTTGGAGTAGCGTCATTAGGAGCAAAAGTAATTGCATGAAGAAATCCTGCGCCTTGTTTCACAAGCGTATCCCCAGTCATCGCTAAATAGGAAAAACGCTGTTCAGTTTTCAGAATATCATTTGTTATATCCTCACCTGCGATCGTGGTGGCTA
>ERZ1292629.1571-Hain-H43-01um-R1-1571-length-21617-cov-5_pt1 | contig 21617 bp, 26 predicted proteins | sample MGYA00564399_ERZ1292629 | MGnify/ENA primary metagenome ERZ1292629 (study PRJEB36523, sample SAMEA6512636) | groundwater metagenome | collected 2019-01-08 | study: AquaDiva: Metagenomics assemblies of 32 groundwater samples | reverse complement strand
AAAAAAAGACGTTCAGTTCGTTCATTCAAAAACAAAGCAGTATCTTGGAAAAGACTAATGGACGCAGTTGATGCCGCAAACAAAGCGCCTTCAGCAGGAAGCAACCAAAACATGAAATATATTCTAGTTGAGCATCCTGAAAAAATAGAAACTCTAGCAAAATTAGCAGACCAACTCTGGATTAACGAAGCACAAGCAGTAATAATTGTCTGTTCGGATGATAAACAACTTGAAAATCTATATGGAGAAAGAGGAAGAATATATTCAAGACAACAGGCAGGAGCAGCAATTGAACACATTCTACTAAAGATTACAGAACTAGGCCTTTCAGCCTGTTGGATAGGTGCCTACGATGATGATATGTTAAGATCTCACTTCGGAATTCCAGAAAGTCAACAAATAGAGGCAATTATTCCAATTGGATATGAAAAGCCAACTGCAAGAGCAAAAGCTCATAAAGAAAAAAAGAAATCCCTTTCTCAAACAGTATACTGGGAAGAATGGGGACAAGGTAACAGACCTGCTTTATTCAAAGAGCCTAGTATACATCATGAACCTGAATAAAAATATCTAATCTTGATAGTTAAAGTTTTAAATTAGGCTTATTGATAGTTTTATGATAAAAAGTAAAAATACTGATGAGTTGCCATTGGTAAAATATGCATCAAGTTTATTTAAAAATATAGGATTAGAAAATACTTTAGTAATAGGTTGCCAGCATATACTAAAACCTCAATTTCAAATGTTCCTTTCCTTATTTAGATTAGGATTAAATCCAAAAAATGTTTTTTTATTAGGTAAATGCTATTCAACTGATAATGAAGCCCTTAAATTATTTGTTAATAAAGGAGTACATATTAATAAATTAAGCACTTATTTTGATAGTCATAAATCATATGATGAAGAATATAAAAAATACGTTAAAAGATTTTTAATAGATATTAAAAAAAATGTTGATTTTGACAATTATAAAAAGATTATTATAATAGATGATGGAGGATTTCTAATAAACTTAGCCAATAATTATCTAAAAGATTATAAAATATTTGCAATTGAACAAACTTCAGCAGGATATGAAAAAATAAAAGATTTGCAATTAAATTTTCCAGTTATAAATGTTGCTCGTTCCAAAGCAAAATTAGCTCATGAAACACCGATAATAGTTAATCAATTTATGAAAAATTTGAAATATGAATTATCAGTTTTAGGAACATCTCCAAAAAAAGTTCTTATAATAGGAAACGGAGTAATAGGTAGAGAAATATACAAAAGACTAAAGAAAGAAAAAGAGGTTAACATATATGATTATATCCAAGAAAAGAGTCATTTTAATAGTATTGATAATCTTATCTCAAAAATCTCCGAATTTGACTTAATAATTGGTTGTACAGGAAAACAATCTTTTCCATTATCAGAGTACAATAATCTAAAGAAGAATGTTATACTGGCAAGTGCCTCGTCTTCTGACAGAGAATTTTCTGCAAAGAATATTAGACTATTAACTAAAAAATATTATGATTGCCACATAAACATCAAAGTTAATGAAATCAATCTTTTAAATTCTGGATTTCCAATAACTTTTACCAAACATAGTATCGGTTCGGATGGAAAAGATATTCAAATAACTATGTCTTTAATATTTTCAGCTATACTTTTAGGAATATCAAAAAAATATAACTCTGAAATAATCGAAATTGACAACAAACTTCAAAAATTAATTATAAAAGAATTTCAAAAATAAAAACAAATTGTTCCTTCTCTCACATAAAAATCCAAACCCTCAAGATGCTCTTAACGTTATCCCACTGCTATAATTTATTAGAAAACTAATTAATATAAAACTAAAGACAAGAATTATCTCTATAACTCCTAGTGTCACCAGCACCAATCATTGCCTGTGTTCTATCTACAATAAGTTCATGCATCGTAGTAGTTATTAGACTAGAATAATTTGCATAAAAAGTAACTTCTCTTTCAGGCCTTCCTAATTTAGACTTTCCAGAAGGTATACTTCTAGTATAAATATGATATCTTTCCTTATCTTTCGACTTATTAGAAACCTTAACTTCAAGTTCGACCTTCACAACAACCCTTCCTGAATCACATTCTACAGTCAACAAAGAAGTAGGAGCACCTACTGCAATCATCCCATCAAGCCCTCCAGGAGAATTCCCAACCATAATTTCATATCTTGGCTTTCCCATAAAACTATTCAAATTCTCAGACTTTTAAATATAATTGAAATAAAAAAGATATATTACAAATTATCCTATTCCCAATTCCTTCAATATCCATTCAACTTCTTTTAGAATATAATCAAACTTTTTCTCATCCAAGAAATCTCTTCTTTCTAATTCAATCCTGACTGCCCTAATCAATTCTTCCTTTATTTTTTCTCTATCTGACAAATTCCAGTGTTCTTCATTAGAAATATCTCTAGCCAAATTAAAAAAGTTATCCGCCTCCTTGAGATATTTTTGCGAATAGACTGCATTGGAATTAACAATACTTCCAATTTTATGACACAACCCTTTAGCTAACAAAATAACCAATGTCTTTAAACTATCTGCCTTACTCATTTTTAAGAAAAGAATTAATCTTATTTAATTTAATTTTTATAAACTTTCTAGCTTCAACAATACCCCTTGCTCCAATTAAACTATTTTCTTTAATTTTGGTCAACAACACTTCTCCAATCTCTTTATTTAAAGAGAAATCAATCTTAACGGGATCTATCTGCCCTTTAGAAATAAATTCTTCAATTGCAATCAATCGCCTTAATACTTCATAAAATACCCTACTATTGAGTTTTATTTCGAGCAAATCTTCTGGAAGCATGAGTAAAAACTTTAAATATTTCTTATCTATTTCCCTTTCAGGCAAATCCTCTATTCTCTCATTAGAAATCGTATAAAACATCATACTTCTCATTAGAGGACAAATTTTTAACAATTGCTCAAACTTATTCTTTTGAATAGAAATAATATGAAACTTCATATCGAACTCTTCGTTAAGAATATCATAAACTTTAGAATCAATTAATTTTTTATCAGAAATAACTAAAACGTCTATATCATGATACTCATTTTTACTAGTCAAAAATGAACCAAACAAAAAGATACGTTCAACCTCTTTTAATCTTCCTAAAATAGAAAAGACTTTTTCCACAATCTTCCTCTTAAATTCACTTAAATCCTTCAAATTCTTAGAATAAAATATTCTATCCTTCTTTTCAATTAGTCTGACTTCAACCATATCTCCTGCTTCAAAAACTGATTCCATATCTTTAGGAATATAGATTTGATTAAACTTGCTTCCTTTACTTACACTATGCACAAACTTGACTTCTCCTAACATTATATACGTAGTAAATACGTATTTAAATATCTATCTCTATCTTAAAATCTATTCAAAGACCATCTTTCTACATGGAAATATCCTAACATACTCATTACAATTGTTTAATCTTAATTAGAGTCTCTTCTATATTTCCATTATGTACTAAGAAAAAATGCAATTTGCCCTTGCCTAATTTTTCCCAAATCTTAGCTACTGCTACTTTATACTCCGTATCCGAATTATCCTGCAAATGCTCTCCCTTCCATTCTAAAGCTAAAATGTTCCCCTTGTTTGTAACTGCTATGAAATCTGGATAAAACTTATTTCTTTGCCACCCTTGTAAATAGAATGGGTCTTTCTTTTCTCTATTTCTAATCCAAAACTTGATATTTGGTAACCTTTCTAGGTCTAATCTTCCAATAAAATTGTATTCTTCCTTATTCAACTTATCAACCTTAAGATAATAACTCTTGTTAAATTCTTGAGGGAATTCCTCTGAAAGAGTTATTTTTTCTGGAAACTTATCAAATTCTTTCACTTTAATCTTTCCTTCCTTTAACGCCCTGTCAAATTTTTCTCTTGAATATTCAACTAATATATTATTTATCACTTCATCTAATTTTGTAAGTAAAGCATATCGATTTATGGAAAGGTCTTGAATAGTATACCTTTTAATTTTGTCAATAGTTTTATCTAAAAAATTGACTTTATCTTCCTGATTAAGCATAGTAAACCTTAGTTTCTTGTCTAACCACTGCACTAGCTCATTTTTAGAGCAATTTTTATCCTTATAATTTAATTTTAATATTTGTTGTGCCCCTCTAGTCCATTTGTCTCCTTCTTTAATATCAATTATAGCTCTTCCGTCACTGTCATAATGAACCTTAAAATCAAATATAACTTCTTGTTTATCCAATTCAAAATCTTCCCCTATTAATTCTTCAAATGAAAGCTCATCATTCTCATAAGCCATTAAAGGAACTGCAAAATTTTCTTTCAATCTTCTTTCAACATCAAATTCATATTTTTGCTTAGAATCTATTGCATTAATTAAATCAAACTTGCTATAACCATTACTTTCAAGCCCCGAAATAATTTGTCCTGCTGATTCATTAAAATTCCTTGCAGATGCAAATACATAGCTTCTATTCAAGTCTTCTTTTTCTTTTCTTTTAGCGTAAGGCATTCTCATAATTCTTCCAATAATTTGTTCAACTGCAACTTTAGAACCTATATTTGCTACAGAAATTAGTATATAGGCAAAAGAACAGTCCCATCCTTCTGCTAAAGCATTAACTGTTATAATGTATCTAATTTTGCAACTATTACTAAATAAATCAATTCCTTCTAGTTCATTTTTTTTAGAAGTTTTTATTACAATCTCTTCTTCTGAAATTTTCCTTTCTTTAATCAAAAACTCTTTGATTTTGCCAACAGTTATCTTATTTTCGTCTTCTTTTTCTTGTTCAGCTTGCAATAACACAATTGGTCTTATCTTACTTCCTTTCTCTTTTTTGGCAATTTTTTCTAATTCCTCTCTTCTTAAAACTCCTTGAAGCACCGCGGTTTGCCATTGAGTATGACTTTCTAATACCAATGGCAATTTTACCATTTCCTCCTCCTTAAGTTCGGAAGAATGTATTTCAACAAGAATATTGCTTTCAAGTCTAGGCGTTGCAGTATACTCAATCACAAAACTAGGGTTGAGCTCTTTAAGGAAAGTAACTGATAAATCTGTCTTAGTTTTATGTCCTTCATCTATTACAATCAAAGGATTATTCAATCTAATAACATTAGCAAGAGACTTTATAATTCCAGATTCATCTTTTTCTAACCTCTCATTTTCTTCTATATTCTCAAAATGTCCTATAAGTGCTCCATTTTCTTGGTAAACCTTATATTTACTCTGCAAAGTCTTTTCTTTTCTGAATGCATCTAAACTAGATATAATGATACATAAATTATCTCCTACATCTTCTTTTCTAATCCTTAATGCTTCTTCATTAGAATAAACCTTAATATTATTATCAAAGCTTTCGTCTAGGCTTTTTCTATGAATATCTTTTCTATCTTTAAACTTCTTCAATGTTTGACTCTTAATTGCTTCAGAAGGAACAAACCACATAACAACACCCCTCCCCCTCTTCTCTTTAAGGAAAGTATTCATAATTTCATTAATTGAATTACAACCAACAAGTGTTTTTCCCCCGCCAGTTGGAATCTTAACACAAATAAATGGTGCTTCTTCTCCAAAGAACTCCTCCTTGTAAGGTTGCTTAGTCATATGCATAAATGCAAATTCAGGTTTTTCTTTCTCTAACTCTTTAAGAAAATTCTTTAACTTATCTATTGTTTTTTGTTGATATTTTTTGAGTTCCATTTTATCTTTTTATTAAGTTTAAGTCGGGTAGTTTTAATTTGTGAAATCTATCCCAAAAACTAGGAAATTGTTTTCTACAATTATTATTTGCTTGAATTATTGCAATAAATAAGTCATGTGCTAACTGCGTTAAAACATAATGTCTATTTTTTGGCTCATCTCCGACCATAAATTTATCCCATTCTTCCATAAAGAAATTTGAAAGTTCATACGATTGTGAATTATTCAAAGACATATTCCATACTTTTTTTGTTATTGCATCCCATCGTTTAATAAAGGAGATTAAATTATGTTCTTTTGTTTGTGATTTAACAAATTCTCCTTCAATTATATTTGAATATTCACAATTAAATTTATCTTCTGACATTTTAATAAACCTTCACCTCGTAAGGAATTTGTTTGAACTGGGCATTAAATTTAATCAGTGTTTTATCATCAATTAAACATTTATCTGCATAGATAACTTTCTTCTTATTGCTCTTATGTATCTTTTGTAAGAACTCTTTATTTAGAATATTTTTATCTTTTTCCTTGAATAAAAGATAAAATTCTGTTTCATTATAATCTCCAATAAAATATTTATCCATTACTTTTTTATCTAAATTTGTATTTGTTTCTGTAAAATAAATATAAGTTGCAAGTTGTTCAAAGTTACACTCCTCTTCAATTCGTCCTTCTTCATTAAATAGAGGTTTATCTAACTCACAATATTCAAATCCCTCGTTATACCCTTCCTTTTCAATTGCTCTCTTTATCCTCTCTGCCGTCATATCTTTGGCATAATCCTCCATTTCAATAAGAATAAACTTTCTACTTCCACCATCATTTTTGTTTAAATCTAAAACAGCATGACCTGTCGAACCAGAACCTGCAAAACTATCTAAAACAATCGAATTATTATTAGTTCCAGCAATCTTGAAAAGATGAGAAAGAAAGCCTATAGGTTTTTTACCATTTCTAAAATCTACTTCTCCCTCATAGCCCACCCTATTAAAATCTTCCTCAAAATCTAAAAAATTTGGGTAAGGAATGTCCTTTGATTGAGGTCTTTCAATTGGAATTCCTTGAAAATAGTCTCCATTAGATTTTTTATCATCTTTTGGTATCAAAAAGTATCTATAACCCAATCCATCTGCACCCATATCTGGTACTTTAATTAAATATCCTTTATAATTACCTCTGATTTCGTTTAAGTAGCCCATATAAAATCTACCACTACTATTTCCTTCTTTTATAGAACCTCGAATATTAATCTTTTTTAGGTGCTCTTTAGAAGGATTATTTTTTATTATTTTAAACTCACTAGGTTTGTATATTTTAACTTTTTTAGAGCCTAGCATTTTCTCGGAAGGATTTTTATTTAACTCTTCAATTGAGTATACATATTCTTCAATAGAGGTATTATCTATTTGTCTTTTTAAGGGAGTATAAATCTTTGATACTCTATACATTAGTAGATATTCTACTACTTCGTGAAAATCTTTATCTCCTTTAAGAATTCTATCTTCGTGTCTTACCTTTACGGTAAAAGTAGTCAAATAATTATCATCTCCGAATATTTCGTCACAAAGAAATTTAAGATTATACAACTCTTCTTCGTTTATAGAAATGAAGATAACACCATCTTGACTTAGCAAATCTTTAAGAAGTTTTAATCTAGGATACATCATACAAAGCCATTTATCGTGTCTACACAAGTCCTCTGACTCTCCACCAACTACCTTCCCAAGCCATTTGCTTATCTTTGCAGAATTAACTTTATCATTATAAACCCAACTTTCATTTCCAGTATTATAAGGAGGATCAATGTAAATACATTTTATCTTTCCTTGATAATAAGGCATTAAGGACTTTAGAGCTTCAAGATTATCTCCATGTATTATAAGATTTTGAGAATTATCTCCAACAGATGCAGATTTTACCTTCTTGAGAAGTCTAAACGACACTTCTTTGTCATGATTTACGACTGCCTCTTTTCCTATCCAATTTAGAGTAGGCATTATTAGTTACATCTCCACATGATACTAATTAGTGACATGTAACTTTTAAGTCTTGCTATCTCTTTGTATCATGTCTAAAAGAAGAAAGGCTTTAGAGATAAAGAAAGAAATTTTAGGAATTTTGAAAGAATATGGTGAACTATCCCTTAGAGAATTAGATATCAAAGTAGGAACTAACTCTCAAACTATAAGGAACCAGATTGAAGAATTAGAATATTTTGATAAAGTAATTCAAATCAAACACAACAAAAATGATACAAATGGCAGACCCTACACTACCCTAAAGTTAAAATAAAAAAAGGGAAAAAGAAAAAATTGTCACAAATTACTAACTATAACATATCTTGAAAAGTAAATTTATAGAACAGAAAAGTTTATATATAAATTATAAGTTATAAATTACATGAAAACTATAGCTCTCAGCGAGAAAACATTTAATCTACTTCAAAAAATAAAAACAGAAAGAAAAGCAAATTCATTTGAAAATGTAGTTATAGAACTAATAATTGAAAAAGAAAAAGTTCCAAAAAGTTTATTTGGCGCTCTAAAAGGAAAAACCAAATCGTTTACCTCCAAAGAAAGACAAGAACTTTGGAAAAACAGAGTATAATGAAGATACTAGTAGACACATCAGCATGGATAGAATACTTTACTGGTTCAAAAGAAGGCGAAGTAGTAAATAGCTATATCCTAAAAGAAGAAATAATTACCAGCATAATTTCCCTATTGGAATTGAGCTATAAATCAGACAAAGAAAATTGGAACATAAATGACTACTTAAATTTCATAAAAATAAAGTCTCAAGTAGTAGGAATAAAAGAAAGTTCAATAATTGAATTTGGAAAAACTTACAATTCTTCAAGAAAAAAAGAACCAAGTTTTGGATTTGCAGATGGAATTCTTCTTCAAACTGCAAAAAATGAACAAGCACATATTCTTACAAAAGACAATCATTTCAAAAATTTTGAAAATACTATTTTTTTATAAAATTAATTTAGACCATTTTCTCAGGAAAGAAATCAAGCTTTCTTTCATTCTTTACGCTAACTAACTCTACCTTCTTTATCACATCTGGAAACTCATTCTTTAATTTATTAATAAAATCATAAACTTTCCCTATATTTTCATACTCCATCTCAGCCTCCAAATCCCATGAACTAACCGATTTTATTATATGAATAACATTTGGATTACTTCTTAATAAAGTTAAAACCTTATTTTTATGCGCAAATTCAGGAGAACTAAGAAATATTAATATTTTATAAAATCCATATCCTATTTTATCCAAATCAATGAAAGTAGTAAATCCCTGAAGAATCCCTTTTTCTTTGAGATACCTAATTCTACTTAAAACAGTTCTCGCATCAATACTAAGTTTTTTAGCAATGTCTAGATATTCAAATCTTCCATTATTCTTAATCAAATTTATAATTTTATAATCTACCTCTTCCAGTTTTTCATTAGTAGAAATCCCTCCAAAAATGAATTCCTTTCTTACTTCTCTTCCCTTCTCAATTAGATATTCTCTATTAAAAACAAAACCCTCTTCGATAAATGAAATATCATAATCTTGTATATACTTGCTCAATTGAAATAATATTTTTTCCTTCTTCTCTCCGAAATCGATTATATTTTTATAATAAAAACCCAAAAGTAAATCCCACTTTCCAACAGACTCAGCAACCCATGCAACATCCTTATTATCAATAAGTCTTTCTATAGCTTCTTTATTTTTCATTCCTTTCAAATTTATATATATCTTTCCAGAAAATATGCCTAATCTTGTAAGAGAAAAAACAGGAACAAACTTAATAATAATTTTATTTTTAATCAAATTTGAAATTCTATAGGCTACTACCTCTTTCTTAGAACCTATTTTCTTAGCAAGTTCCTTATAGCTAATCCTAGCATCTTTACCCAATTCATATATTATCTTTCTGTCTAATAAATCAACATTCATTATAAACAAAATAACATTATAATATATAAATATTGCTATTTTAATTAAATTATATATCATAATACTTAATACCTTATGCTTTGCACTATTTTTATGACAATATGGAAAATCGAAAATATAAGAAATGGTTTAGCACTACGGCTCTGTCATGGAAGAAAACCCTACGAAGGAGATAGTGAGAGCAGACACATAGACTTTTGTGCAAATATCCTTAATAGTCATATATTAATCACAAGAAACACCTATTGCCCAGGAAGTGGAATATTAGACCCTCATTTAGATTTGGGAGTATTTGACTTTCCAGAGATAATTCCAGTAGCCGAAAGAATATTTTGTTATGCTAGACAAGAATTGCCTATTCAAATTCTAAGGTATCGAGAAGCAACATGGGGAGATAAAGATACTAGAGGAATAAATAATTCAAATTTCGAATTATTAAAAGTAAATCTAAGAGATTATCTAATTGAACATTTGAAAGGGATGAGATTATAATAAAATGACTAAAAATCAAAACTTAGAAAGCGGATTAACAATTCGAACAGCCGAATACATTTACAATTTTGTAGAAGAAGCTATAAATCTACATAATGCAGTAGCAATAAAAGCAGTTCCATTTGTAAGATGGAATTATCAATTTTTTCCAGATAAAAATGGAGGAATTAAAGTAATGGAATTTTTATTGCAACATAAACCAAAAGAACGGAAAGACCTCGAATCACATATAGCCTATTGGCAAAAAAACTATAAATCTATCAGAAGAGAATTAGTAAATTATTAAAAAAAGAAAAAAGGGGAAAAATAAAAAAAACATCTCCTGCCCCTGCAGGTTAATTATTTGTAAACCTCAATGCCTAGTTCTGACATTTCCGATTTAACCGCTGCTTCTTCTCTCTGAGCATGTCTTCCAGTCACGTATGGAGATTTAACTCCAGTCATGATTGTAATAACTCTTACTCTATTAGCGAAGTCCTTGTTGATTCTTGCTCCAATAATAACCTGAGCTTCACCGCTGATATTCTCTGTTACGAGTTCACCAACACCTGCGAATTCCTCAAGCTTGAAGTCTGGCCCACATGTAATGTGGATCAAAGCTCCTGTAGCTCCTCTATAATCAACATCTAACAACGGATGCGTCAAAGCTTGTCTTACTGCTTCGTCAACTCTTGCTGTTGTGTCAGATTCACCAACTCCAATAACTGCAACGTCTCCATTTTTCATAATAGCTGAAACGTCAGCATAGTCTAAGTTAATCAATGATGGCAAGGTAATAGTTTCCACTATGCCTTTGATCATTGTACTTACTAGCTCGTTTGCTACTGCGAAAGCCTGTTCCATTGGCAGATTTCCTGCAATGTCTACAAGACGATTGTTATCAATAATGATTGCTGTATCTACCACTTCAGTCAATTCCTGCAATCCAAACTCTGCTTTATCCAAACGTGCTTTTTCACATTCAAATGGCATTGTAACGACTGCGATGACTACTGCTCCAGATTCCTTAGCTAACTGTGCAACAACAGGGGCAGCACCAGTTCCGGTCCCTCCTCCCATTCCTGCTAAGATGAAGACCATATCAGCTGCGCTGACTGCTTTCTTCAATTCAGATAAAGACTCCTTTGCTGCTTCTCGGCCCTTTGCTGGATAACCTCCGCAACCCAACCCTCTTGTCAACTCCTTTCCAATAAGAATTTTCTCATCAGATTTAGTTATACTCAAGTGTAGAGCGTCAGTGTTAACTCCATAGATTGTAGCTCCATTAATTCCCTTGTTAAATAACCAAGTAATAGTGTTACATCCAGAACCTCCGCAACCAACAACTTTGATATTTGCCTTTCCCGCTCTTAGTTCATCAAAATTGATGCTATGAGTGGACGCATTTTGTATCGCTTCCTTTGCAAAATCAAGTACCATCTCTTTTTACCTCCTTTCAATTCATATTTTTATGAATTTTATATCATTCTTCGCTTTTTATATTTGTCTATACTAAATTATACACTTAATAGTGAAAAATTATTTTATTTTTCAGAAATTTTTGCATTATTTTTTGCAAAAATTCATTTTATCGAGAGAAAAAATATTATTTTTTAGAAAGTTATATCTCACTACTGTGCCTCTGAACAAATTCCCATGATTTTATCAAGAACTCTTCAAAAGAGTTTCTTTGATCATAAATTTCCTGAATACATTCTAACAATAATTTACCTTCTATCTTTTTCGAAGTCCACTCAGGATATACTGAAGGGATATGCTTAAACACTTTTTGGACTCTTTTATCCCCCAATACTGCAAAAGGAACAATTTCACTCAATTTCCAAATTAGATGCGGGCTTTCAAACTCTCTTTCATTATAATTTGGAAAGACTTCTTTCCATTTTTCAAACCAAATAAAATGAAGAATTTCATGCAAACATGTCTCTTTCATTTCATTATTAGATAACTTCCAATATACATCAAAAGCTCTTTGTTCCAAAAACCTTGGACAAATAGGATTCAATGAAATCCAAGCTTTCATTTCCTTACAATCTTCAGTCCATTCTTTTTCAACAACTTTAGACAAAGCCAAAAGAAGTTTAGATCCATCCTTATCCCAATTTAACTGAAAAGATTTTGCAATTTTCTTCAAATTACTCAATTGATAATAGTACAATTCCTTAAAAAAGGAAGAGCTTATCTTTCTTAAATCTTCAGAATTATCAAGTTTTTTAATTAATTTTCCAAAATCGGGATATTCTTTCGCATAAATTTTACTCCAATCGAACCCTTTCCCTGAGTAAATAAGAAAATTATTCATCAATCTAATCATCCCCTCAGGATTATCAATAGCCTCAAAAGTCAATTTTGGTACCATACTTAAAACTAAGAACAATACTTATTAAACCTTTTAGAAGTTTCTCTAACAAACCTACTCTACAATCTTAGTGCTACTATCTCCTCCTCAACTAATTTTTCAATTTCATCCGAAGGCAAATCTACATCGGAATACTTATTTACTTTCTTATCTTTTATGAATCTAATAGCTTGAATTTTCATTGTCTGTTTGTCTCCTTCATTCCAATTATATTCTCGAGCATCTTTTATTGCAGCATCTCTGTAAGTAACTTCTTCTTTCTGCAAATGATTTATCGACTCAGGTCTATGAGTATATTTGATTAATAATTTATGTAGAACAACATTACCTATTCGTTTGCCTAAAGTTTTTATAACACTATTTTTTCCCATTGAGCCTCCTTTATTTCTTTATCAGTTTTCTCTGACAAATACTTTATATATTTTAATGTTTGTTTTTTCTCTGGCTTTGAGGCGGTATCATTTTTTAGTTTAACAAGAAGATTACTACCCAATTCTTTATTCATACTCTCTTTTAGGAATTCGTTATCTACAATTTTATTTAGCAACAATCTGACCAGTACAACATTTCTCAAAGACTGATATATCTCATTGCCATTGGAATCTTCGTCATCCATATCGCTCCAGTCTAATTTCATTCTTAAATCCAATTTCGAGAGTTGCATTTTTGAAGGAATATTTACTTGTCCATATATTACTTTGCAGTCTTTAAGCTGATAAATTAAAGAAGGACTATGAGGATATTCTCGATAAAATGACCCTATATCAATAATTTGAATATCTAGATTTAGACTAATCTTCTTGGCTATACTAATTAGTTTTATAATTAAGTCATACTTTTCTCCTAAAGAGTTCCAAATCTTTCCCTTTGTTAATATTAATAAGTCAATATCGTTATAACTTTTATAATTTGTCTGAATCGCAGAGCCGTAAAGTATTAATGCTCTTACATCTTTCACATTTTCTAATATAATCTTTTTCATTCTTTGCTCAATAGAAATAGCCTTTTGATTATACTCTAATCTATTAAGAAGAACATTTGCATTTATTTTGCTTATTTCTCTTAATTTAGGGCGAATAAACTTACTTAGAATATTTGATTCATTCTGAGTCAAACTAGTACCATTTAGTTTCTTTTTTATTATTTTATTCTCTATTGTAGTCAATATACCATAGTTTATCATATAATATATCAGTATATTAAGTGATATTTAAACCTTTTCTTTGAAGATAAATAAAAAAGATATAAATCCCTACAAGTCAATATAAATATGAATAAAAAAGAAGAACTACTTTCGAGCCTAAAAAATGGGGCAATAGAAGGAAATAAAAGATTAAACGCTATGAGAATAACTCAAGAACCAGGATAGGTCGAAATAGTTCATAATTACAGAAAGAATAAAGCAAAAACGCCCAAGGAATACTAATATTATTTTAACCGCTTAAAATCCCCTCTTTCATACACAATAAAAAAATAAAAAATAAACCAATCAAAAAATTCTAAAAATTATACTAAAAATTAGAACTTTTTATGCTTAGAATAACATTCTTTGCAATAAACTGGCTTTCCTTCTGTTGGCTTGAAAGGAACTTCACAATCCTGCTTGCAATCAGCACATACTGCTTTATGCATTTCTCTTGGACCAAAGCTTCTTCTGAATCCGCCGCCGCCTCTATTGCCGCCGCCGAATCTTCCGCCACCGCCTCTGCTGTTACCGAAATCTCCCATGTTTTACCTCCGTATCTCCATTTAGTTACGATATATATTTAGAACCGAGGTCCCTAATACTAATCTATAAAATAAAAAAATAACCACTATTTAAAACTATGTTTTATCAAAATTAAAAGTCATGGTTTGAACGTTCTTAACATCAAATTAGAAAGATATTAAAATGAGAATTATTTTAGATTCTTATGATTAAAAAAAACACTAAAATAGTTATTGAAGGTGAAAAAAACAATAAACTTGACGCGCTACAAGGGGGAATCCCTTTATCAAAAGGAGAAGTCATTAATATCCACGAAGGCGTGAATGTTATAAGTTATAAAGTAAAAGATAAAACAATTGACTGTTTATTAGATGGCGAAGATCAAATTGTTAATATTACTTATATACTAAAAAGATTCTGAACACATATTATCCATTCTCTTCTTTAAAATTTGAATTAAACAATAATATTATTAATTTTCATAACGTTATGTTATAATTCATTCAATCTCCTCAAAAATTCTTCCTTATCCTTGAGTATAATACTCCCTCCAGCAGCCCTAAAGTGCCCTCCCGCATCGGAATGATCAAATCCAATTATCAACCTCTGTAATAACTCTTTCATATTTATCTTTCCATCTTGTCTTCTAGCGCTTATGTTATACTTGTCTTCTTTTCCACTTGCAAAAATAAAAGTTTTATTCGCTTCTTTAGCACTTAAAAAATTAATAAGTATGGCTTTTATTGTAGAATCTGAACTTATTTCCCAGAAATATCCTTCAAGAATACTGCCCTTTTCTTTTTCAAACCTAGACAAAACATTATCAAATTCTTTTTGAACAACAAAATAGTTTTTATCCAAGTCCCCTATGTCTCCAAATTCAGTTCCTATTTTATAATATGCTTCTTTAACATCTTTAAAACTAAGCAAACTCAGAACTAGCTTCCACTGTATATCCCAAATTTTTCCACTATTCACATTCTCAATCATTCCTCCTTTAAATGATTCTCCATACTTCATACATACCTCTTCCATCCAATTCCAAATAGAAGTATAACAAAAATCACTAATACAAGCACAAGCCACAAGCCAATCAATTTTACTCAAATTCTGTATTTTAGAAAATAAATAATAACAAATATAACTAGCGCAAACTCCTTGCGCATTCAAAAAAACTATATTATCAGAATTAAAGTCCTCCCCTGAAATATGATGATCTATTACAAGCACAAATGCAAACTTCGCAACTTTTTCAACAAACTCTCTTTTAATAAATAAATCTGTAAATATAACATGACTTACTTCTAAGTCTTTAAGTTTTTGAACTAGATTATCATTCAAATCTGTATAATTGACAAAAAGTCTAACATCTGCCTCAACAACTTCATCAACAACTTTAGCAGAAGCAATTCCATCCAAATCAGTATGAGAAACGATGACCACTCTCTTTGCATATGCTAAAGAAGAGATGTAATCAGAAAATCTCTTTTCATTACCTATCAAAAATCTAAGTTGTTCCATCTCCAAACATTATAACTGAAATATATAAATGCTTTTTAACTCTAAATTTATGAAATATTTATGCCAAAAGAATACGATTTATACTCCTTAGTTGGAGTAATTGTAGCTATCGCATTAGCAATTCTGTCTCCTACAATGCCTTCAATAATTACCACCTTAGGAGTAATAGGTTTAATTGCAATATTTATTGTAGTAATGGCAATAGTTATATTAATAAATGTATATTTAAAATCAAAAAAGGACAAAGAGATACTAAAAAACAAGATTGAAATATTTAGCGAAGAAAATAAAAAAACTCAATTAGAAATAAACTTTTTAAAAGAAAGGTTTAAAACTTTAGAAGATCTAGCAAGAGTTAAGGTAGAATTAGAATACTTAAAGAGAACTAAAAATGAAAGACGCAAGTGATACTTTACTAGAGATAATAAAAGCTGCAGTAATCGCAATAGTAGGATTTATAATAATAAAAGCAATCATTCAATCAATTGGATAGTCTCATTTCTTCTCTAGAATAACTGCCTTTACATTTAAACTTTCACAAACTTTAACAAAATTTTTTGCATCTTCTAAGGTTCCTATAACTCCCGAACCATAATGCATAGGAATTGCCACATCTGGATTCAACAAACTAGCAGTTTTAGCTGCCTGCTCAAAATCCATTACATAATTTCCAGAAACTGGAAGTAATGCAATAAAAGTCACTCCTTTCTTTCCATATCCAGAAAGTCTTTGCATTTCAGGAATGCTATCACTATCACCGGCATGATAAATAACAGTATTAGCAAACTTCACAACATACCCCATCCATCCTTCTGACTTAGGATGAAAATCCTTACTAACATTATAGGCTGGAATCGCCTCAATCTTAATATTGCCAAGAGTCAATTCATCTCCAACTTCAATTACCTGTAAATGAACTTCGTCTATTTTTGTGATTTTACTTTGAACATCAGCAGGCACAATAATTATACTTCCCGATTTAGCCAATTTAGTTATATCTTCAATACTACAGTGATCATAATGTCCATGAGTTATTAGAATATAGTCTACTTTTTCAATTCCTAGACTAACCATATAAGGATCTATTGCTATTCTCTTTGAACTTCCATTAGTTCCAAAACTAATTATAAACCCTGAATGTCCTAAAAATTCAAGTTCGGCCTCGCCAATCTTCATATTTCTATAAAACAAAAATGGCTTATAAGTTTATGTATTATTAAGCAAGGGCTACTCTAATCTTTTCTTTATATTGCTAATTTTATCATCAAACATATTTTCATCAATATTATGTTTAGGTTTATTGCTTGATTCACCTGAAGAATTAGCCAAATTTCCTTTTACAAATCCTAATAACGTCAATTTCTTATACAAAATCCAAACACCCCATGCTAAAAGTACAAGAACTAAAAACGCTAAAATCAATATTCCCCAATTCTTAACAATTCCAGTCAAATTTATCCGGGGTTTACTTGTTACAGATTTTTCAATCTTATTCAAACAGTTATTTAATACCTCCACATTTCCAGATGCAACAAGATAATCTTCATTATTCAAATTATTATTAATTAAATCAATTAAATTTGCACATTCTACAACTTGAACATTTTGATTAGAATCTAAAGAAGAGTTTATTTCATAAAACCTAGATTTAAGTCTAGCAAATTCTCTTTCAAGAAAATCTTTTACAGATAAAACCATAAGAACCGCCGACTTTTTATAACTTTCATTACCTGCCTTTAGTGTATATGAAAAGGGTTGTTCCCCAGTTATGTCCTTTACAAAAAACTGCACAATGAATGCAAATTCATCTCCATTCTTCAAAGAATTTAAAGAAGAAGGAAATATTCTATAATAATCAGTTGATAAACCTTCTATAGATAATACTATATTATTCAAGTCTATACCTTTCTTATTCTTCACAACAACAGTAAAATTCTTAATCATGTTTCTGGAAACATATATCACATCATCATATTCAATTTCCAATCCCCCTTCAACAGGAGAAAGTTTAATACTTGTATTTGTAGAAGACATTCCTCCTCCACCTCCTCCTCCACCACTATTTCCTCCGCCTGAAGGTTGCTCCCCTCCGCCAGTCTGATTGCTCTGATTACCTTGAGCAACCAAATTAAATATCTGATAAGCTCCTGCTTTTGCTCCGCCACCGCCATAAACTCCCAAAATAGTTAGTTTTACTTCTCCAACATATCCTCTGGTATTCAATCCAGAAGAAGGATTAGAATTACCAGTAACATTCGCAGACTTAGATTGTTTTGGATCAACTCCTATTGTTTGGAACCAACTTCCTAAAACTTCTCCAGTAGATTCTTTTGTTAAATTGTAATAAACGAACATATCCTCTGCCTTTGTTCCTTTGTTTTCCAAAACATATGTAACAAAAAGATTTTCAGTAGAAGCATTAACAACGACTATGTCTCTTACGTCAAACAAAGTTCCAACAACTCTCCAATACTGATGAGCATAATAAGACACACCAGACATAGAAGCATTAATCAATGTTTCCCATTGCCCTTCAAGCCAAGTAGTATCTATTTTTCTTGTATAATTAAATATTCCAGTAGAAAGATTAGACATCGAAGTAGGATGATCAGAAAGTTTACTTCCAACAGGATCTGTCATTGTAATTAAAACATTATCTGGTTGCACATACTCTCCATTCCGAGCAAAGTAAGCGTTCGCTGAATAATTTTCTCCTCTTGATACATATGAATATCCTTGTAATTCTAATGAATAAACTGGACTCGTATTAGTTGAAGTCGCAGTAGAACTAATTTTAATGTAAGCATTAGAACTATTCCATTCATTTCCATAGTAGTCTATATAAGTTACATTAATAGTATAATTCAATTCATCCAAAGGACAAGAAACCATCCAATTAGCAGTTTTTGTTTCATTCTGACTAAAATTACCAAGAGATTTATTTTGCAAATATCCTTCCATGACAGTAAATCCATCAGGAAGATTAATATAACCAGTAACAGATTTTAAATTATCACTTGCATTCAATTGCGAGCTTACTCTTACTGCAGAATAGGGTTGACCTTGAGATGGAACAATAACATTGTTGACAACAGCAACAGGCTTTATAACCTCAAATTGAGAAGCAGAGGTGCTATTCAAATTGCCAGTTAAATCTCTTACATAAACAATCCATTGATAATTTCCAACAGCAGGTGCAGTAAAGTTAGCCATGTATGTTATTCCAGAGATATTAGTCATTGAAACATTTTGTTGAGAAGAAGTATTTATTGAAACCCATGCAGTGCCCATATTTGATTCAGTTATATTTACATTAAATTGTATAACTTTCCCAGAATAGATTGTGCCTTCAGATTTCCATGAACCATCAATAATTGGTGCAACATCGTCTATAAGACTTATAACATTAAAACTAGAATCAGAGCTATCATTAGAAATAGAAAATGTATCATTAACAATAATGGTTAAATAATAATTTCCAAATATTCCGGTTGTATTCCACGAATAACTACAATTATTAGTAGTCGCAAAGCTATGATCCAAATCGGTACAAATTGAACTAAGATTCAGACTAGAAGCAACAGGATAACTAGTGGAATTTTGATATAGGCCATAATAAATATTCCCAAACAAGTTATCATTGTCAACATCACTAACATTAAATTTAATACTATAATTTCCCTGAGTTTGGTTTATAGTTTGTCCTCCATTTGGCTGAACTAAACTTATATTTGCAAGATGATTAACATAAAAACTACCTACTGTTGAAGAAGAGCAATTTCCTGCATCACAAACTGCTACCCAGAAAGAAGTTGTTTTGTTATTAGAATATACAGTAGTATAATTACAACTAACAGGATTTACAATAGAATAACTAGTACTGCAAAAAGTAGTTTCCGCACAACCAACAGTGGAGATAGATGAAGAATTACATACAAACAACTTAATAGAATCTGATTCCAAGTCACTCCAATTAACAGTAAAAGAAACATTCTGTCCAATAAATTTCGGATTCTCAGCACTACTACTTACATTCATACTTTCCAAAGTAGGAGGAGCATTTCCAGTATAATCAACAATTATTCTAGGTCTTAAAGAAGAAGTTCCATAGTCTGATGAATAAAACTCTTGAAAATCACCTGCAGATGCTCCAGAAGCAATCAAAATAATACCATAATTAGAAGAAGATCCATTCGCCCATCCTCTAACTGCACTAGTTATGCTAAAATTATACCATCCTAAAGCATTTGAAATGTTAGTAGAACTAATTAAAGAAGAATAATCTCCCCCAGCAACACTCCAAAGAACACCAGCACTAGTATTATACCAATTAACATTTGATTCATTCCAAGAACTTGTTAACTTATAAGCATTTATAGTTAAATTACCATATCCACTATTATTGCTAAAACCCATTAGATACAAAGAAAGAAAAGCTGAAACAACAGTATCTGTTGGAGGAATAGATGAAACATCAAAATATAAAAGACCTCTTCTCTCTCTCCCATTAGCAATTTTTCCTACATCAATTAAAGTATTACTTCCAAAATTCGAACTAGAATTTTCATACATAAAACTGTCTACTCCTTGTATAGAATCAGGTTGATAATCATAAATAACACTCCCAGTCATATGAGATTTGAATAACAAAAGTAAAATACCTGCAAAAACCAAAAGTATAACCTGAATACCCATGGTAAGCTCACCATGCCTCTTATTTTTCATGAGATTATATAACAAATCATTATTTTAAAAGTATTGCCTAGAACAATTACGCACAGTATTCATAAAAATTACTGCATTTTTTACCAAAAGGACACTCCAAATCAGAAGCACAACATATCTTTCCTTCCGCACAACAAACTCCATTTACACAATTTTCATTCAAACATTCATAATTATGAGTACATTCCTGCCCTAATGCCTGTAAAGGACGACAGTAATGATTATTAGAGTCACATCTACCAACTCCATCACAATCTTCATCACTTTTACAACAAGTTTCTCCAATAAAACAACATATTCCATTTACACAATTTTCATAATGACAATCCAAATTCGTTTTACAACTTCCTCCATTGGCAACTCTGTCAATGCATACTCTCGTATCTGCATTCATGCTCATATTACAAATTTTCTTTGAAGGACATCCTAAATCATTTATACAACAATCTTCTCCCTTAGGACAACAAACATTGCTTTTACCATCAAAATTACAGTTTTCAGAACCACAATCTTCGTTACATTTACAAGCATGACCAATTTCAAAAGAATTCTTCGCTCCTCCATTAAAAAAAACAAAAAAAACAAGAACAACTACTGCAATAATAAAAAATATTTTTTTGTCCATTTCAACTCCTATTAACAAGTTATTAAATTTCAACATTTATAAAGTATATTATTATTTTCCATTAAAGATTCCTATAGAAAGCCATAATTCTAGAATGAAGCACTGAATCAACTTTATTCAAGACAGAATAAAGCTTCTTTACTTTAACATATTTTTCTCTCGCCCCTGTAATGTTACCACGAGAAAACATTCTCTCACCTTCATCAAGTAATTCCTTAATTTCTTTAATTTTCTTTTCTCCATTAGAAGAAGAATATGAAGAAACATTAGTTCTACCCTTTCCTCTTCTGCCTCTCAAAATTACCAAAACAATTGCCACCGCAACAATAATTATAGCCAATACCAAAACACTCCAAATCCAGTTTTTAACAAAAAACTTCTTTAACGAATTCAATAATATAGAAGAAGAATCAACAGAATTATTCTCATTATCGCGAGATGAAGAACTCCCACTATCCAAACTCTCGTTTCCAAAAGGAACATAACTTTCATTATCAATAGGAGTCCCATT
>ERZ1292629.1027-Hain-H43-01um-R1-1027-length-29313-cov-6_pt1 | contig 21629 bp, 32 predicted proteins | sample MGYA00564399_ERZ1292629 | MGnify/ENA primary metagenome ERZ1292629 (study PRJEB36523, sample SAMEA6512636) | groundwater metagenome | collected 2019-01-08 | study: AquaDiva: Metagenomics assemblies of 32 groundwater samples | reverse complement strand
CAGGGCGAGCTACCCGGAGTCGTCAAAGCATCATGGTAAGAGATCCATTATCAGATCTGGTCGCCAGAATAAAAAACGGCTATATGGCCTCTCTTAGCGTGGTTACTATGCCGCACAGTAAATTGCGCGAATCGGTAGTAAACGTCCTTTCCAAATCGGGTTATGTAAAAGATGTGAAAGTATCGGATGGCAAGCTTACAGTCGGTCTTGTCTATAAATCCAAAGCCCCCGCTATTACCGAAATCGTGCGGGTCAGTAAACCCGGTTCCAGAATCTATTGTGGTTATAAGTCACTGCCCCGTGTTTTGTCGGGATTAGGAACACTGATTTTATCTAGTCCCGCGGGTGTAATATCCGGCCGTGAAGCCCGGAAGTTAAAAGTCGGCGGTGAAATTATTTGTAAAGTTTGGTAAAAATATGTCACGCATTGGAAAAAAACCCATCAACATTCAGGACACCGTCAAAGTGACGGTTACAGGAAACAGGATTCAGGTCGCAGGACCCAGAGGTGAATTAGGTTTAGATATTCCCAAAGGGGTTGAAATAAAATCGGAAAATAATCAAATTATGGTGTCTGCTAAATTATCAAATATGTGGGGGCTGGTGCGAAGTTTGTTAAACAATATGGTAACAGGAGTAACCGATGGCTGGACGAAGACCCTGGAGTTATCAGGCACGGGATATAGAGCCAATACGACCGGGACAGAATTGAATCTGGCTCTGGGATTTTCTCATCCCGTGGTGGTCAAGGCTCCGGAGGGTATTAAATTTGAAGTAGTCGAAAATAAAATCAAAGTAATGGGGATAGACAAAGGTCTGGTTGGCCAAGTAGCTTCCCAGATCAGAGGCTACCGACCGGCTGACCCTTACAAAGCCAAGGGCTTTAAATATGAAGGTGAAGTTATAGTTAAAAAACCCGGTAAATCCGCCAAAGCGGGCGCCACGACAACAAAATGATCAAAAAATATAAATCAACACAAGAACGTAGACAGCAGGCGGTCAGATTGAAAATCCGTAATTTGTCGGTTTTACCGAGATTGTCAGTACACCGGTCATTAAAGTTTATTTATGCCCAGGTGATAAATGATGCCAAGCGAGAAACCTTGGTTGCAACTTGCGGCAAAAATCCCGCTGAAGTAGGCCAGGCAATCGCTAAAAAAGCCATTGATGCTAAAATCAAGACTGTGGTTTTTGACCGCGGAGCTTACCGATATCATGGTAGAGTAAAGAAGTTAGCGGATAGCGCCCGGGAGGCCGGATTGAAGTTCTAAATTTATGGCTTACGACAAATATCCTGTAGAAATAAAAGAATTCAACGAAAAAGTAGTCCAGATAAACCGTATTAGTAAAAAAACTAAAGGTGGCAACCATATGCGTTTTGCCGCTTTGGTTGTGACTGGTGATGGCAAAGGCCGGGTGGGAGTGGGCCTCGCTAAAGCCGCTGACGTCCAATCGGCAGTAGCTAAGTCTACAAGATCTGCCAAAAAAGTCTTGTTTACCATCAATTTACACGGGACGACCATTCCTCATGAAGTTGATTGTCATTTGGGAGCCGCTCATGTCTTGTTAAAACCTGCTCCTCCCGGAACCGGGGTCAAAGCCGGTGGAGCTGTCCGGGCGGTGGTCGAGGCAGCTGGTATCCGCGATGTGGTAGGTAAAATTCTTGGGACTGCCAACAAAATCTCCAATGTCTATGCGACCATGAAAGCGTTGAAATCTTTGAAACCAAGAAATACCAACAATACTTACAGTACCACCCCCCTTCCCCCTCCTAATTTAGGAGGGGGTGGCCCGCAGGACGAGGGTGGTATAACTGTGGGAAATAAATTATGAATTTAATAAAATTAACATCAAAAAAAATGAAAATTGTGGGTCGGGGGCGCGGAACGGGTAAGGGTGGCCATACCACCGGACGAGGCAACAAAGGTCAGTTGGCCCGGGAGCGGATTCACATTTTGTTTGAAGGCTCCAAGTTCAAAAAGTCTCTGATCAAAAGATTACCCTTTATCCGTGGCCGGAGCAAAAATAAATCTGCTCAAAATAAACCAGTAGTAGTATCTCTCGAATCTCTGGTCAAGTGGCCAAAATCAATCCCAGTAAGTCTTAAAAATCTGGTTGAACGAAAACTGGTAAAGCCAAATACAAAATCTGTAAAAATTCTAGGTAGTGTCAAATTGGAGCACGAGCTTGATGTCAGAGTCCCTGTTTCTGCCTCTGCCAAATCTGCCATTGAAAAAGCCGGGGGAAAGATTGAAAATGAGTAGGTGATATCGGAATTGATTGCTTATATATTTTCTTTTTGGATTACCTTTAATCCTGTACCAGCGGGGTATTATCGGGTGGTCAAAGTCGTAGACGGTGATACTATCAAAGTCTTAATAAACAAAAAGATTGAAACCATTAGACTTGTTGGAGTTGACACTCCAGAGACCGTTGATCCCAGAAGAGTAGTCGGGTGTTATGGCAAAGAAGCCTCAAATTTTAGCAAGAAAACGCTATCTAATCAAAATGTAAAATTAGAATCAGATGTTTTGTCCGGAGACCGCGATAAATACAAGCGTCTCCTACGCTATGTCTTCTTGGAAGACGGGCAAAATTTTAATCAAGTCTTGATTGAAGATGGCTATGGCCATGAATATACTTACAAAAGCATGCCCTACAAATATCAGGAAATATTCAAAAAATCCGAAATCAACGCCCGCGAAAATTCTCGTGGCCTCTGGGATCCAAGAGCGTGTGATAAAATCAATTAATGACCAAAAACAGACCCTATTTTCTGTGGGATTATAATTTGTCTGAGGATAATGTCAGAGAAATTTTGAGTGGATCTAACCAAACAGATAAAGTTTGGATGTTATCCCGAATTTTGGAAAGCGCCAAGTTTGATGACATTTGAAAGTACACATCGCTTTCCGAAGTAAGGAAAATGATGCCTATTTTAAAACTAAAAAAGCCTATTCGAGAAGTTTGGGAGTATGTTTTATCCGTATGGCGATAAGACATGCAGGGTGATAAAATAGGATTATGCAAAAAGTTTGGGATGTAATCAGTCAGATTTGGACCGCAAAAGATATCCGCAATAAGCTCTTGATGACAGCAGCTCTGCTGTTTGTTTACCGGCTTTTGGCCCATGTCCCGGTAGCCGGGATCGACCGGGTGGCTCTGGCCAATTTATTTTCCGGAAGCCAATTGCTGGGCCTACTGGACATTTTTTCAGGCGGGACCCTCGCTAATTTTTCCCTGATTGCTCTTGGACTTGGCCCATATATCAACGCCTCGATTATTATTCAGCTTCTGACTGTGATTTTTCCTAAATTGGAAGAATTATCCAAAGAAGGGGAATATGGCCGGGAATTGATTAATCAATATACCAGGCTTCTGACTATTCCCATTGCTATCTTGCAGGGTTTTGGTATGTACCTGTTGCTCAAAGGTCAGGCGGTAATTGGTAACTTAAATCCCCTATTATTATTGGCTTTTATTGTCACCATGACGGCCGGAACTATGTTGGCCGTCTGGATAGGAGAGCTGATTACCGAATACGGAATAGGCAATGGCATCTCGCTTTTAATTTTTGCCGGTATCGTTGGCCGGTTACCGGTTACTCTGGGTCAGACATTTGTGACATTTGAGACTCTGAATCCCCTGAATATTCTGGTCTTTGTGGTAGCGGCTTTTGGCCTGATTGCCGCTGTGGTTTTTATGAATGAAGCATCTAGAAATATCACTGTTCATTATGCCAGGCGGGTCAAAGCCGGACAATCCGGAGGCAGCCAGGTCACTCATATCCCTCTTCGTCTCAATCAGGCAGGCGTGATCCCCATTATTTTCGCCATTTCTCTGGTTTTGCTTCCCTCTTTGGCCGCTCAATTTCTGGAAAAAGCCGGTAATGCTCAGGTTTCACTGATTGCCCGCAATGTGGCTTCATTTATGGATCCCAATAAAATTCCCTACAATCTTATATATTTTCTTTTGGTGGTAGCTTTTGCTTTTTTCTATACCACCGTGGTTTTCAATCCCGAGAAAATCTCTGAAGATATGAAAAAATATGGCGGATTTATTCCCGGTATCCGTCCGGGTCCAACGACTGCCCAATATTTGGCGGCTGTTTTGAATAGAATTACCCTGGTCGGAGCAATATTTCTGGGTCTTTTGGCTGTCCTTCCGGCCGTAGCTCAAGCGGTGTTTGCCATTCCGTCATTGTCTCTCGGGGGTACCGGCATTTTGATTGTGGTCTCGGTAGTTTTGGAAACTACCAAATCTTTGCAATCTCAAATGCTTCTAAAAAGTTACGATAGATTCATATGATTGTAATTATTCAGGGTCCACAGGCATGTGGCAAAGGTACCCAGGCGAGACTCCTCGCTGAAAAATACGGTTGGTTGCATTTAGAGATGGGTAAAATATTACGCAGTATCTCCAATTCAGATAATCCGCACGCAGCCAAAATTCATGACACATTAAACTCCGGAGGTTTGGTTCCCGATGAATTAGTCCGGCTTATTTCCTGGGATTATATTAAAAGACACCATGAACAAGGCATGATCTTTGAGGGTTACCCCAGATCACTTGCTCAATACGAACATCTTCAGGATATGCTCAAGAAATTTAACAAACGGATTGATGCTGTGGTCAGTATTAACATTCCCGAGGAAGAAAGTATCAAACGCATGAGCGACAGGCGGACTTGCCAGCGCTGTGGTCGTGTCTATATTGTTGGCGAGGCTCTCAAGTGTGAATGTGGGGGAGAGTTGGTGTTACGCGAAGATGACAAACCCCAGGCTATCAGACGTAGGTTACAAATATATCATGAGCAGACTAAACCGGTGTTTGAGCGGGCTAAGTCAGAAGGCATAGCTATTGAAATTGACGGCATGCACCCGATAGCCGAAGTCCATGAGAAAATATGCACAAGGTTAGCCTAAAAACCCCTGCTGAAATCGAAATAATGAAAATTGGCGGAGCCAAGTTGGCTTGGGTCCGTGATCAGACAATAAAGCAGATCAAGCCCGGAGTCACAGGCTTAGAAATAAATAGTTTGGCTACCAAGTTGATTGAGGAAGTTGGAGGAACCCCCTCTTTTTCCAAAGTAAAAGGCTACAAATATGCCACCTGTATTAATATCAATGACGGAGTGGTGCACAGTATTCCTACCAGCCAAAAACTAAAATCAGGAGACGTGGTCTCGCTTGACGTTGGTTTATGTTTCAACGGCTTTCATACCGATACGTCAATTTCAATACCGGTGGGAAAAGTTTCAGCCGGCGTGACCAATTTTCTGAACGTCGGAAAATTAGCTGTGAAAAAAGCTATTGATCAAGTCAAGGTTGGTAATCGTATCTGGGATTTGTCCAATGCTATGCAGACGACTGTTGAAAAGGCCGGCCACGGTGTGGTGACAGCTCTGACCGGACACGGGATAGGCAAGTATCTGCATGAAAAACCCGCAATTCCCTGTTTTGTAGCTCAAAAAAGGGAACATACACCCAAAATTGTAGTGGGCATGGTCTTGGCGATTGAAATCATGTACGCTCTCAAGTCCGGTGAGGTCTGTTATAAAAATAAAGACGGTTGGACAATCGTCACGGCAGATGGTAAAATTGCAGGGCTATTTGAGCAGACAGTAGCCGTTACAGACCATGGTCCGCTCATTCTGACACAATAATCCAAAATGAAGGATGCGAATGTAAACTTGATTGAAGGAGTGGTTGTCGAAAGCCTGCCTAATGCCACCTTTAGAATCAAAGTGGGCGAGTCAACTGATCTTTTGGGTTATTTGTCCGGGAGAATGCGGATTCATCACATCAAGCTATTACCCGGGGACAAGGTCAGAGTCGAAGTCTCGATTCACGATGCCACCCGGGGCAGAATAGTCTTTAAATTAAGATAAATTATGAAAGTTCAAGCATCTATAAAAAAACGTTGCCGTAATTGCAAAATAATCAAGCGTCACGGAAACCTGATAGTTATCTGTACCACACCGCGCCACAAACAGCGTCAGGGCTAATATGATTAGACTTTCCGGTGTCGATTTACCCCAAGACAAGCGCATTGATATTGCTCTGACGTATTTATACGGTATTGGCCGGGTCAATGTAGGACCGCTCTTGACTTTGGCAAAAATAGACCCCGCCCGCAGAGCCAAAGATCTGACCCAAGAAGAAATCTCAAGATTACAAAAAATAGTGGATACTATGAAAGTGGAGGGGGATTTGCGAAAAGATATAGCCCAAGGCATCACCCGGTTAAAAGAAATCGGTTCATACCGGGGCTCCCGTCATACTAAAGGCTTGCCTGCCCGAGGCCAACGGACCCGCAGTAATGCCAGAACCAAGCGGGGTAAACGGGTGACTATCGGAGCTCTGAAGAAAGAAGCTCAGTCAAAGGTCGAAGTCGCCAAGAAAGAAGCGGAAAAGAAGGAGGCTAAGAAATAATATGGCCAGCGGCAAAGTCTATGTCACAGCAACATTTAACAACACACTGCTTACGGTGACTGATCAATCGGGCAACGCTATCGCCTGGGGATCAGCTGGCGCTTCAGGATTTAAGGGTGCCCGCAGATCTACTCCATATGCGGCAACTGTGGCGATGGAAGCGGTCGCCCGCAAAGCCATGGCCGCAGGGATTAACGAAGTTGCGGTATTTGTCAAAGGCCCGGGATCCGGCCGTGAAGCTGCACTCCGCGCCATCAAGGCGGTAGGTTTACACATGACCCAAATTGCCGATATCACTCCCATTCCCCACAATGGTGCTAGGCCGAAAAAACGCAGACGTGTTTAACGATAGACATCTTTCCGATGGCGGATTTTTACCACATGAATTTTTTTATCAGGAACATCTACTTCATACACTGCACGGTAATCACCAAGGCGAATTCGATATGTATTGTCTCGGAATTGTAGTTTTTTTGAATTAGGGGGATAAGGATTATTTGCCAACTTCTGTATTTCCATTCCAATTTTTACAACAATTTTATTTGGAAGCCGATCGAGATCTTTTTGGGCCGGTTTGGTGATATAAATTTGCATAATTTTTACCAAAACGTTTTACCATATATTTTTCAAAAGGGATTATACCTGGTTCTTTCAAAGCATTCTTGGTATCCAAACTATCGATATAATCTTCAAGAGTATTTTGGAGGTTGGCATAATAAAGTGCATCCAGAATAACCACTTTAGCATGAGAATTCTGGATCACATAAGTTGGCGTTTGAGTAGCTACCACATTGTTCAAAATATTAGTGGCGTCTTGTCTTAAATCGGTGACCGATACAGTATTCATATACTATTGATTATACTAGTATATTGACTATTGTCAATTGACGACTTCACCCTCTTCAGGTTTTGCTGTTTCCTCTTTTGGAGCCTCTGAAGTCCCTGTCTCCTGTGTTTCCTGTTTTGGTTGTTCGTACATAGCAGAGCCAATCTTTTGCATAGAGTCCATGAGATCCTTGGTTTTGGTTTCCAAATCTTCTTTAGAGCCTGCCTCTAAAATATCTTTTAAGGATTTAATTTTTTCTTCAACCTCGGTTTTTAATTCGGGTTTGATTTTATCGCCCGCATCTTTAACCGCTTTTTCGGCTGTAAAAATCATAGTGTCCGCTTGATTTCTGATTTCTACACGGGCTTTTTTAGCCGCATCTTCTGTCGCAAATTTCTCAGCTTCTTGTTGCATCCGTTTGATTTCGTCTTCAGACAAATTTGTGCTATTGGTGATAGTGATATGCTGTTGTTTATTGGTGGCTTTATCTTTGGCAGTAACTTTTAATATACCTGATGCATCCAGATCAAATGTTACTTCCACTTGGGGAACCCCCCGCGGAGCCGGAGGAATTCCGTCTAAAATAAATTTACCCAAAGTTTTGTTGTCGGCGGCCATCGGTCTCTCACCTTGGAGAACGTGGATTTCGACCGAAGTTTGATTATCAGCCGCAGTCGAAAAAACCTGTGTCTTGGCAGTCGGGATGGTGGTGTTTCTCTCAATGAGAGGGGTTGCGACACTACCCAAAGTTTCGAGTCCCAGTGTCAGCGGTGTGACGTCCAGAAGAACTACATCTTTGACATCTCCCGTCAGCACTCCGCCCTGAATAGCCGCTCCCAAGGCCACCACTTCATCGGGGTTGACCCCGCGGTTTGGTTCTTTGCCAAAAAAATCCTTGACCACCTGGACCACTTTTGGCATACGGGTCATTCCGCCGACCATGACCACCTCATCAATTTTGGAAATGTCTATTTTCGCGTCTTTTAAGCAAGCTTTGACCGGAGCGATGGTTTTTTGAATAAGATCATCGACCAGCGATTCCATTTTGGCGCGGGTCAGCTTGAGATTAAGGTGTAGTGGCTGGCCGTTATTTTGAGTAATATAAGCTTGATTAATTTCTACTTCTACTGCCGATGACAATTCGATTTTGGCTTTTTCGGCCGCATCCTTGACCCGTTGGAGAGCCTGGGCGTCTTTTTTTAGATCCAGTGCATTTTCTTTTTTAAACTCATCCACAATCCAATTCATGATGACCTGATCAAAATCATCTCCGCCCAGATGGGTGTCACCATTGGTGGCCTTGACTTCAAAGACTCCGCCTCCCAATTCCAAAACTGAAATATCAAATGTACCTCCACCCAAATCATAAACCGCCACCGTATGGGCATTTTTCTTGTCCAGGCCATAAGCTAAAGCGGCGGCTGTTGGCTCATTTATTATTCTTTCCACTTTCAGTCCGGCAATTTCTCCGGCTTGCTTAGTGGCTTGGCGTTGAGAATCGTCAAAATAAGCGGGGACAGTGATGACGGCTGAATCGATCTTTGTACCCAAATAGCTTTCGGCATGGGCTTTCATGGTCATGAGGACCTGAGCAGAAATTTCCTGGGGAGTATAGACTTTGCCATCCACTTCGACGCAGGCCATGCCGTCTTTGCCGGCCACTATTTTGTAAGGCACCATGTCAATTGTCCGCTTGACTTCAGGATCAGAAAACTTGCGGCCCATCAATCTTTTGATACTGTAAATTGTATTTTTGGGATTTAAGACCATTTGGCGCTTGGCTACGTCACCCACTAATTTTTTGATCGGCTCCACAATTGATGGCGTGGTATTCCGGCCGGTATCGGCGGCCACGATTACTTTGGGCGCGCCACCTTCCATGACTGCCACACAGCTATTGGTTGTTCCTAAATCTATGCCGATAATTTTTGCCATATTTTTTAATTTGATTTTTTAAAATCGGAAGTTGGAAGTTGGATTGTTGAATTTTTGATTTATTGATGTTTTGATTATATTATCAAAATATCAAAATATCTAGCTTCAAATATCTAACTTCAAACTTCTACCTTCAATTCATCAATTTTTTTATAAACTTTAACCGTTGCCGGTCTTAAAATAACATCTCCTATTTTATACCCTTTTGTAACGATTTCTGCAAGTGTATTTTCATTTTCTCCCGGAATAGTTTCGATGCAATCATGCAAGTTGGGGTCAAAAACATCACCAATATTTGGAACAATGGCTTGTAATTCCTCAGATGTCAAAGCATCCTGAAATTGCTTGACTGCCATTTTTATGCCAGTATCTTGGGAATGATTTGCCGCCAGTTCGAGTATATCCAAAGATGGTAGCAATTTGGATATCAAATTCAGATTGGCAAAACGGACCACTTCCCGCTTTTCGGTTTCAAAGCGCTTAACCAGGTTTTGATAATCAGCCAAAGCCCGCTTCCAATCGTTTTCCAAAATTAGCACTTGATTTTTCAGGTCATCGATTAGCACTTGATTATTAGTATTTTTATTTTTCATATCAAAAATTTTGGGCAATTTCACCCACTAATTGAGAAAAATAACGGATGGTGGGTACGACATAGGGAAAATTAAGCCTACAGGGGCCAATCACGCCCAAGGTAACATCTCCGGTTTTGCCCGCATTAAATCTCGCAAAAGCCACCCCAACCGGAGAGAAATGGGCCCAGTTTAAATCCGAGCCAAACATGATGTGAATAGGCTCGACGCTAAGGCTTTGTTCAAAAAATAGCTGATGTAACCGCAGTCTCTGATCCAATAGGGATAAGACGGTCTGGGCGACATCAATATCATAAAATTCCGGCATATTTAAGATATGCGAAGCCCCGGCATAATAGACATCTCCGGCATCTGTTGTCGCCACAGCCAGAGTCCGGGTCCGTCTGGCTAAAGCCAGGACGGTTTCTTTCAGTAATTTGTCCAGATTAAACCTGGCATCCCAGATTTCTTCTTTGCACGAGACTTCATCACGGACTGACATTTGTTTTTCCTGCATCAGGTGACCCACATAAAACCGCAGTCCCATGGCTGTCGGAATCCGGCCGGCGGAAGTATGCAATTGCTGCAAAAAGCCTTTTTCAGTCAGCTCAGCCATTTCGTTTCTGATAGTGGCGGGGGAGACACCCAAGGCATATTTGCGGTCCAGAGTTTCTGAGCCCACGGCCTCGGCCGAAGAAATATATTCATCAATAATGGCTTTCAAGATTTGGGTTTGTCTGGGTGTTAAATCCATACTTAGCAGTAATATATCAAGAGTGCTAAGTCTTGTCAAGTACCTAAAAATAGTGTTTAATAAGAGTATGCAACCGACGACTGCCTTTGATTTATCGGGATTGTCTACACCGACCCAGATTTTGGATCAAGTGATAAGCCAGGCCATTCATCTCAAAGCTTCGGATATTTTGATTCAACCCCAGGAAAAAGAAGTTTTGGTGAGGTTCCGGGTAGATGGACTATTCCAAACCTTTGGCCAGATGCCCATAGGTTCCTATGATCAGTTGTTGTCTCGGGTCAAAGTCTTGGGTAATATGGATATTGCTGAAAGCCGGAAATCTCAGGAAGGCAAAATCAAGCTCAATGTGGGATCCAGGGATTATGTCCTGCGGGTGGCTATAGTTTCGACCAATTTTGGTCAGATGGTGACCATGCGGGTTTTGAGTCTTCCGGAATTTACCGAATTTGATTCTTTGGGTATGAATTCAGAACTCATAGAAAATGTCAAGAGAAATATTACCGGCCGTTATGGCTTATTTTTGGTCTGCGGACCGACCGGTTCCGGTAAAACTACCACTATTCATTCCTGTCTCAAATATTTAAATCAAGGAGATATCAATATTATGACTGTTGAGGATCCCATTGAATATGAAGTTTCGGGAATTAATCAAATTGAAGTGGATTATGGGATTGGTATGGATTTTGTGTCTTCCTTGCGTACTATTTTGCGCTTGTCTCCCGATGTTATTTTTATAGGCGAAATCCGGGATGCTGAAACTGCCCGGGTGGCAATTCAGGCATCGCTCACAGGTCATTTAGTAATCTCGACAATACATAGCCGGACGAGTGTCGGAGCAATTTATAGACTATTGGACTTAGGCGTTGAAAAACATATTTTAAATTATGCTCTGCGGGCTATTCTGTCCCAGAGACTTCTGCGTAAAGTCTGCGAGCATTGCCAAAAGCCTTATGCACCCACTAAATCCGAAATTGATTTTTATACCAAAGAAAAGGGTGCTCCACCCTTGGCCTTAGTCCATGGGGAAAAGTGTGATTTTTGTCATCAGACGCGATATTCTGGACGGGTGGGGACTTATGAATTATTGGAAATGAATGATACTCTGCGTGATTTACTCCTAACCAGTCCATCGGAATTGGAATTTACGTCTAAAATCAAAGAGCAAGGTTTCAAAAGCATGCAACAGTCAGGCTTGGAATTGGTGGATTCCGGTATCACCAGTATTAGGGAATATATCAGAACAGTCTATGATGCCAGATAATATGAAGGACGCAATAGTGATTTTTGAAAACTATAATATCCGCCGGATTTATGATGAAAAAAGCGAAACTTGGTTTTTTTCGGTAGTGGATATAATCTCCATATTAATTCAACAGACCAATCACCAAAAAGCCAAAAGTTATTGGACCACTCTTAAAAATCGCCTGAAAAACGAAGGAAGTCAGGTGGTCACAAAATGTGACCAACTGAAATTAAAGGCAACGGACGGTAAAAAATATTTGACCGATGTCGCAAATACTGAAACCCTTTTTCGCTTAATTCAATCCGTTCCCAGTCCAAAAGCTGAACCCATCAAACTGTGGTTGGCCAAAGTTGGTCATGAGCGGATTCAAGATATGTCCGATCCGGCAAGATCGGTTGACCGGGCCCGTAATTATTGGCAACAGCATGGTAGAAGTGAAAAATGGATTCAGCAACGGATGATGGGTCAAGAAACAAGAAACAAACTCACAGATTATTGGAAAAGTCATGAGATATCAAAAGAGGAAGAATATGCCATTTTGACAAATATTATTCATAAAGAGTGGACGGGACTGACCGTAAAACAACACAAAGAAATTAAGAATTTAAGAACACAAAATTTACGTGATCACATGAGCGAAGCTGAATTAATTTTTACGGCACTCGCGGAATTGTCCACTCGCCAAATTGCCGAAACAATGAAAGCCACGGGAATGCCAGAAAATGCAGTGGCAGGCCAAAAAGGTGGAACTGTGGCCAGAAATGCCAGGAGTGAATTGGAACACAAGACTGGTAAAAGAATCGTCAATAATGAGAATTTTTTACCAAAAGAAAAAGTTGCCCGTTTACGGTAGTCATTGACATTGACTAATAAGGGGCTATAAGAGTCAATGCGATTGACTATGTCTGTTTTCCTTTCTTGATTTAGGATAAAATCAACTTCATGAAAGCTAAAGAAAATTGGTGGTCGTATCTGGCGATGGTGGTTTTGGCCTTGGCTTTGCCTATGCTGTTGAAGGGGATAACCCAAATTCAACGCAACTGGGCAGGTGCCGAAGGGCGGCTGGCCGCCATTGATGTCCAGACAGATCAAGTGATTGGTCCCCTGCCCCGGCCCTGGCAAGCTCTGGCTCAGGGCGGGGACGAATTGACGACCTTTATGGATAAGACTCAACCACAAGTTAAGGCACTTGGCATTAAATACATCCGCGTCGATCATATTTACGATGGGTTTGACGTGGTGTCGTTAAACAACAACCAACTTGTTTTTAATTGGTCAAAATTAGATATTTTAGTTGACAAAATCAGGGCTAGTGGAGCCACACCATTTTTGTCTTTGTCCTACATGCCACCCGTCATTTCCAAATCAGACATAGTCGATGCACCAAAAGATTGGAACCAATGGAGTCAGGTTATTCAAAAAACCATCGAGCATTACAGCGGTGACAAAAACATACCCAATATGTATTATGAAGTTTGGAATGAACCCGATTTGTTTGGCAAATGGACCATGGGCGGAGCCAAAAATTATCAGACTCTTTATTTGTATGCATCGCGGGGAGCAACCTCTGCCAAGACCAGTCAAAATTTCAAATTCGGTGGTCCGGCTACGACCGGATTATATAAAAATTGGATAGACAACTTCTTTCCTTTTATTTTACAAAACAAATTGCGCTTGGATTTCTTTTCCTGGCACCGCTATGATCTGGATCTGGATAAATATAGCGAGGATGTAGCTAGTGTCAGTCGTTGGATCGAAAGTCACCCCTATTTTGCCAATGTTGAAAAAATAGTTTCAGAATTTGGGGCCGATTCGGAGAAAGGGGGAGCCAATGATACCAGGCTTGGAGCTATTCATCTGATCGCCGCTTCCCGGGAACTGTTGTACAAAATAAAATATGGTTTTTCTTTTTCTGTCACCGGATCTTGGGGGGTCTTAGGCAAACCGCGTGAGCAAGCGCTCAGGTTCTTGAATTTATTGGGCGATGACCGGTTGGGAGTAACCGGTGAAGGCTCGTGGGTCAAAGCGATTGCGGCCAAAAGTAAGAAAGGTTTTCAGGTCTTAGTAGTTAACTATGACCCAAAAAACGTTCATAGTGAAATAGTTCCTGTAACCTTTACAGATCTCTCAGATCGCAACTTCATTATGCATCAGACGATTTTGGGTAGCAACCCGGTTCGTTATGCTATTGCGACTTCGGAGGGGAATCTGCAATATCAATTGCCCATGAGTCCAAATAGTGCGATACTTTTGGAATTGGTTCCAGCTAGTATATAATAATCTTATGGCCAGACGCAGAACTGCCCCCAAACTGAAGTTTAAAAAAAATACTATTTATGCCATGTCTGTTGCTCTGCTATGGAGCTGTGCTTTGTTAATTTGGCTATCTTTTTCCCTCAAGGGTTCACTTCTATTGGCTGTGAATAAAATATTGGTGGGAAATTTGGGGACTGTCGCTACATTCTTCCTACCCTTTTCTTTTATCACCGCGGGGTTTCTGGTCAGCAAAATCAAAACTTCACTTGCCAACGCCAATGTTTTTGTGGGCAGTCTCATAATCCTTGGCTGTCTTGCGGGTATCACCCGCGGAGGCACGCTTGGGACAGAGCTCTGGAATGGCCTGGCGATATTGGTGTCAGTGGCCGGAGCCGGAATATTTTTGTTTATCGGTTTGGTGGTTGGAGCTGTCGTCATGTTTAATATTCCTTTTGAAGATATCATTAATTGGTTTATCGGTCTGAGGCGTTTCTTCAAATCCAAACCAAAAACAGCTCTAAATAACACCAATACCGTCATCCGCATGGGTGGCATGGCTCCCCAAGTAGCCAAGCCCGCCAATGTAGTGATTGCCGACAAAAGACCAACCCAGCTGACCATCAATCCGCCTACCACCGCCTCCGACTCACCCTGGAAATATCCACCCCTGACGCTTCTATCCGAGACAGTTTCCGGCAAAGCCGACCGCGGAGATCCCAAAGCCAATGCCGATATTATTGAAAGTACTCTGGAAGCTTTTGGTATTACTGCCAAAGTGGTGGAAGTCAACCTTGGTCCGGCAGTCACCCAATATGCCCTGGAAGTAGCTATCGGAACCAAGCTGTCCAAAATTTCATCTCTCTCAAATGATTTGGCCCTGGCTCTGGCCGCTCCCACCGGCCAAATCCGCATCGAAGCCCCCATTCCGGGCCGGTCACTGGTTGGTATAGAATTACCAAACCGGTCTCCTGAATTTGTCAGTCTGCGGCGGATGCTGGAGTCGGATGGCATGCGCCACCACAAGAGCAAATTGGCAGTTTCATTGGGCCTCGATGTCTCAGGTAAGCCGGTCATTGGCGATATTGCCCGCATGCCGCACATTTTGATTGCCGGTATGACCGGATCGGGTAAATCGGTCTGCATCAATGCTTTTATCGCTTCGCTCCTGTTTCGCGCCAGTCCGGCCGAGCTGAATTTAATTATGGTTGATCCTAAACGGGTAGAACTGACCAACTACAACGGCATTCCTCATCTGTTGTCACCGGTCATTGTCGAGCCGGAAAAAGTGCTCTCGGCTCTCAAATGGCTGACGGTGGAAATGGATAGAAGATACAAAGTTTTTGCCGAGGTGGGCGTACGCAATATTGATGCTTACAATGAATCATCGGGTTTTCAGGCTCTGCCGTATATTGTGCTTCTCATAGATGAATTGGCGGACATTATGCTCTTTGCCCCCGTCGAAGTGGAAGATGCCATTACCCGCCTGGCCCAAATGTCCCGGGCTACCGGAATTCATCTGGTCTTGGCTACTCAGAGGCCATCGGTCGATATTATTACCGGCCTTATTAAGGCCAATATTCCCACCCGTTTGGCTTTCGCCGTCTCATCAATGATTGATTCCAGAGTAATTTTAGACCAGCCCGGAGCAGAAAAACTCTTGGGAAGAGGAGACATGTTGTTTGTGCCTCCGGATCAGGCTAAACCGACCCGGATACAGGGAGCTTATGTTTCAGACAAAGAAATCGGAGCCCTGATTGATTTTATCCGAAAGCAAGGCGTGGTTCCCCACTATACCGAAGAAGTGACATCTATGGCTATTGGCAAAAAAGGCCGGGGAAATACCCAGGTCCAATCGGCCGATGGCTCAAGTCAGGATGAATTATTTGCTCAGGCGGTCCAAATAGTTGTTCAAAACGACAAAGCCTCGGCGAGCCTCTTGCAACGCAAACTGAGTATCGGTTATGCCAGAGCCGCCCGGGTAATTGATGAGCTGGAACAAGCGGGTGTAATTGGCCGCGGTGACGGGGCTAAACCCCGGGATGTCTTGATTGCCAATGCCGAAGAGTTTTTGAATAGGACGGTGTCCGAATCATGAAAAGTGTCGGTCAACTATTACAGGCCGGCCGGTCGGCCAAAAAAATGGAAATTGCTGACGTAGCGCGGATAACCAGAATCCGCAGTGAGTTTTTGCAGGCCCTGGAAGCCGATGATTATTCCCGGCTTCCCGGAAATACGGTGGCCCGGGGTTTTATCAAAAATTATGCGCAGTTTTTGGGCTTGCCGGTTGATCAAATATTGGCGGTTTTCCGGCGGGATTTTATGGAAAACCCCAAAGGCCAAATTATTCCCCGCGGAATAACCACCCCCATGACCGATATCAGTGTCTGGACTCCAAAAACAACCGGAATTGCCGTTGTGATTATGCTGGTTACTTTGTTTGGGGCGTATCTGGTCTATCAATACCGGATTTTGACCGGGGCTCCCCCCTTATCCATTACCCGGCCTATCGATCAGTTCAAAACCTCCGAAAAGAGTGTGGAGATAATAGGGACAACCGATCCCCAAGCCACTCTTTCAGTCAATGGTCAGCTGGTCGCTTTGGACAAAGGCGGAACTTTCAGCTTCCGGGTGCCGCTGGAATTTGAAGTTAACAAAATTTCGGTGGTGGTGGCTTCCAAATATGGTAAGACCAAGTCACAAAATCTGACCATTTACCATGAATAACTTAGCTCAACTTTTATTAACGATTGTTATTATTACCCTGACCTTACTTTTGGTTCCGGTAGCCATTCAGGCCATATCTATTCTGATCGAAATCCGCCGGATGTTCAAAAAGGTCAATGAAATTTTGGGTGCAGACAAAAATATCACCGAGGCTGCCTCCCAAATCCGCCGCTTCTTCAAGCGCGGGGGTAAACACTTGACATAAACAATTATCTGTAATAACATGTTATAACTATGTTAAAGACAGTGGCCCAGATAGGAAATTCTTTAGGTGGAATATTCCCTTCTGAATTTATACGAAGAAACAATCTTAAAAAAGGCAGTAAGATGGCTATCACCCATTCCAACGGGTCAATTACTTTTGCCACCAAGCTCCCATCTCAGACTGTATATGATGTTGCCGGAAACCAGGAATGGCTCGAATTATTGAAAGAAGTTGAGTCAAAGTATGGAAAGGCGCTGGAAACTTTGGCAAAATTACAATGACTGTATTTACATTAGAGCAAGTACTTGCGGCACATGAATTTGCTTTGATGAAACACGGAGGTTCTTCTGGAGTACGGGATATGAACATGCTCCATTCTGCAATATTTAGGCCTTTTGCAACCTACGACGGGGAGGATTTATACCCTGACATATTTCTCAAAGCGGGAGCGTTGATGCAATCAATTGTCAAAAACCACCCGTTTGTGGATGGAAACAAAAGGACAGCTTTTATATGTACATACAGTTTCCTGAAAATAAACGGGGTTAATATAAAGATTTCTGAAAAAGAAATAGTAGATTTCGCTGTCAGTGTCGCCAACTCAAATTTATCAGTAGATGAAATAGCAGACTTTTGGAAATTTCACCGCGTTAATTTTTAATACAAATTCCTGAAGCGTCGGGATAATCCCCGTCATATTTACAATTATATCCATCAGGGCAAATTACGCCAGCGATTCCTCCACAAACCATTTCCTTTTGATCAATAAACTTAAATGTAGCTAGTATTTGGTCAACCACTTTTTTGCCATCTGGATTATTGGACATAAAAGAAATAATATACTTGGGTTTTACTAAACTTGATGGTAGATCATTGATTAATATGACTTTTTCTTTACACTTCGAGTCGTCGTTTTCCCAAATCACAGTAGGTTCACCATTAAGCTCTGATTTGGTAACTCTATCAAATCGTGAATAGTTTAATAACGGGTCATACTTTGAAACGGAAAATGAGTATCCAGGACAAGCTCCAATAACCGTTCGCATATCGGGATCTTTTAATACAACGACATACATATCCGTTTCTGTTATTACCCAACTGTTCGGGTACTTAAAAATTACCCCAAGATTTTTGTTTATATATGTTTTCCAGTTGGCGGTGGGGTTTGGAGTAGGGGTTGCTTTGGCGATAGGTGTAGGAGTGGGTTCGATGGCCGGTTGAGAATACAAATTCTTGCCGAAAAAGAGGCCCAGAGCAATTCCTAGACTAAAGATAATTATTCCACCAACAATAATCAACGGAACTTTGGATTTTGGTTTTGGTGTAATGACAGAGACTGGCGGTACCGGATCCATGTAATTAGTATATCATAACCTCCACAGAATCTAATGTTGTCAAAAGGTGTATAATTTGAACCATGACTAAATCAACCAAGATCATGAATTTCACTGTTGTTTTTGAAAGAGACGAAGACGGATATTATGTGGCTTCTGTACCCAGCTTGGCCGGTTGCCATACTCAGGGAAAGACATTTGAACTAGCTAAGAAAAGGATAAAAGAAGTAATTGAATTATGTTTGGAAGACGAAAAGATATACAAAAGTCATTATATCCCGAGTTTTGTCGGTATTGACCAGATATCTGTAACCATTCCCACCTATGCCTAAAATACCACCTATTTCTTCAAGAAGATTGGTCTCAATTGCAGAAAAGGTCGGTTTTACAAAGAATAGACAAACCGGGAGCCATGCCAGATATATCCACTCGGACGGTAGAAAGACTTCCATTCCGATGCATGCGGGAGAAAATATTCACCCAGGACTATTGAGAAAGATTCTTCGCGATTTACAAATTACACCTGAAGACTTTTTGAAATTACGCTAAATTTGAAGAAATTTCTGCCTGGCTCAAATCCCATAGCACTAAAATTGTTTAGAGGTACGTATTTTTCAACAACGGTACGATCATACTTTTGGGGAAATATGTTCCTACGCACGCAAGGCGTCTGTCATCTGTCGCAAATCTGATCGTATTCCCTTGTTCCAAACAGAAACTTCCTTCATTTTCTGATTCAGTTCCACAATTGGAGTGTCTTTCTCTTTCACATTCCTTTGCCAAGAGTAAAAGAAAATTGCGCAGGAACGCCTAAGAATGAGATAAGGTAATATTTTTCTTTCTACAGAAGTTAACCGGCGAATATTTTGATAAGCATCAAGAGTTTGACGGTACTTCATCAAATTCAGACGTTTATTTTCTTCCGTCATAATGCAAGCCCAGAAAATAAAAATTGCCAAATCGTACACCAGCGAATCGTATCGTAGGGTAAGATCAACAATCGCCGTTAACTTTTCATTCTGAAATAAAGCATTTCCTTCTCCAAAGTCCCCATGTACAATATGTCTGAAAAGTTGGTCATCTTTAAGATGCTTATTAAGTAAACGAAGAGTCACGGCGATCTCTTCTTTCACACATTCTTCAATACCAGATATAGTTATCGCCGGGAACGTATTCACTTCTCCGTAAGCCATATTCTCACACTTGATGTAAAGATCACTCCGATTTTTAATAAATTGGGGTACACTAGCTTTTTCGAGCTCATTGTGTAAGAGAGCAAAACCAGATGCGGCCGAAGATATTTCTTTCCCTGTCCAATCCGCTCTTGCTTCCCCTTCTATAAATTCAAAGAGAAGACAATGATTGGTTACATACGTACCTCTATTATTTTTATAAACTCTGGGAATTAATATCCCCAGTGTAGCTAATCTTTCGTGAAGGCTTCCCAAAAAGTTGTAAAACCTTACGCTTTTATTTTCTTTGATGTGTTTCAGGAAGTATGAAATTCCCAAATCAGTAGTTAATTTGTAATTGACATCTTTGGTATCTCCCCGAAGTAGAATAGGTCTCCCAACTAACTTTCCCAGCGAGTAGTTTGTTAACAGTGGCGCAATCCACTCGGTTTCATCTATCATAAGTCTCATTTCAAATTAATAAAATCTTCAATGGTGATTCCAGCTCGTTTAATTTGAGCTCGCAACAGTCCTGCCGCCAGTTCCTTGTGATTGGGAATTGACAATGGCAACACCCCAGATTTCCGACAATATAAAATTATATGGCTACCGGTTTGATGATCAACAAAATATCCTAACTTAGTAAATCTTCTAACAGCATCTTTTCCTGAAATATTTGGTATTTTTCCCATTTGTTTAAATGGCTACACTGACATGATACCAGCCCATATCTTGGACAGGCAATGTTGTCCGTTCATGTTTTTCCAAGACAGTTAAATATCCAGAGATAGCATCTTTAATATTTGTCAGAGCTTCTTCTTTGGTTTTACCTTGAGACATACACCCAGGTAATGTGGGGCAATCGACCACAAATCCGGAATATTCCAAATCATATTCCAGAAATACCGGGAAGTCAGCGACGGTGGTTGAAATCTTCTTTTTCATAATAAATATATTCTATCACAAAACTAGGTGTTAAAATAAAAGAATGTTTACAGGCAATCAGATCAGGCAGAAATATTTGGATTTTTTTGAGAAACGGGGGCATATGGTGGTGCCCTCAGCTCCATTGATACCTGAAAACGATCCGACGACATTATTTACCGGATCCGGAATGCAGCCGATGTTGCCGTATTTATTGGGTGAGCCATATCCCCAAGGCAAAACCCGGATTGTAGACTCACAAAAATGCTTTCGCGCCCAAGATATAGAAGAAGTCGGAGACAACCGCCATGACACTTTTTTTGAAATGCTGGGTAATTGGTCCCTGGGAGATTATTTCAAAGATGAACAACAAGCCTGGATCTGGGAATTTTTTACTGTCGAACTGGGTCTTGATCCCCAAAAACTATACATTTCGGTCTTTGAAGGCAATGATCAGATTTCCAAAGATCAGGAAGCGGTGGACATTTGGAAACAGCTGGGAGTCACCGACAATCATATTTATTTTTATGGTGTAGACAAAAATTGGTGGGCTAGAAGCCGGTATGAAGATATGCCGTTTGGTGAGCCAGGCGGTCCATCTAGCGAAATGTTTTATGATTTCGGAGGTCCCCACGATTGTCATCCCAATTGTGATTGTGGCCGGTTTATGGAAATCGGTAACAACGTCTTTATGACTTACAAAAAAACCACGACTGGGTTTGAGCTTTTGAAAAAAAAGAATATTGATTTTGGCGGAGGATTGGAACGCATAACCGCCGCTGTAAACGGTGACCCCGATCAGTTTAAAACAGATTTGTATTGGTCGATTATCAAGGCTCTAAAAATAGATTACGAAAAGTATAAATACGAGGCTAGAATTATTGCCGACCATGTCAAAGCTTCGGTATTTTTAATTGATGAGGGGCTCGTGCCTTCAAACAAAGCCCAGGGGTATTTTCTGCGCCGTTTGTTACGAAGATCTATGATTAAAATGCGATATCTAAAAATGCCTTATGAATTTTCCAAAATAATTGATCCGGTTTTCGATATTTATCCTATGTATCTCAAAAATAAAAAGTTAGTAAATTCGGTGATATTGGAAGAAGTGGGCAGGTTCAAAAAAACCCTCGACCAGGGATTGAAAATACTGGATAAAACAAGTCCATTTGATCTGTATCAGTCCTATGGTTTCCCGATTGAAATAACGGAAGAATTATATAGGCAAAAAGGACTGACATTGGACAAAACAG
>ERZ1292629.1566-Hain-H43-01um-R1-1566-length-21657-cov-19_pt1 | contig 21657 bp, 13 predicted proteins | sample MGYA00564399_ERZ1292629 | MGnify/ENA primary metagenome ERZ1292629 (study PRJEB36523, sample SAMEA6512636) | groundwater metagenome | collected 2019-01-08 | study: AquaDiva: Metagenomics assemblies of 32 groundwater samples | reverse complement strand
AACTTGTATTAGTAGAAGTTGACTGTAAATAATCAAAGCCGAGGAAACCGTCAAACAACCCCGCGCCTTTAACACCCAACGCCGCGCCGGGGGTGGATGTGCCAATGCCTAAGCCCGTGCCGCCGGATGTTGATCCGCTCAAAACAAGATTTCCATTGAGAGTAGTGTCGCCGGTGACGGTTAAGTTGCCGGTAATGCCCGTAGCGCCTGTTATTGTTGACGCGCCCGTAATACCGATGCCGTTAGCTAACACCGTGAGGCCTCGGCCAAATTTGGCCTCGTTGGTGGAAACAAGAAACGGGCCGGTGAAAGTTGATGAAGCGTTAACATTAAGTTTGTCGCCCCAACTATCGCCCACGCTGATGTCTTTGCCGGCGACGCTAAAATTTCCACTGACGCCGAGATCGGCGACTGATAATCCGCCGCTTATGCCTAGAGTGTTGAGTTGGGTGTGGCCGCCGACTATGAGGCCGCCTTCTTTTATTTGCGCTCTTTGCGCGGCGATAAAACCGGTAGTATCAATATCGCCTCTAACATCTACCCGACCGGTTAAGAGAGCGCCGCCGAGGGCTTGGATTTTCCCGACCAAAGTAGAAGCGCCATTGACGACTAGATCGCCGCCCACGGAAAGATTTTTGGCGACAGAAATATAATCCAAAAAATTGGCGGCGCCTTTTACTTTTAATAGCGAGCCAACTTCGGCGCCACCTTCCAGTTTCACATTATCAAAAGTAACATTGCCATTTTTAGTGACAACCTGAAGCGTAAAATCGCGCGCCGAGAGGCCATCCAGAAACTCTGCCGACAAATTAGCCACAGTGGTGGAAGAATCCACCACTATGGGCGCGATACCCTGTTGAACAAAACTTCTAAATTGCCCTTGGGTTTCTATGTGGCCATAGATGGAAATTTTGCCTTCTTTATCTAATAGTAAAATTTCGCTGGCGTGCGTCCCGGGCGCGTGGCCTTGCAAGGTGGTGGCATCCTCCACAAATTCCTTCACCGCGCCATAAATAGCGTTGGCGAATTTCAAATTAAATCCGCCCAGTATTAAAACAATCGTCACGATACTGACGACCAAAATTTCCGCCCAGCGATTTTTTTTAATTAGTGGCTGGTAATAATTCTCATTGGTTCTATAATCCTTATCGGACTTATCAGGCCAATCCAAAATCTCCGGAAACTTTGGTTTGAAAAAATTCGCCGCTGGCTGACTAAGGTCAGACCTTGGGACTTCTTTTAAGGTCTGACCTTGAAAATCTTTTTTAGGAATTTCTTTTTCTTTTTTTTGTTCCGCGTTGATCTGCGTATTAGCATCGCGATAAATATTTTCCAGTTCATCCAAATGTTTTTTTGTTTCCGCCGCGATTGTCTCCTCTTTTTTAATTCCCTTTTCCTCTTCCCTTTTCATTACCTCTCCCATTCCACCCATTGCGCCAACCGGTGCGTTTGCTAAAACCGCGCGCAGATTTCCAAGGTCAGACCTTGGCGTCCCTAAAAAGGTCTGGCCTTGTCTCCACTGGTTGGGCAATTGCTGAACCGGCGCCCCGCGGCGAATTTTTAAATAACCAGTTAAAGATCTTTTCGAAATAAACCAATTGCGTCCGAATTTTTTTCCAAAAATTTTATTGGTGCGAACAAGCAAACTTAAATACTCGGCGCTGTAAGGCGTTTCTCGAGCGATACCGCTAACCAACACAAAATCCGCCGTGGGTTTATCCGGTTTATAATTTAATTTAGAAAGTTTATGAAGGTTTTTCCGGGTCTTTTTCATGAGCGAAACAAACAAAAATCCCTAGCAGCAAATTGCTGTTAGGGGTGCCATATTCCGTATCCGATTTGTATCAGATACAAACCTATTTTAACATGATTTTATGCGGGTCAATAGAGGGTTTATCCACAATGACGCGATGCTAATCAACGAATGACATACGAATTATACAAATAAATCATTCGAATTTATATTCGTATCATTCGCATAAATTCGTATATTGGCATCGTGTAATCGTATATTAGCATCGTCTACTGTGCATAAGTTGCTCTTGACTCCGTCGCAACAGCCAAATACAATTCAATTAAACCTTGATAGCAAACATGATAGACATTGATAAGTTAACCTTACTAAACATTATAATACATGACTATTGGAAGAAAATATTTAAGCATTAAACAGGCCTCGGGTGTTATCGGGGTTACTCCTTTAACTCTGCGTAATTGGGATAGAGCCGGCAAGTTAAGTTCCTACCGCAACCCTATCAATAACTACCGCTACTATAGAGTGGATCAAATAGAGATGTTTCTGCGGCAAATGGAGGGCTCCCGCGACCGCTTTAGGAAACTAAAAATAGCCGACATCTCTTAAACCAAGGTCTGACCTTCCTAGAAGGTCAGACCTTTTAGGATTATATTTATGGGTGTATAATAAATTTATAAATAACTTCATGAAAAAAATAGAAAAAGATATTACAATTAATCAACTAGGTAGAATGGTTAGTAAAGGTTTTGAGGATTCTAAAAAAGATACACAAGATCTTCGTTTGGAAATGAATGAACGGTTTGATAAAGTAGAAAAAATAATTTTGGCTGACTACAAACGCCGTCTGGAACAGGTAGAGGTTGATATGCGTATTCTTAAAAACGCTTTGGCCATTTGATTTCCCTTCCCTTAAATTGCTATCATAGTCCCAGATTAAAAACTGGGATTTTTTTGGCCATGCCCATGAACGATAAAATTATTGACTCCCTCTTTGGTTCTAAAACAAAAGCCCGACTGCTTAAGTTATTTTTGCATAATCCCGAGCTGTCTTTTGGTCTAGACGAAATTTCCGCCAAAACAAAACTTCCAAGAAATATTGTTAAAAAAGAATTGGCCGGCTTATTGAATTTAAAAATCATTAGAACCATTCATCGCCATGACCGCAAAAAAAAGAAAATCAAAAAATAAAAAGAGACGCCCAACAAAGGGTAACCCTTCGCTTCGCAAAGGGTTACCCTTTGAGAAAACATCACATAAGTTGGTTAGATCCCGAAACAGCGTCAGCTACCATTTTAACGCCGCGCTCCCTTTTTTTAACGAACTAAGAAATTTGGTCTTAAAAATATCGCCGCCGTCTTTTCCGCGCCTGGAAAAATCTATCCGAAAAATCGGCCGTCTCAAACTGGCGGTGGCTACCGGGGTCTTTCTGAATCTAAACAACAGCCGGATTGATCTTCTGCTTATCGGCGACGACATTGATTATAAAAAACTGAATAATTTTATAAAGAATTTGGAGGCCGAGATGGGTTTGGAATTAAGATATGTTATTATGGGAACGGACGAATTTGTGTACCGTTATAATATGTTTGACCGCTTTACGCGCGATGTTTTAGAAGCTCCCCATAAAAAAATCTTGAATAAAATTAAAGGGCTCGTAGCTTAGTGGGTTAAAAGCAAATGTCTTTGCTTTTAACGGGCGATTACGATTTGAAATAAAAATCGCCCAGGAAAAAGCGGGCGGTTAGTTTAATGGCAAAACGCTGCATTCACATTGCAGAGACATAGGTTCGATTCCTATATCGCCCACACATGAAATTTATTCCCGAAGAATTAACTATTCTTGATCCCTCGCCTTTAAGCTCGGATTACGCCGAGACCTTTGTGTACGCTCCCGCCGGTAAAAACGAAGAAAACCTGGGCGGTTTATATATTGTCGGGCAGATACAATCCAACAAAATCAAAAAAGAAAATTCCCAACTTTTGAGCGAACTAGCCGCAATAATAAAAAATGAATACTACCGCAATACTGTTATCACGCCGCGAGTAGCTTTTAAGTCGGCGCTTAAAAAAGCCAATAAATTTTTGGCGGAACAAAAAATATTGCTAAAAAGCGATTCTCTTAAAATAACGATTTTGGCAGCAACGCTAAAAAGTAATAACATCCATCTCGCCCGCCTGGGCGCGGCGGTGGCTTTTATTTTTAGAAACAATAATTTGCAGTATATTATGCCGCCTAATTCCCCACCCTTGAACAAGGCGGATATTTTTTTTGAAAATATTGCGAGCGGCGAGGTTCTCTCTAGCGATGGCTTGTTGCTGGCCACTCATCAAATTCATAAATTGCCGGAATCGGAAATAATTCAGCACTTAAAAAATATTTCTTTCGCCAGCCGCCTTAAAGAATATGAAACCACTTTTAAGAGCGTGGCGCTGATTGCTTTAAGGCCTTACAGCCGCAAAAATCAAAACCCGCCGTTCCCTTTGAGAGAGAAAGTTCCCGCCCTAATTTCTTTAACAGATAAAACACCTGCCCCAGCGCCAACAAACCAGGACTTAACCGCGTTAACCCCAACCGACACATCCCCAAAAAACAGCCGCAAATATAAATTGGCGCTGTTGGTTATTTTGGTGGCCATCGGTTCCATCGCGCTCATAATCGTTGGTTTTAAATTTAAAAAAGAAAGCGCCGACAATAAAAAAGAAGCCGAATCGTTGGTTGAAGAAATGATTCAATTAAAAGAAAAAACAAACTCATTGTTGGCGTTAAACAATGAAAGCGAAGCCAGCGAACTTATTGGCGTTTGGCAGGAAAAACTTCAGCGCTTAAATAAACTAAACTACTTCTCCACCACTCGCTTGGGTTTGGCGGAGGATTTGGATAAAATTATAAAATCCCGCCAAAAACTGGAAAACATTGATCGGCTGACCAAGGTGGTTGAACTGGAAAATAACTCCGCCAATTTTGAGCCCAGCGACTTTACTTTGGGAAAAAATAAAATAATTATTTACAATCGCGAGACTATTTATAAATTTGATATAAATCGGCGCGAAGGCAATCTGAATGTCTTGGGCAAAAATTCAAACATCGCCGCGGCCTTGGAACATCCTCGGGATCCCAATAAAATTATCCTGCTGGAAAAAAATAAATTGGTTGAATACGCCGGCGCCAATGATTCCGAAAATCAAAATATTGTTTGGGACAACGGCGCTGAATTTAAAAACATTAGTTACTATAAAGACACTTTTTATCTTTTAGGCGAAAATAATCTGATTTATAAACTTACCGCCCCTAAACTATTCGCGGAATCTTCTGGAGAAGCAACGGCCAGCGCTACGCCCGCGACCACAGCCGCGCCTGAATTAACTCAATGGACCAAAAATGACGCTAAAATAAGTTCCGAGGTTATAGATATGGCCATAGACGGTTCTATTTATCTATTGGCATCGGATAATTCCGTTACTGAATTCGTGAACGGCGCGGCCAAAGGCCGGTTAAAACTTATTGAAAGCGTGACAAAAATTTTTACTTTACCCAACCACAAAAATATCTATCTGCTAGCCCCGTCAGAAGGCCTTATTTTAGTGGTGGATAAAAATTCCGTGGGCGAATCCGGCGGAATAAAAAAACGACTTAGCCACCCTGAATTAAAGGGCGCTAAGTCGTTTTTTGTAAATTCACAAGAACGAATGATTTACTTTCTTAAAGGCAAAACAGTGTATTCGTTTGAAATCTAGTCAGTTTACTAGTTTATTAGTTGACTAGTTAAAAATTAAAACTAGAAAACTAGCTAACTAGAAAACTATTTGAGTTCCACCGTTGCTCCAGCCGCCTCCAGTTTGGCTTTAATCTCTTCGGCTTCGGCTTTAGCCACACCGGCCTTGACTGTTTTAGGAGCCGCATCCACCAAATCCTTGGCCTCTTTAAGACCCAGACCGCTTATTTCTCGGACAACTTTAATAACCGCGATCTTTTGAACGCCGCTTGCTTTTAATTCAACATCAAAAGCGGTTTTTTCGGAGGCCTCCGGCGCAGCGTCTGACGCGGCTCCACTACCCGATACCATCACCGGCGCGGCCGCCGACACTCCAAACTTGTTTTCTAAAACCTTAACCAACTCCGCCAATTCCATGACATTCATTTTCTCCACGGAATTGATTAAACCTTGAAATTTTTCTGGTATTTCCATATAAGCGCGATACTAATATACGAATTCGTGCGAATGATGCGAATAATTATACAAATATATTTGTGTATTCATTCGTTTAATTCGCATGTCATTCGCTGATTGGCATCGCATTTTCAATTGCGACCTTTTTACTAATTCCATCCAACACTCTGGCCAAACCGGAAATCGGCGACATTAAAACCTGAACCACCTGCGTTAACAAAATTTCACGCGACGGCAATTTCGCCAAAAGCGTGACTTGTTTGGCCTCAACCAGACCGCCCATCAAAAATCCACCCAATATATTCAATTTTTTGGTGGAAACAACAAAACTGTTTATTGTTTTGGCCATGGTCAAACCATCCTCGGAACTATAAGCCACTGCCAACGAACCCTTGTGCCCGGTTAAATCAACACCCGTTTTACCCGAGGCAATCAAAATTAAATCCAGCAAGGATTTCTTTATAACCTTATAACCAACCGACCCGCCCGGTGACGAGGCCTGCCTGCCGGTAGGCATGGCCGGCTGTTTTTTTAAATCCTTTCTTAAAGCGGTAATCTCACTCATGGTTAAACCGGCAAAATCAGTAAAGATTACGCTTTTGCTATTTTTTAGCGCCGCGCTCACTTCCAAGACCAATTTTTTCTTTTGTTCTTTTGATAACATATTAACAAAAACGCCCCGCAGTTTACGGAGCGAAAAACCAATGAGGTCGGTTCGCTCAATGGGACTTATCCGAATTACGGAACCCATTTTCTACGCAAACTTAAGGTTTTATTATCCTAGCATAAGGGGATAAAGGGGGTCAAATGGGAAAAATAGGGCTATTCGCGGAAGCCGGTGCCGGCGGGAATAAGGCGGCCCACAATAACATTTTCTTTAAGGCCGCGCAGGTGATCCTCTTTGGCTTCCACCGCCGCGTTGATCAAACTGCGAGCGGTTTCTTGGAAGGAAGCGGCCGACAAGAAACTGCTGGTGGTCAGCGATACCTTGGTAATACCTAAAAGCATTTGTTCAAAAGTTGCCTTTCTCTTCTTTTCTCCCCCCTTGCCCATTTCTCCCTTTTCTCCCATTTTGCCCGTTTTGCCCGTTTTATTCAACCCAGCATTTTCATTCCAGATCTCCCACTTTTCCACCACCTCGCCCGGCAACAACGGCGTGTCGCCCGGATCCAAGACCCTCACCCGCGACAGCATCTGGCGGACAATAACTTCAATATACTTTTCGTTAATGCTGGCCCCTTGGGTCACATAAATGGATTCAACTTCTTTAACAACATAGCGTTCCACCGCTTCCTGGCCCGACATTTCAAAAAGTTCCTGCAAATTAAGATTACCTTCGGTTAATTGCGCGCCTTTAGTAATGAGATCGCCCTTGGCCACAAACACGCCCACACCCACCGGGAAACTGTATTCTTTAATATCCTTTTTGCCATCCTTGGTTTCAACTTCTATTTTTATGACCTTCTGACCGCCTTGAGAAATAATATCTTGCACCCGGCCTTCATATTCCGAAACAATGGCCTGACCCCGCGGCGAACGGACTTCAAAAATTTCTTCTATTCTAGGCAAACCTTGAGTGATATCACTGCCGCCCGCCACGCCGCCGACATGGAAAGTTCTCATGGTTAACTGCGTGCCCGGCTCGCCAATGGCCTGCGCGGTGACAATACCCACCGCATCGCCTCTTTTAGCCAAAGCGTTATCGCCCAAATTCCAACCAAAACAAGCGGCGCAAATTCCTTTTAACGATTTGCAGCGCATCACTGTTCTGATCTTAAATTCGGCCAACCCCATTTTGTCTATTTTTTCGCCTTGTTCTTTATTTATCAAATTGCCTTTTTTTATAAAGACCTTGCCCCGTTCATCTTTAAGTTCTTGCAGAGAAACCCGGCCAATTAAACGGTCGCCCAAAGTAACGCCGATTTCATCGCCGTCGGTTTTGTATTTCACCACGCCTTCAATATCGCCGCAGTCATCTTCCCGCACCACCACATCCTGCGCCACATCAACTAAACGCCGAGTAAGATAACCCGCCGCCGCGGTTTTTAAGGCCGTGTCGGTGGTGCCTTTCCTGGCGCCGTGAGTGGAAATAAAATACTCCAGCACATTAAAACCCTCTTTGAACGAAGGAATTATGGGCAGTTCAATTGTCTCGCCGGCCGGATTGATAACCACGCCTTTCATGCCGGCCATCTGGGTTAACTGGCTGATATTGCCCCGGGCGCCCGAATCAAAAATCATGAAAACCGGATTGGCCGCCAGCATGTTTTTAGGCACCATTTTGGAAACCTGTTCTTTAACTTTATGCCAAACAGCAATGGATTTGTATCTTCTTTCTTCTAAAGTCAGCAAACCGTTTAAGTAATGCTCTCTTATTTTATCAACTTCGGCCTGGGCTATTTTGATCAGAGCGTCTTTTTCGGGCGGCACGATAACATCATCCATGCCCCAAGAAATGCCGCTGCGGGTGGCAAAATCAAAACCGAGATTTTTAATGTCGTCTAAAAATTGAACCACCTGCGCGTTGGGAAATTTTTGAATAATCTCGCTGGTTAATTTAACCAGGCGTTTGCGGTTCATGGTCTCGTTAATATACTCCACTTCGTCGGGCAAGATGTTGTTGAAAATTATCCGACCCACGGTTGTCTCCACAAATTCGCCGTGGCTTTTTTGGAAACGCACTTTAATTTTCGCCCGCAAATCAATCTCGCGAAAATCATAAGCCAGAATGGCTTCGTTGGCCGATCCGAAAATTTTCCCCTCCCCTTTATCCCCTTGATGACCTTCTGAGGTCATCCAGTAGATGCCCAGCACCATATCTTTTTGCGGATCAACAATGGCCTCGCCGGTGGCGGGCTTAAGCAAATTATTGCTGGAAAGCATAATTTCCTTGGCTTCTTTTTGGGCTTCAGCCGATAACGGCAAATGCACCGCCATCTGGTCGCCGTCAAAATCGGCGTTGAAGGCCTGGCACACCAACGGATGCACCTGAATGGCTGAACCCTCTATCAACAATGGGTGGAAGGCCTGAATGCCCAGGCGGTGCAAAGTCGGAGCGCGGTTAAGCAAAATAACTTTATCGGCGATAACTTCTTCCAATGATTCCCAAACCACATCCAACTCCTGATCCACCAGGCGCGAAGCGTTGCGGATATTGGAAGCGGCTTCTTTTTCGTAAATTAGTTTATGAATCACGAACGGCTTGAAAATTTCCAAAGCCATCCGCTTGGGCAAACCGGCTTGATTAAGTTTAAGATCGGGGCCGACCACGATAACCGAGCGCCCGGAATAATCCACCCGCTTGCCTAAAAGATTCTGGCGGAAGCGGCCTTGTTTGCCTTTCAATAAATCGGCCAGTGATTTTAAGGCGCGCTTTTGACCGCCGGCGGCGGTGGTGCTGGACTCGTTGCCGCGGTGAGCCGAGTTGTCCAGAAGCGAATCCACCGCTTCTTGGAGCATTCTTTTTTCGTTGCGGACGATAACCTCGGGCGATTTTAAGTCAATCAGTTTTTTAAGGCGGTTGTTGCGATTGATAACGCGGCGATACAGATCGTTAACATCGGAAGTGGCGTAACGGCCGCCATCCAAAGGCACCATCGGCCTCAAATCGGGCGGGATTATGGGCACAACCGTCATAAACATCCATTCCGGCCTGATCCCGCTGCGCAATAGCGATTCAGCCAAACGCAGCCGGCGCAATATTTTTTTGCGGTCTATTTCATTTTCAATATTATTCACCTTGCCGGCAATATCTTTTTTTAGTTCTTCCAAATCAATCTGTTCAAATATATTTTTAACCGCCTCGGCGCCGATATCGGCCTTAAAAATTTCGCTGTATTTAACCGACAGGTCGTAATACTCGGCTTCGGATAAAATCTTATGTCGCTTGAGACCCTTAACTTCATCCACGGCCTTGTCGCGCAAGGCCTTTAGTTCTTTTTGCTTGATCTTGGTCTCTTGATTTTTTGATTTTGTTTTGAATTCTCGTTCAATTTCGGCCAGCACCGTGGCGCGGGCTTCTTCATCTATCTCGGTAACAATATAAGCGGCGAAATAAATCACCTTTTCCAAATCCTGCACGCCCAAATCCAAAAGGAGTCCCATTTTGGAAGGCACGCCCCGCAAAAACCAAATGTGGGCCACGCTTGCGGCCAAAGTGATATGCCCCATCCGTTCGCGGCGAACAATTGACCGCGTAACTTCCACGCCGCACTTGTCGCAGATAATGCCCTTGTAACGGATGCGGCGATACTTGCCGCAATAACATTCCCAATCCTTAGTCGGGCCAAAAATCGCTTCGGAAAACAAACCCTCTTTTTCGGGTTTTTGGGTGCGGTAATTGATTGTTTCCGGCTTGGTAACTTCGCCGTAAGACCACGACAAAATATCCTCCGGCGAGGCGATTTTTATCCGAATGGCTTTGAAATCCTTGATGTTGGAAGTTATTTTTTGCATAAATAAATAAGCTTAAAGCGAAAAGCGAAAAAGACCAAGCCAAAATCTAAAAGATTTAAGAACTTTTTACTTTTGACTTGAAGTTTTTCCTTTTTCATTTTTACTTTTTACTTTAAATTTTATCCGTTTCTCTTTCCATCTCCGCTTGGCTGGTCTCCGACCCAATCAATTCCACATTCAAACCGAGACCTTTCATTTCGTTCACTAAAACAAAAAACGAAGCGGGGATATTGGGCGTGCGGATGGGTTCGCCCTTGATAATGCTTTCATAGGCGTGGCCCCGGCCCACTACATCATCCGATTTTATGGTCAGCATTTCCTGTAAAGTATAAGCCGCGCCATAGCCCTCCAAAGCCCAAACCTCCATTTCGCCGAATCTTTGGCCGCCAAATTGGGCTTTGCCGCCCAAGGGCTGTTGGGTAATCAACGAGTAAGGCCCGATGGAACGCATATGGATTTTGTCTTCAACCAAATGGTTTAGTTTCATTATATAAATAACCCCCACTGTGACTGTTTGCGAAAACTTCTCGCCGGTTTTGCCGTCATACAATGTAACTTTGCCGTCGGCCGATAAACCAGCCGCTTTAAGCTCGGCGCGGATTTGATCTTCGGTGGCGCCCGCCAAAGCCGGCGTAACCGCCCGCGCGCCTTGCGCTTTCATAGCCCAACCCAAGTGCGTTTCCAAAATCTGGCCGATGTTCATTCGGCTCGCCACTCCCAAGGGATTTAAAATCACATCCACACTGGTGCCATCTTCCATATAGGGCATTTCTTCTTCGGGCAGTATTTTGGAAATAACGCCCTTATTGCCATGCCGTCCGGCCAGTTTGTCGCCCACCGAGACCTTTCTGTATTCGGCCACTTCCACCTGAATTGTTTTAATGACTCCCGCCGGCAACTTATCGCCTTTATCGCGCATAAGAATTTTTATGCCCACCACCCGGCCTCTTTTGCCATGCGGCAGATGGAGCGAAGAGTCCTTAACATCTCGCGCCTTTTCGCCAAAAATCGCCCGCAGCAGCCGTTCCTCGGCGGTTAAATCGGCCTCGCCTTTGGGTGAAATTTTGCCCACCAAAATATCGCCTTGTTTTAATTCGGCGCCGATGCGGACAATGCCTTCTTCGTCCAAGTCCTTTAATTTTTCTTCGGAAACATTGGGAATGTCGGGCGTGGTCATTTCCGGGCCGAGTTTGGTCTCGCGAACATCCACGGTGTAACTTTCAATATGAATGGAAGAAAAAATATCATGCTGAACCATTTTTTCCGAAAGAATAATCGCGTCTTCAAAATTGGCGCCCCGCCAGGACATAAACGCCACGGTTAAGTTTTGGCCCAAGGCCAAAGCGCCTTGGTCGGTGGAAATGCCATCGGCCAAAACATCGCCTCTTTTTATTTTTTGATTTTTTTCCACTCGGGGAAACTGGTTGAGCGAAGTGTATTGGTTGGAGCGGATAAAATTATGGAGTTTATATTCCACAATTTCACCACCGCCCTTAGCCGATTCTATTTGAACCGTCTTAAGTTCGCCCTCCATTTTTCTTTTTACGGACTTACTGTATTTAATCTTTATGCGGCGGCCGTCCACGGCTTCAACCACGCCGTCTTCTTCGGCTAAAATAACATAACCGGAATCCTGCACGGCTCTCTCTTCGGCGCCGGTGCCGACTAAAGGAACCTGCGGCACCACGCAGGGCACGGCTTGCCGTTGCATATTGGAACCCATGAGCGCGCGGTTGGCATCATCGTGTTCCAAAAATGGAATCAACGAAGTGGCAATACTGATAATCTGCTGGGGTGAAACATCCATGGCCTCAACTTGGCCAACTTCTACCTGGGTAGGTTCGGCTCGGTAACGCACCTGCGTGAATTCATCCAAAAGTCGCCCTGTTTCATCCAAACCGACTCCGGCGTGGGCGATATAATGATCCTCTTCTTCTAAAGCGTTAAAATATTTTATTTCATCGGTAATTTTGCCGTTTTTGACCACGCGATAAGGCGTTTCAATAAAACCAAAATCATTCAGCCGGGCGTAGGAAGCAAAATATTCCACCAAACCGATATTGGGGCCTTCGGGCGTTTGAATCGGACAAATGCGGCCGTAGTGCGAAGTATGGACATCGCGAACTTCAAAACCGGCTCGCTCGCGCGCCAAACCGCCCGGACCCAAAGCCGAAAGCCGACGCTTATGTTCCAACTCGGCCAAAGGATTAACCTGATCCATGAACTGCGATAACTGCGATGAGGCAAAAAATTCCTTGGTGATGGCAATCAACGGCCGGGCGTTTATCAATTGGGCCGGCGTGATAATGTTCACATCCAGCGTGGACATGCGGTCGCGGGCAATCCGTTCCAAACGAGACAACCCCAAACGCAATCGTTGTTGGACCAATTCGCCCATAGCCCGAACTCGACGATTACCCATATGGTCAATATCATCGGGCCGGGCGTGAGGATCGCTATTTAACCGAATTATTTCGGCAACAATAGCCACCATATCGCATAAATGAAGAACCTTATCGCTCTGACCTTTATTTAGATCAATTGTCTGCAACCCCTTTTTTACTTTGGCCTCTTCTTCGGATCTAACCTCGCGCAAGCGTTGTTCCATTTTCCAGCGGCCGACTTCAGAAATATCATAACGGGTTGAAGAAAACATGGCGTCTATGAGGCCCTTGGCGTTTTCGGCGGTGGCCATATCGCCCGGGCGGATCCGTTTATAGACCTCTATATAGGCCTCGCTGTCGGTTTTGGCGATATCTTTGGACAAAGTTGTTTTAATATAGGAAACATCGGGATCGGTGTCGTATTTGCTGAAGGCCTGAATTATATCTTCATCGGTTTTCAATCCAAAAATTCTAAAAAGCGAAGTTATCGGGACTTTGCGTTTGCGGTCTATCTTGACCGAGATAACGCCTTCATAATCGGTCTCAAATTCCAGCCAAGCGCCGCGATTGGGAATTATTTTAGCGCCAAACTGATTTTTGTTGCGGGTATTTTGAACGCTAAAAAATACGCCGGAAGAACGGATCAGTTGAGAAACAATAACCCGCTCCACGCCGTTTATAATAAAAGTGCCGCGGGAAGTCATTAGCGGAAAATCGCCCAAATAAACCTCTTGCTCTTTTATTTCTCCGGTGCGCTTGTTTTTTAGACGGGCCTTAACCCTTAAAGGCGCTTCGTACGAGGTGAAATGATCTTTGGCCTCGTATTGAGAATACTTGGGCTCGTCAAAATAGTATTCGCCGAAAGAGAGTTCTAGATTGGTTTCAGTGTAATCGGTTATGGGCGAGATCTCGTCAAAAATCTCCCGCAGGCCCTTATTTATAAACCATTTATAAGAATTTATCTGAACCTCCAATAGATTAGGCAAAGGAAAACTCTTATATTTATAGGAAGAGAAGATTTTTTTCTTCATTTATAATGCGATGCTAATCAACGAATGACATGCGAATTATACAAATAAGACATTCGAATCTTTTATTAGTATCATTCGTATAAATTCGTATATTGGCATCGTTTAGACACAAAAAATAAAACAGACACAAAAACCACCTCTTTATGGTTATTAAGGCGTGCCTTAAAACTCTACGCAAAATCGCGACAGAGCTGATAATTCATTTGTTATTCCTACCCCAAGATTCGTCTTATAAAACTAGTATAGTTCAGTATTAAAACCCCGTCAAGCTGGGCAGTGGAAAACAATTATAATGCGATGCTAATCTACGAATACATGCGAATTATACAAATAAGACATTCGAATTATATTCGTATCATTCGTCCGTCTGCCGCGGCGGATTCGTATATTGGCATCGTGTTATTCCCACTCCACCACCTTCAATTCCGCGCCGCGGGACAAAGATCGGATTCGGATGGATTGAATTAAACCGATGGCGACGCACATGCTCACCAAATTGGAACCGCCATAAGAAACAAAAACCAGAGGAATTCCGGTGATGGGCATCAGACCTAAATTAGCTCCGACATTTATCAAAAAATGCGCTCCCAAAATTATGATAATTCCCGAAATAAACAACCGTGAAAAATTATCCGGAGCGCCCAAAGCGCCCTGACTCAAGCGAAAAAAAATTACCAGCCAGCCCGCCAGCAATATCAACACGCCGATCCAACCCCACTCTTCGGCAATGGCGGCAAAAATAAAATCGGTTTGATATTCCGGCAAAAAACCCAAGCGGGTTTGAGTGCCCTGGCCCAGCCCCTTGCCCCACCATCCGCCCGAACCAACGGCAATGATGGCTTGCTGGCCTTGGTAGGCCCCGCCCAAAGGATCGCGTTCGGGATAAAGAAAACTTACCACCCGATCTTTTTGATAATCCTTAAGGCCATAATTCCATAAAAAAGTTCCCGCCGCCGCGGCTAAAATCATTATCAACAAAAATTGGCGGGCTTTTATGCCTGAAATTAAAACCAGCCCCAGCCAGACCGCCATTAATATCACGGCCGAGCCCAAGTCCGGATGCGTTAATACCATAACCACCAACACCCCGGCATAAAGGCCTGAAACAATGATATTGCTCCAACGGCGCGATTCTAAAAAACGGCTGGAAAAATACTTGGCCAAAACCAAGACCAAAATAACTTTGGCGATTTCCACCGGTTCAAAATTAAAAGCGCCAAACTTAAACCAACTCACCACGCCCCGCACCTTTTCGCCCACTCCAAATAAAATAAATAACAGCGCGGCGGCAATAGCGTAGAAAAAAAACACCAGCCAAGAATTATCCCGAATAATCCGCCAGTCAAAAAAACTTAAACCGATTATTATAGCAAGTCCAGCCAGTCCGAAAGTTAACTGACGCCAAAAAAGAGCATGGTCGCCGGAATTGCCGTAAAAAGTTAACAGACCCATTAAAAAAATAAGGGCGATCGCCCCCAACAACGCCCAGTCCAAACACTTGAGATGGTTAACCAATTTGTTCATAAGTCCTATAGGACATATTGGTCCTATTTTTCCATTTCTTGAGCCGCTTCGCGATACAAGCAGTAATCACATTCCGGGTTTGACAGAGGCATCTCGTTGCTGATCAAACATTGATGCAAATCCACGATGGCCTGATCCACCCAACTGTCGTTGCCAATATAAGATAACAAAGTTATGGAAAATTCCAATCGGGCGTCAAAAGCCGCCTTATCGGCATTGCCGTTGGCGTAGACGAAATAACCGGTATCGCTGACCTTAAAATCATTTTTGCGAAAAAGCCACTGATAAATTTCCATTTGGCGCTTGTAGCCAATCTGCCAATCGGCGTCCAAATTAACTTCGGAATCCTTGGCGGTTGATTTGTAGTCCACGATAATAATTTCTTGTTGAGGATTAATCCAAAGATCGTCTATCGCGCCGGTGATTATCAGGTTGGTTTGAGGGTAAAAATATTGAATACCGCCGCCTAAAGCGTCGCGCCACTCTTCTATTTTAGGATTATCCCAAGGAATCGCGTCCAGACCGTATGATTTCATTAAGGGATGAGCCGAACCGGCGGCGCGATGAGCATCAAATTCTTTTTTTAACAGTTTGTCCACGGCGCTATTTAGGGTGAAGGGGAAACCGGGCGGCTGGCCCACACCCAAACGCCTATCCAAATAAAAACAGCGGGGGCAGTTCAAAAAGAGATCAATTTTAGACCGGCTGATTCTGAACGGCTGTTGGGAAGCCGGATCAAACAAGTTGCGGCTTCGTTTGGGATTATAAAATCTGGACATGTTGGTTTGATTCTACCTTTAATTTTAGGCCAGGACAAGTTAAAATTACTTTAATGAGACGATTAATGTATTTATTGTTGATAATCGCGGCGGTGTTTTTTGTAGTCCGCTATCAATCAACTGCTCCCCCAACAGTCAATGTTCCCGACATTGGATTAACCGAGCCGTCGGCGCTAAAAGAAAATCAAGCCGCCAGTTCCACCGCTACGACCCTAAAACAACCAGAACCTAAAATTACCAAAAAAGAACCCTCGCCGGTGGTAAAATCAACACCGCCGCCAGTTGATTCAGAAACACTTAAACAAATTCAAGCTGGCCTAAACCAAGCCGCCCAGGGGGTTGAGAACTTAAAAACGACAACTACCCCAATCGCGCCAAAAATACGGCTGGCGCAATCAGAACTCTATAACAAAGCCCAAAACCGCATTGTTAATTTTTTCTGCCAACAAGGCAACCAGTTCCGTGTGGCTTCGGGTATTATCATCAGCCCCACAGGATACATTTTGACTAATGCCCATGTCGCCGAGGGCTATGACACTAATTTTGAATGTTTGATACGACAGGGCTCGCCCGCTCGCAATTTTGGCTACGCCCGATTAATAATGTTGCCTCAAGCGTATAAACAAGCCGCTAGCCGCAAAGAGCAAGCCGAAAACGATGTTTCTATTTGGAAAATGACCAGGGGGCCGGGCGATCCCAATAATCCGGCGCCCTTGCCCGAAACATTTCCTTATTACAGCATTGACCAAAATTACTATCCGGAACGAAACCAGCCGCTGGTGACTTTTAGTTATCCTTCCGAACTTTTGGGCTATGAGATTATCCTAAAATCGCTTAATATGCTTTTTGCCGAAACAATTGTTTCTGATTTTGATCAGAAATTAATTCTTTCCACCACCGGTCTCTCTTCGCAAATCGGGTCCTCCGGCGGAATTTTGGTGGATGTCTATACCAACCAAATGGCCGGGCTGATTTTTGCCGTCAGCAAAGAAGAACAAATTTCCCAACGCAATCTTATTTCCCTCACTAATAACTCTATTGATAGAATCACGCAAGCCGAAACCGGCCTCTCCCTCGCCGAATTCCTTTCCCAATGATATAATTATCCAAGGCTAAGCCTTGGATAATTATATGCGCAGAATTCAATTTGAAAATGATGGCTATTACCATATTTATAATCGTGGCCTAAATAAAGCGCCTTTATTTTTTGATGAAAATGATTATCTCAGATTTTTATGGGGGATTTATTATTTTAATGATTCTAACTTTGTACCAGAAGATTTTCCTTATCAGAAACGCTACCAAGGCTTAGCCTTGGATAAAAATTTCAATAGAAAGGAATTGGTTAATGTAGTAACTTGGTGTCTCATGCCAAACCATTACCATCTTGTTATCAGTCAAAAAAATGAAAACGGAATAACTAAGTTTATGCACCGGCTAGGTACTGGATATACCATGTATATTAACCGGAAATATGAAAGTAGTGGTCATGTATTTCAGGGAACTTTTAAGGCGAAACTGGTCGAAAACAACGAATACCTACAACATTTAACTAGATACATCCATCTTAACCCGATAAATATACACGATCCTGCCTGGAAAGAAAGGGGCGTCAAAAACTTGGAAATCAGCAAAGAATTTCTTCTGAAATATAAATGGTCAAGTTTGCGCGATTATTTAAATGTAGAAAATCGTTTTCAATTAACCTCACCATCTTTTAAAGATTTTCTTTTTACTGACGATCCTATTGAATATTCAGAATTTTTATGGGATTGGCTAAAAACCGGCATTCCTAATAACTTTTCTGTTTTATCCAAGGCTTAGCCTTGGATAGGATGTTTAGAAACCGGTTTAACTCTAGTTCAATTTTTAAACCAGTGATATAATTTAGATTAATTAAAACTAATATCTAGATTCTGTTTTCTAGGTTCTATATAAAATAAAATATGCCCGAAAGAGAACGCCCTAAATCGCCCATCGGCGACCATTTGTCGGAAGAAGAAAAACAAAAACTCTACGAGATTTCAAACTCTCCCTCGCCGGAACGACAACCCGCTGCTCCTTCGCCAGAAGTTACGGAGAGCCAAGCGGAACTTTCGCCCGAAGAACGGATGGAGGTGGATAAAGACGAGCAACAAGCTCGAGCCAAGGCCGAATTAATCCCGCCAGCGGCAACTCCGACGCCAGAGTCGGAACAAATCGGGACCCCGACCTCTCCGAGTGTTGAAGCCGAAGAAACTCCCCCGCCCGCAATAGAGCAAAAACCGACAATCAAAGAAGAAAAAATTGAAACAGGCAAAATCACGCCGGAAATAATAAAAGAAACCGCGTTAAAAGTTCACGAGGTTTTTAGAGATGCTAAGGACTCGGGAATAAGCGACCAAGAAGCCACAATCAAAGCCAAAGAAAAATTAAATGAACTGACACAAAATAACCCCGAGTTAAAAAAACAAGTTCTGATTGAATTTAAGGAAACGGCCAAAATAAATCAACAGCAAAAACCCGAATCAACCGGACCAGAAAATCTGCCGACCCCGAGAGCAGTCGAGGAGCCGGCTCAATCGCCGGTTCTGAAAGCTTCATCGGAATCACCGACTGAAACCGAAGAAGAAAGAAAAGCTCGCTCTGAACAGGACATGATCGCCCAACATCTGGCCGAAAGACGAGAACGAGAAACGGCTCCCCTGCCACCGATTGAGAAAAGGTTATCAGAAGAAAAATCATCCGAAGCCGAGCCGAGAGAGACCGAAAATAAAGAAGAAAGAAGGGAACGCGTTGTAAAACTTGCTTCCGAAGCTTACGAAAGGTCTCGAAATGCTAAAGAAGATAATAGTTTATCTCTAAAAACTGCGGCTGAGATCATCAAAAGTGAAATCACCGATGTTAATGAACAACGCTCCGTTTTAAAGAAAGTATTGTGGTGGGTGCAAGACGAAACTATAAATTCTTTAATTCCTCCGACAGGTGAACCAACCGAAGAAGATTTGGACCCAGTAGAAGCTGAAATGCTGCGTCTGATGGCCGAGGAAACTCACCTATCCGAGCCAGAAGCGACTCCAGAAGAAACTGAATCAGCCGCGCCTGCGGAGATATTTGAAATTTCTGCGGAAGATATTGAATTAGTCGCTAAAATTGATAAGCCGGAAGATGTCGAAAGATTACCACAAGAAATTAAAGAAAAACTGGGTTTGGGCTTTAGCAATCTAGGGTTTTTCGTGGAAGAAAACAAAAACAAATTTTTCGCCAAGGTCTTTGAAAAGGCCTCGGGCAAAATGGATAAACAAGGAACACTGGGGCGATTTGTTTTTTCGCTGGCTGAAAATTTTAGGCGCGACGAAGAAAACGCTAAAAAGAAATTTGAAGCCGCCAAACAAGGACAGAAACAACGACTCTCCAATGTCGGCTACCTAACCGGTAATATAATGAAATACGGCCGTATCGCGGCCGACTTTGCCGGCTGGACTATCGCTTCGCCTTTAAGATATGTAACCCTTAGCGCGATGTTGTTTGGCCGCGGCGCCGAGGCCGCCAAAGAGGCCCGCCTAAAGAACGAGGAACTTATAGAAAAAAATCGGTTGGACGCGCAAGCCGCCATTGAAGAAGGTTGGAAAGTTTATGAAATGGCCCAGGCCAAAGTTGGCGACAGAGAAGTTAGAGTAGAAGAATTAAAAAAGGCCTATTTGGAAAATCTGCCGGAAGATATAGAAAATCGTTTACGGGCAAAATACGATTTAGAAGAAAAAACAGGACTTACCACTGCCGTAGCCAGGGGTATGCTGGAAGCATTTATTGATTTTGCAACTACACGACTACAAGACAAACTCTATAAAATTGAAAAAAATGAAAAATTATCGGCTCAAGAAAAAGAACAAGAAAAAGAAAATCTATTAAACAAATACTCTAAAAAACTCCACGATTACGACCGGATGATTAGCCAATACGGCACCGTTGACGCTTTAGCCATGGGCGCAAGATACGCCGAGACCCTTTCTAAAGGAGTGGTGTATGGAGTCATGTTGGAAAGCGCTTATATCGGCTTATCCAAACTCTGGGAAAACTTATCAGGGGTTTTGGGCGAAAACCATGTTACTAATCCCCTGTCCGATCTAAAACTTAGAAATGCCTACGAGGCGAAAATTGGCGTTGATTCCCATGATGGTTTAACGGTTGAGGAAGCCAAAAAAATACAGGAGTTTACAATTAAATCCCAAGACCCGCTTATTCAAGATGTTATGGAACAATACCGCGATATGCCCCTAAAAGATGGCCACGGCAAAGTGCTGGATGTTTGGGAAGGCAGGGTAAAGGTGGGCTGGCCAGAAGAAACTGCGCCCGAAATGGAGACCGAAGCGGAGCCGCTTATTTCGGTTTCAGAAACAAAACCTTCAGCACCACAATATTTTGAAAGTATTTTGCCCGACTTAAACAAGGCCGAGACAGTCCACGAAGGTGGCAATGTTTGGAATACTACGCGGGATATATTTTTATATCGTTCGCCGGAAAAACTAAAAGAACTAGGGTTTGATGTGCCCCGCGCCGATCCCGAATTTGGCGAAAAACTTTCACACTGGGCCGATGCCAAAACCGCCGAACTCTTAAATCAATACGCCCACGAACACGGCGGCCATATGCCTGATGTGGTTCATGAGGGTGATAAAGTGATAGTGGAAGAAATTGACGGAAAATTGCATTTGAAAGTTCTGGACAGCCACGGCAATGAACTGCTGGAAGAACAAGCCGCGCCGAGCGCAGAAATTAAACCCGAACAACCACCGATGTCGGACGAAGAAATGAAAGGCCTGGAAGAAAAACTGCCCGCGCCTCAACATATAGAAGCCCCGACGGTAATTGAAACACCCAAGATACCCCTGACCGAACTGGTTGAAAAATTAAAAGAGACCGAGTCACTGATACAGGATAAAGAAACAAAAATAACCAACGCCGTTAAAGAATATGTGGCCGAGACCATAAATAGCGAAAAATACGCCGGCTTAAAAATTGATGGAAAAAAATTAAATACTTTCGCCCACATGTTCCCTATGAAAGGCGTTGCCGAAAGTGTTGAGAGTATAGACACGCCCGAAGAACTCGCCAAGGCCATTGAATTGTTTAACAACAAACTCCATCTGGCCACCGAGACCCTAATAAAAGGTGGGATGAAAGGTTTGACTAGTAAAGATTCTCCCTTTCCTGTTGAAAGTATGGATGGCGCCAGAATTTATTTTGCCCAGCCATTAGGTGGCAATGAATGGGTATTAAAAAAATTTGACCAAACCGGCCAGAATTATCAGGGAATACAAAATCCTTTCAAACGATTTTGGGCGAGAGATAAATTAAAATTTGAACTGAAGGATGTGATTAAAATACTGAAAACTAAGATTTAAGGTACGAACAACATCTTAAAACAACCTACCTATTATTGTCAAATCCGTGTGACCATCCGAATTTGGTAAGACAAGACAAAAAATGTCCAACATCGGATGTTGGACATTTTTATGATTGTGATTTCGTCGCAAATAACTCGGCACCGACCTACTCTCCCCCGCCACAAGGACGAAG
>ERZ1292629.1565-Hain-H43-01um-R1-1565-length-21702-cov-11_pt1 | contig 21702 bp, 27 predicted proteins | sample MGYA00564399_ERZ1292629 | MGnify/ENA primary metagenome ERZ1292629 (study PRJEB36523, sample SAMEA6512636) | groundwater metagenome | collected 2019-01-08 | study: AquaDiva: Metagenomics assemblies of 32 groundwater samples | reverse complement strand
TATATACTGAACTTCTGCAAGGATTACATCTCCGAATTTATGCATGTCAAAGTGTTTCAAACTACACAATTTAAGGCGTGAACACTTTGAGCATCCAAAAGTCTAAACAAAAAACTCAAAGACTTTTTGATTTTCCCATACTTCGTCTTTTTTATTATCCCAGATTTCTTTCATTTTTGGTTTTTGGATTTCATGTAAAAACTTGTCATATTGGTCTCTTTTTTTCAATTCAAGATATAGTAGAATTACTCTTTTTAGTAGTTCATTATAAGTTTCTCTTGGATTTTCCTTTGCTGCCTTAAGCAAGTCAATTATTTCTTTATTCAGAAGTATGGTGGATTCTTTAGCCATTATATATCAGTTATATATTGCCTATTTATATAACTTATGTTTTACTGAATTAGATAATTTTCAATAAATATCTAGAACAACATTTATTAACCTAAAATCTTTTTGTTAAATATGTACAAGAAGAAGATTTTAATAGCCTCTATTGTGATTATTGTTGCAATTGTTGCAATTAATATAATGGGTTCAAAACAAGCAAATACTAATACAAACGTTACTCTTGAGACTACTCAAGGCAATATTGTCATTGAGTTATATACCGGACAGATGCCAATTACTGCAGGTAATTTCGTTAAACTTGTCAATGAGGGATTTTATAACGGAGTAATATTTCACAGAGTTATTAATGGATTTATGATTCAAGGAGGAGATCCTACAGGGATTGGTACTGGTGGACCTGGATACAAGATAAACGATGAATTTACAGGGAGCGATTTGGATAAAAATAATAGAGGAACTATTTCAATGGCAAATGCAGGACCTAATACTGGAGGGAGCCAGTTTTTTATTAATTTGGCAGATAATAATTTTCTTGATGGAAAACATCCTGTTTTTGGTCGCGTTGTAGAGGGAATGAATGTTGTTGATAAAATCGCACAGGTTAAAACTGATGGAGATCCACCTAGAGGCAGTAATAGGCCTTTAGAAGAGGTTAAGATAATTAGTGCTAAAGTGATTTAGAAGTTTGCTGGTTGTTGAGAGTTGGAGAGTCACTTTCTTTTTTGCCTTTTTTGGGAAAAGAAGGGTTTTTAATGTTTATTTAGTTATTTTTTCTATGAAAGAGTATAAGGTGTTTCGCTCTATTAGTTTTCAAGAAGAAATTGCAAAATATGACAAAAATATTCAAGATAGAGTTGATAAAATTGAAGATAAATTAATATATAATTCTGAATACGGAAATCCTCTTGGAACAAAATGGTTTAGAGAATCAAGATTTGAAAATTACCGAATTTACTACTTGATTTATGAAGATTTGGGTGCAATTTATATGGTTGCGATAAGTGGTAAGAAGGACCAACAAAAGACAATCAATACAATTAGGCTTTTCTTAGAATTTTTTAGAGAAGAAATGGAAAGATTAATCCGAGAAGACAGTTTGTAAGATGAAGAAGGATATTTTACTTTACTCTAATTACTCTTCCCTCTTTGATATCCTTTACACTTCTGACTAACTGTTTTAATAAATCTATATCTATATTCGCTTGCATTTTCAATCTTTCATATTCATCTTTAGGTACACTTACCATTTCCATGATTGTTCTGGATAAATGAAGTTTTTAACTCTTTTGGTGAGTTAAAGCCCATATTCGACAAATAGGCAAAATTAGTTATTAGCAGTCAATATCCACACACTTTAAAAACTGGAAACTCTAAAGAATATTGACATGAAAATAAAGGATTTGATGAAAAGGCCAGTGGTTATTGAGCATGATATGATGCTTTGTGATGCTGCTAAACTTATGACTAAATATTCTATAAGCAGTTTGTTAATTGTTAATGATGGAGAAGTTTTTGGAATTATAACTTATCATGACCTTGTGAGGAATTTTGGAGAATCTAAAAAAGTTTCTGAGATTATGACTAGACAAGTAATTTCTGTTAAAGAGAATGATAAATTGCAAAGTGCTATTGAAATTTTGAGAGAAAAAGAAATAGGAGTTTTTCCAGTTCTTAATTCTAGGGGTAAACTTGTTGGAATACTAGACTCGAAAGATATTCTTAAATCGTGGGATAATGAGGATTATATTATAGACTAAAATGATTTTTTATTTATTTATTTTAATTTTGAGTATTCCTGTTGGGCTTTTGATTGCTTGGCTTGCACGCGACGAGTTAATTGATGGTTTCGTTTATATAAATGGTTTGTTCGTTTTGTCTTTTATAGGAATTATGTTTTCTAGAAATGAAGTTGTTATTTTGAGTTTAGGTTTTGTATCTGTTGTTAGTTATATCAGTGTGCTTAAGAGATTTGATAAAAAGTGGGCTGTTGAGAGGAAAAGATAATCAGAGTAAGATATAAAAGGTAGTTTTAGGGAATATTGATATGGTTGAGTTTAAAAGTGAGAAAGAAGTTTTGGAATTTTGGAAAAAGAACAAGATTTATGAAAAATCAAGAGAAAAAAATTCTAAAGGAAATAAATTTTTTATGATGGATGGTCCGCCATATGCAACAGGGCACATACATCTTGGAACTGCACTTAATAAAATACTGAAAGATGTGGCTATGAGAAGCAAAAGAATGCAAGGATATGATGTTTTTGACAGACCATTATATGATACTCATGGAGTTCCAATTGAACACGGGGTTGAAAAAGAAATTGGGTCTAAAGGAAAGCAAGATATTGAGAAATATGGTGTTGAGAAGTTTGTTCAGAGATGCAAGGCTTATGCTGTTCAATATATCGATGCAATGAATTCTGAATTTAAGAATTTAGGAGTTTGGATGGACTGGGATAATGCGCAGTTTACATTTAATGATGAATATATAGAAGCAACATGGACTGCATTCAAAGAGGCTGACAAGAAGGGATTGATTTACTTGGGAAAATATCCTGTGCATGTGTGCACGAGATGTCAGACAGCCGTTGCTTTTAATGAAATTGAATACAAAAAACAAAAAGATACTTCAGTTTATGTAAAATTTAAAGTAAAGGGCAGGGAAAAAACTTATTTTATAATATTTACAACGACTCCTTGGACTCTTCCGGGAAATACCGGAATAATGGTTAATCCAAATTCAGATTATCAGGAAATAGAAACTTCAGATGGAGAAAAATGGATTATTGCTAAGAATTTAGTTTCAAATTTAATGGCTAAAGCTGAAAGAGGTTTTACTCCGATAAAAGAATTTAAAGGCAGTGAGATGAAAGGATGGAAATATGAGTCTCCACTTTCTAAATTTATAAATATTAAAATAAAAAAAGCATATGAAGTGGTACTGTCTGGAAAATATGTTAATGCTGAAGATGGAACTGGTCTTGTTCATTGCGCTCCAGGTCATGGAAAAGAAGATTATGAGGTAGGGAGAGAAAATGGACTTGATATGCCATGCCCTGTAGGAATAGATGGGATACTTACAGATGAAACGGGGAAATATTCTGGAAAAATGGCAAGAATTGTTGATAAAGAGATAATTGAAGATTTAAAGAATGAAAATGCGCTTGTGTTTAAAGAAAATTATGAACACGATTATCCAATTTGCTGGAGAGATAAAACTCCTCTTCTTATGTTATCCCTGCCTCAATGGTTTTTCAAAATATCTGAAATAAAGGAACAGTTACTTAAGGAGAATAATAAAAATAATTGGATTCCCAGTTGGGCAAAATTAAGAATGAAGGCATGGCTTGAGGGAATTTCTGACTGGCCAATATCTCGACAAAGATATTGGGGAACTCCGTTGCCTATATGGATTAATGAAGAATCTGGAGATAAAATCATTGTTGGAAGCATTGAAGAATTGAGAAAATTATCGGGCGTTAAAAATATAGAATTGCATAAACCTGAAATTGATAAAATATTAATTAAAAAAAATGGGAAGATTTATAAGAGAGTTTCTGAAGTATTAGATGTATGGTTTGATTCTGGAGTTTCAAGCTGGGCGATATTAGATTATCCAAGGGATAAGAAAAAAATAAAAAAATATTGGCCCGTTGATATTAATATTGAGGGAACTGATCAGTTTAGAGGATGGTGGAATTCACAAATTATCTTGTCTTATATATTATTTGGAAAAAAACCTTTTGATTCAATAATGGTTCATGGAATGATATTAGATATAAGCAAAAGGAAAATGTCTAAATCCCTTGGGAATATCATCACGCCTGAAGATATAATAAATAAGTATTCCAGAGATTTTTTAAGATATTATCTTACTAAATTTTCAAAGGGAGGACTTGACTTCAGCTATGATGAGAATGAGTTAAAATCTGTTAAGAGATTTGTTAATATATTAAATAATATTGAGACCTTCTTCAATCAGATAAAAGAGATGAACAATAATTTGGAGATAGAAGACAAATGGATAATTTCAAAGTATAATTCTCTGATAAAAGAAGTTATTGAATGTTATAATAAATATGATTTTGCAGATGCTGTGACTTTAATAGAAGATTTCACAATAAATAATTTCAGCAGAGATTATATTAAATTAATAAGAGACCGGGCAGATGAAGTATATTCTTTACTGATTGAGATAAATCTCGGATTGATTAAATTAATCTCTCCAGTTATGCCTTTCTTATCTGAAATGGTCTGGAGCAGAATGAGGGAGAAAAAGATAGTTGTTGATGAATCTATTACTCTTGCAGGATTTCCTAAATTTATTAAATCAAAAATAGATGAAAGTCTTGAAAAAGATTTTGAAAAAGTATTCAAGTTTATTGAGATGGGATTAGCTGAAAGAGATAAGGCTAAAATTGGATTAAGATGGCCACTGGCTTCTGCTACAATAAAAACAAAAACAGAATTAAATGAAGATCTTTCAGGTCTTATTCTTAGACAGCTTAATATTAAAAAGATAAAATTCAATAAAAGTGATGAAGAGCGGATTATACTTGATTTAAAAATAACTCCCGAACTCGAGGCCGAGGGGTATGCTCGTGAAATTGCAAGAAAGATACAGTCAGAACGCAAGAATAGGAACATGAAGAAGGAAGAAAGAATTACTCTTGAGTTATATGTAAGTGACAGAGTTAAAAAGTTTTTACAACCTCATATTTACTTTATTTCCAAGAGAGTCGGATCTGTAAAAGTTAAGTTTGACGAAGACAAGAGCAAAAAAATGATTTATTTTGATGTTAAAGATGAGGAAATTGGCTTTAACTTCCAAAGAGTAAATTTCTGAAAAGATTTAAATAGTCGTGTGCTTTGATTTGTTTAATGATAATTAATAGCGAGTTTTTAGGCAGGTTAAGAAAGATATTTGATCTTAATTTATATGAGGTAAAAGTATGGACTTCTTTGCTTTCTAGGGGTGTTTCGACTGCTGGAGAGTTAAGCACCATATCTGATGTTCCTCGAAGCAGAACTTATGATATTTTAGAGTCTTTGGAGAAGAAAGGTTTTGTTGTTATGAAGCTTGGTAAGCCAATTAAATTTTTAGCTCTTAAACCAGATGAAGTTGTTGATAGAGTTAAGAAACATATGTTGGGTGTTGCTCAAGAAAAGACTAAATATTTGGATGAGATTAAGGGTGGGGAAGTATTGAATGAACTTGCTTCTTTGTATGATAATGGGATTAAGTATGTTGAGCCGTCTGACCTTTCTGGAAGTTTGAAAGGTCGTCAGAATATATACAGCCATATGGATATGATGATAAAGAACGCTAAAAAGAGTGCTGTGATTGTGACTACGGCTGAAGGGCTTAATAGGAAATTTGAGCATTTGATGCCTAGTTTTGAAAGGGTCAGGAAGAGAGGGGTTGTGCTAAAGATTGCTGCTCCTATAACTACTGAAAATATTAAGTTTGCTCGTGAGCTTTCTAAGATAGCTGATGTGAGACATCTTGACAAACATATGGGAAGGTTTGCGATTGTAGACAATGAGCAAATGATGCTTTTACTGCTTGATGATAAGACAGTTCATCCAAATTATGATTTTGGTGTTTGGCTTTCAAGTGATTATTTCGCTAAGTCTATGACTCAGATGGTTGAGAATACTTGGAAAGATTTGACGCCAGTGAATAAGTTGAAGATTTGATTTAGCTCGTATGAGAAAGGCGATATTTATTGGATTGATTGTAGGGATTTTGATTTCTGTGGTGAGCACTTTAGGAATTTTAATTTGTAATTGGAATCCTGCACATTATATAGAAAAAGGACTTTTATGCAAAACGGCTTCGATATTTTATTGGCCAATAATTCCTCAAAGTCTTATTGTTTTTAGATTTGTTGAAGTTGATGGATTAAATGCAACTTTACCATTCTTAATAATGAATTTGATTACGATAGCTGAATTTATTTTATTATCTCTTTTTATTTCTTGGATTTATAAAAAAACGAATAGTATGTTCTATAGCAGACGCACTAAATCAAAAAATCGATGCACCACCACGCACTAAAGTGCGTGGTTTGATTGGTGCTCGATTTTTGGATGCTCGAAGTGTTCCACGCTCTAAAGAGCGTGGTTTTCAAACACTTCGACATAAAGTTGTGCAAAGCACACAACAAACTCGCAAATTGAAAGAGAGGAACAATTTGCTCATAATCGTATGCGTCCGCGTAATAGTAAACGCATAAACCTTACGGGGATTAAATGCGTTTACTATACTAGAGAGACTGATTTTAACATATGCCTTGATGTCTATTAACTCAATGGGATATTTGATTTGATAGATATTGTCAGGATAGTATGAGATGACTATCTCTGACAAATCTAATAAGATTCAGTAACTTATTTCTCTTTAATGGTAGAATTATCTCGGCAATTTCTGCAGGCGTTTTTCCATGTAGTTGCTGATTTGGATTAACAAAATTATGAATAATTCTTCTCATGTCCATAAAACTTTTTGCACCTTCAAAACTTCCAAAACCACTTCTAATATTTTTTAATCTATCATCCAATTTTCCATTATATCTTTCTGCAGGATTATTGTTGTGTTTTAGACCGTATTTTTTACAGGCAATTGGAACTCCAAAGTTTAATTTTGCAACCCTGTAAAAAAGTTTCTTGAATGCAGTTTTATAGTTTGCAAACTTATCACAAATAAACTCAAATAATAATCTATTTTTATTTTTCTTATGCTTTTCTGATAAATATCTTTTGAGTATTTGAGGATAACAATTATCTTTAATTTGTTTTAGAAACTCATAACACTTCTTTTTCGTTCTTTTATCGACGAAAGAGTGAGCTAAAACGAATTTTGATTTGCTATCTATTGCATTTAAATCAAAATTCCAATCATCTTTAACCTAAACATATTTTTCATCATAATGTATATCCCCTTTTATTTGGGGAGAGATTCCATTTATCGGATTTTAAAAAAATGCTGTACTTACAACACCATTCTCTTATAGCTTCTCTGCTTACCTTTACACCATCATGTTGCCACAGATGATATTGCACTTGAAAAAGTGAAAGTCCTTCATTATGCAAATGAATTGCTCTCACAATATGTTTTTTATTATATCTCATTCCTTCAAAACCATCTGGTTCTACAAAATTAGCGTTACAATTTTTACACAAATAAATTTGTTTTATTCCAGATTTGTTATGATTTTTTCCTCTTTTGACAACATCTTTAGATTTACATTTTGAACACTTCATATAATTCACCTCCTGATTTTCAGGAGGAAAACCCATTATTTAAGTCTATCTCATAACAAGTTGACAATATCAAGTTATTGAGTTGATTTATAAGTATCAAATCTCTTAATATTTTATGAAAAGAGGCATCCATTTTTATATGATTCTTGCAGTTATTTTATTGTTTGTTATTTTATTTTATTTTGATCAAAAAGGAATTTTCTTACAGCCTGTTGGACCGGTGATTAATGAAATATCTCCAAATATAATTTATAATTCTCAACCTAATCAAGTAATTATTTATGGAAGTGGATTTATCCCGTCATTCTCTGTAAATTTTATTGTCGGTGGTTCTAGTTTTCCTATTAGTCCTTCGATTTATAATCCAGAGTGGATAAGCTCTAATGAGATTAGACTTAACTTTCTTTCTGGGCTTCCTCCTATTCCTAGTACTGTTGCAGGAGAGATTTCAATAACGCAAGGTAGTGCTGTTAGTAATTCTTACCCATTTGAAATCAGGTTGGGTTTACCTCCTAATCCTCCTTCCGTGGTTCAAGTTACTCCAATAAATTTGGAAAATCCAGCCAATTTAGGAGTATTGCCTGTTAAAATATGGGGAAATAATTTCGATAACAATGCAAAAATAATTCTTGATGGTATTGATTTAAGCTCAAGAATCTTATCAAGAACTGACAAAGAAATACAATTCTATTTGAGCGGAGCAGAAATAGAAGATGCAATGCAGATAAGAGTGGATAATGAAGGAAATGTGAGGTCTAATAAATTCAACATTGATGAAACAACTGTAAAATACCCTGACATTATTCACCTTACTCCTACAACCAGTCAAGTTGGCTCTACCATTACAATTATAGGACATAATTTTTTTCCAACAACATCTGAACTGTATGTTGATAACAATCTTGTACCTAAGGTAGATTATTCATTGATTAATAATATTGATAAAACTTTTACAATTCTTCTGCAGTTGAACTCTTTGAGTAATGGTGCTCATAGCGTACATTTTGATACTCCTCCAAGAAGACCAAGCGTTAATTATAACAGATATAACTCAAGCAAAGTCTACTTTCAAATAAAATCCTCTCTTAGTAGTCCAATAATTATAGAGAATAATAATTTGAGTTTGGCATTTGATGGAAATGTCGGGAGTCTAATAGAAATAAAGAATAAAGAAACAAATCATATCTACACTTTAGAAAGCATGTTTCCATGGAGAATACAATTAAGACCCATAGTTAATTCAACAAATCTTTCGGCTTGGTTAAACCCTCCTCAATCAAATTATTTTAACCCTTACTTGGGAAATTGTACAAGTAATCTGACATATGAATTGAATCAGCAAGGTACTGTGCAAAATCTTAAGTTAATATGGAATGATTGCACTATAGACCAAAATAATCATTTTGATTATGTGCAAGAGTATTTGTTAGAAGATGATAATAATTATGTTGAGATGAAATTTTATACAAATAATAGTGATGTGATAAACTACAGTATATATGTTGTGAAGAATTATATAACATTTATAGATAATGATCCGAGCTTGCAAGAAACAGGGATGCAATCTGGAAGAGGATTAGAAATAATCAAAAATCCAGGGTATAATACCCTTTCAAAGGGGGGAAGAAATGTTTGCTATGATTATACAGAACCAGAACCTGCCGAAGGACAACCGGTGTGTGAAACTACAGGATATGAGTCATTATTGCCTGCTGCTTGGATTAATACTGATGGAGATGGATACTATTTACACCCTAACTCTCTTTTGGACCTATGGATAGGATACTGGAATGAGGAAGGAGAATATATTTATGCCATGCCTATAGATAACTATTCTTACGCTAAAGGTTATAGTTATGTTGGGGAACATGGAATTTATAAAAATACTGCAGTAGCTCTTTATCCCAATAGTTTTAACGCTTCAAATTTTGATTACAAACAACCTTACAAATATAGAATAGGAGTAAGTAAAGGAACAACATTTACTGGTAAGGAAACATGGATTAACATAGCAGATACTTTCAAAAAGATACAGAAAGATCTTGGAATGCTTAATACACCATTCAAACTAAGAGACATACCAGAACATGTAAGATATTTAGATTTAACAACTCTTGTTAGATTGGATGGGGAATTTTTTGATGTTGTTGGGGGGATACTAGTGCCGAAACCAAACCCTAAATCTGTTGAGTTGTCTAAACTCTTTGAAACATCAAGAAAATATTTTGGAGCTGAAGAATCAACTATATTCATTTGGGGAGGAGAACAAAATAGAGTCAATGGTCTACGTTATGAACCTATTCCAGGAACAACTATGCCTTTTCTAGAAAAATTAAACGATGCTGGATGGAACCCTTGTTTCTATTCTGTTAATGGAGCACTACAATTACAGACAAACGAACAAATGTATTCTAATATGCTTGGTCAAGAGACAGAATTTGACCCTACAGGTCAACCAGTAATTATAGTTTCAGACCCTCAAGTTTATGGAACATATACAATGACTAGCGCGTATTCTACTGCAATAGGTCCGCTAGATTCTAGTTATCTTAAATGGTTCCTTGAAAAATATAGAGCATTCAATAATAATGGTAAGGGAATGAGGTGTTTCTACTCAGATGGAATATTTGTGAGTTTATGGTATGGAAGTGGAGGACCATGGTCTAAGCTATATAATCAAAAAGGATGGGATGAAAAAGCGCTTCCATCACTTAAAGAATTTTTCAAGAAAGAGTTTGAGGAATTAAGAAAAATAGATAATGACACATATACTTTCCACGAAGCAGTTTCACAATTTTCTACAGATGAAGGGCTGTTCCCTGTACAAGCAGTACCTGGGGGAATAGTTGGAGTAAGTGCAGGCGCTGGAACACAAGTAGAAAATAGTCAAAGTATACAATTTTATCAAAGAATATGGGGAGGATATCAAGACTTCATTTTATCTAATGAATTAGTAGATCCTAATCTTATTTCTCCAGTTCATATACCTGAATCATTTTATAGTACTTTGAAGAATATAAACGGGGTAAATCAAAATTATAATAAAACATTGGAAGAAACTTATGCTTTGCCTGGAATGGTTGGATTTCTTAATAAAGGAGCGATACCCTTTTACCTTGAACCTGGAGCAAGAGAGACAGCAAATTATACCCCAATTGTGAACTTTACTCAAGCACCTCCTGGAGCCATACAAAGTTATTGGAATCAACCATTACAGAAATATGCTGAGGTAAATAGAGAACTTGTACAAGCGAGACAGTTAGCAAGAAATTATTTCCATGGTCTTTGGCATCTTGGTGTAACTACAAATTCTCCTGAGGAAACTTACTATTATATTAGTGATTTTTACTTATTTTTGGATGAAAAAGATTCAGGAATAGCAGAGATTTCTGTACCTAGAGTAATTAGCTCTGTAAGACAGTCATGGGGGCAAACAGATTGGGCCAATAGATACGGAATTATGTTCATAAATACATATAATCGAGAACCTGAACAAATTGTGACGTTTAATTTTAATTTTGATAGATATAATGCAATAAGAGGGCAAGATTATAATTTATTTAGATACTCAAAGGAAGATGGGAGAACTTATCTTGGAACTTATAGTAATAATTTTGATTATACTCTAACTATACCTGCGAGAAAGTTTGTTCTACTTGAGCTAGAAAAAGATGGAGATGGAGATAACGATGGTGTTGCAGGAAGATATGATATATGTCCAAACACTGAAACTGGAGAAATAGTAAATTTAGATGGATGCCCTATTCCTTCAACAAGTGAGTTTTCTTCTCAACTGACGACTAATTTGGCTCTGTCAACTAATTTGTTAAGACAGACTGGATTATCTATCGGAATAAATAATTTGGGAAGAATAGAATATAATACTCAAGAAATAAGATTATTAAGATTTAACAACAGGAGACAATCATTAGATGGTTTAGATATTGATAAGGCTATAGAAATTATAAATAATAAAATAAGCGTAAACTCTGTAGATTATCCAGAACTAAATAAACCAGCAAGATTAACATTTTATAATTTAACTTATGCTAATTCTCCTACTCCCACTGTTCAAACTTCAAATGGATTTTCTGTTTGCTTTGATTGTATTAGTAGTTCTTATTTAGCTGGAAATTATATTATGACAGTAAGTAATTTCTCTAATTATAGTACGCAGACTTCTACATGCGGAGATAATTACTGCAATTTGCACGAAAGTTGTAGCATTTGTTCTTCTGATTGTGGAAGTTGTTCTGCACCTGCTCCTGGTCCTAGTGGAGGAGGTGGAGGAGGCGGTGGAGGAGGAAGACCTACACCTAAGATTGTAACTGAATGTTCTGATAAGAAAGATAATGATAATGATGGATATATTGATTATCCTTATGATTCTGGATGTTTGAATAAAGAAGATAATATTGAACTTGATGCTCCAATATTAAATTCTATTAATGATTCAAATGGTCTTGGAAATGTTTCTGAAGGAGATGAGGAAGAGGAGCCGATTGTTGAAAAAGATGTTGAGATAAGATTATTCTTCTGGTTGACTATTTTAGTTCTTGCTTTTGGGATAATTATTGCGGCGATAATTACTCTTCGTTCAATTAGGCAACATAAGAGATTGAGGGAACTTTATAATCATGTTCATAGGATAAATAGTGTTTAATTTATTTTTCTAGAACAATTCTGACATCTACGGCTTTTCCTTCTTTGTTGTTTAGAATGAATGGATTTATGTCTAATTCTTTTATGCTTTTGTGTTTTTGAGGGATTTTTGATACTGCTACGAGAGATTCTTTTAAGGCATTTGTGTTTAATTGAATGTTTCTGAAGCCTTCAAATAGTTTTCTTGATTTTAGTTCTGAAATCATGTCTTGCGCTTCATCTTTTGTTATTGGACATTTTCTTATTGAAACATCATCTAAAAGTTCTGTAAAAATACCGCCTAGACCAAATAGAATTACATGATTAAATGTTGGGTCCTTTTTTAGACCTATGATTAGTTGCTGACCTTCTACAAATTCTTGTGCAAGAATTCCTTTTAGACTTAATTTGTTTTTTCTTGCTGTTGAAACTAATTCGTTGAATGAACTTTCTATTTCTTCTTTTCTATGGACAATTATTACGCCACCTATTTCTGTTTTATGAATTGCGTCTGGGGAAACAATCTTTAGAACAAGAGGAGCTTTTATTTTTAAGTCCTTGATTGAATGGATTAGTTGTGATTTTGGTACGTTGATGAACTTGCTTATAAGTTGCTGGGATTTGTGTAGGTCTAGTACCTCGGTTTTCATTTTATTATTAAGTTTGAAAGGATTATATATCTTATCATTATAATAATCCTTATAAATAATTGATTTGAGTCTGGTGAATGGATAGGGCATTGTCTGAAGTTTTAGTAGAACAATTTGAAAGACATTTTAAGATTTTAACTCCTGATAGAGCATTATTTATTGAATTACTTGCTTCGACAGATATTCCTGAGTCTTCCCGGTTTTCTGAATCTTTGCCTCATATGAAACAGACCGTTAGAGATGGTGAAACATATCATAATCTTTCTTTAAGAAGAATATTAAGAAATGTAAATGCCTATGAATCTCAGTTATCTAAAATTAAGGGTGTAGTTGGAAGTGTAGCTTCTCGGCTTGGAGTATACCATTCTAGTGATTTGGTTCGAAAAATAAGAGGAGAAAGAGAATTAATTAAATTAATGAGTGGGTGTCCTCAACCATTTTCATTACTTGCAAAGTTTCAAACATATGAACCGTGTGGCAAAAATGATAATCTACTTGTGACTACTCGACCAATTTTGGTTATTCCTGGTGCGACTGATAGAAAAGAAATATATGATTGGGAACAGTCAAATACTAAATATCGAAAAGAAATCAGAGTCTTGGGTTTTATTCCAATTAGACTAAGAGAGAAACCTGATCCATATGCAGTTAATTAATTGTTTTTACCCACGGAGAATTTTGATATATTTATATATCCTTTTAGTTTATTTTAATCATGGTTTTATATGATTTCTATGGAACTGAATGCGTTCATTGTCATGAGATGAATCCTCTTATTGAGAAACTTGAGGGCGAGTTGAAAGTTAAAGTTGTAAGGCTTGAGACGTGGCATAATGCTATGAATGCTAAGAAATTGCAGGAATTTGACAAAGGGCGTTGTGGCGGAGTTCCTTTCTTTTACAACGACAAGACAGAAAAGTTTATTTGTGGTTCTACGACTTATGATAAGTTGAAAGAGTGGGCTAAGGGATAATTGTGTTACTTTTAAGTGGGGAAAGATTTATAAAATGTGATTAAATTATGTTTTTATTATGTCTGAAACTGAACACAATCCTATTGAAAGTAAATTGAATAAGATATTAAGTAATCAAAAAGAAGTTAATAATAATCTTCCTGGTTGTATAACTTATTTAACTATTTTTGTTGGGGCGTTTGCTGCAGTAAAATCTTGTAGTAATACTGAAGATATTATGAAAAGATATGGACCTTTGTCTAGTGTGAGAGTAGAAAATGTTATAGGCAATAGTGCTCCAGAAGAATTTGTTGAACTAAATGGACAGAGATTTTACTTATCTATTGATGGAAAGCCTGTTCATAATTATGTTAAAAATAGATAGGATTTAGTTCTTTGGTTAATTATAGTAATTGCTTTGTTTTCTTAAAAAGAAAGTCTTAAATATACCAAGTTACTTGGTTACTTAGTAACCATGGCATCTAAAACGATTAAGATTAGCGAAGAAAATTATAAAATGCTGCTTGGAATAATGGCGGATTTACAACAAAAAAATGGGGAAAGGGCTTCTTTTGACGATGCAATTGATAATTTAACTAGTGAGGAAAAAAGAAATGGATGGACAGTCATGGAATCTGCTGGAGCTTGGAACGATATGACGGATGAAGAAGCTAAAGAATTTTTAGATTCAACTTATAAAGAAAGAAAAATAAAATCTAGAAGACTTGATTAATGGTGTGCTTAGATACCGATGTTATTGTGCATTTCTTAAGAAAAAATGAAGAATCTGTAGAATTAATAAATAAAATACTTGAATCAAAACAAAAAATTAAAATTACTTCAATAAATGAATTTGAACTTTGGAAAGGCATTTATAAAACCAATAATAAAAATAGAGAGAAATCCCTTAGACAATTTTTATCTTCGGTTGTGATACTTTATTTAGATAGCGATTCTGCACAAAAAGCTGCTGAAATTTTTCAAATTTTACAACATGAAGGAAATCCTGTAGATGCCTTAGATGTGATGATTGCAGCGATAGCTATAATTAATCACGAAACTGTTTTGACGATGAATAGAAAACATTTTGAAAGAATTAAAGAATTGAATCTTATTTAATTTTAAATCGTTTCATTTATATACTTCTTGAAATAATATTAATTGAGAGATGATGGAAAAAGTAATTGCTAATTTTAGTGTGCCTTATTTACAAATCCTTAATGAGAATGCTGTTTGTGATGAGAAAAATAAGCCAAAGATTTCTGATGATGTTCTTCGTGAGATGTATAGATATTTTATTTTGACTAGGGCTTTTGACGATAAAGCTCTTAAATTGCAGAGGCAAGGAAGACTTGGAACTTATGCTCCTATGCGCGGACAAGAAGCTGGTCAGATTGGCTCGGCTTTTGCCTTGGGAAAAGATGATTGGGTTTTTCCTGCTTTTCGTGAGAACGGAGTTTACATGATTAAGGGCGTTAGTCCTGAAATGCTTTTCCGTTATTGGGCTGGCGATGAAAGAGGTATGCAAATTCCTAAAGGAATTAATATTTTACCTGTTTCAATAACTGTGGGGGCGCACTTGCCTCATGCCGTCGGGGCTGGAATGGCTTTTAGTTATTTGAAACAGAAAAATGTTTCTGTCGTTTATTTTGGAGATGGGGCGACTTCGGAGGGAGATTTTCATGAATCTCTTAACTTTGCAGGAGTGTTTAAGGCACCTTGCATTTTTATTTGTCAAAATAATCAATGGGCTATTTCTTTACCTGTTCGCGAACAGACTGCATCTCAAACAATTGCGCAAAAAGCAATAGCTTATGGAATTCCTGGAATACAGGTAGATGGTAATGACGTTTTCGCAGTTTACAGGGCAACTAGTGAAGCAGTTGAACGCGCTCGTAAGGGTTTAGGTGCGACGCTGATTGAATGTTTGACTTACAGACTTGCTGACCATACTACTTCTGATGATGCTAAAAAATATCGTTCCGAAGAAGAAGTGCGTTTGTGGGAATCTAAAGATCCGATAATAAGATTTGAGAATTATCTTGTTTCTAAAAAAATAATTAATCCTGTGATAATTGGAAAAGTAAAAGCAGAAGCAGAACAACAGATTGAAAGAGCAGTTAAATCTGCTGAAAGTGCTAAGCCTCAACTACCTACCGAGATGTTTGATTATCTTTATTCTGATTTGACTGATGAAATGAAGGAACAACGCGAGCAGTCTAAAAGAGAAAATATTGTTTCTAAAGGCGTTAGTATTTCTGAACATTCGGCGAAGAATGCTGGAGTCGTTGGCGAATTGGAGGATGCGTGAATTTGGAAAATAAAATAGCTAATTGGATGGAATTGGGAATTAAACCATATGATGAAGTAATGGAAATTCAAGATAGACTTGTTGAGCTTAGAGCTAGCGGGTTGATTCCAGATACAATAATATCTGTGCAACATCCATTAACTGTGAGTTTTGGAGTTGATAGCAAGAATAATCAATTCAGTGATTTATTTCTTTCAAGAGTGCAACAAGCTTATGGAAATACTGAAGAAAGTAGTATTATGGAATATTTATCTGATAATGGGGCTTCATTTTCTTTGTCTAAGAGAGGCGGAGGTGCTACAGTTTTTGCACTGGGACAATTTGCATTTTACCCTGTTGTAAATCATTGTGATATAACTGGTTCGCATCAATTAGATGTTGGAGCTTACAAATCTGTAATTTATCGCACTTTATTTCAATCGCTTAGGAACTTAGGTGTTGAAGGAATTAAAGTTAGCAGTTCTTTAGATTATGCTACTCGAAATGAAAGAAAAGATGCCTGGATTGAAAGAGGAGGAGTTACCTTGAAGATGGGCTCTAAAGGAATTGGAATGAAAAGAGGAGTTGCATATCATGGTTTTGCACTAAATGCTACTAGGGAAGGAATATCTAGAAGTTGGATGGTTAATCAATGTGGGTATAGACCTGAAGAAGTAAAATTGTGGAGTGTGGAACATGAGCTGAATAAGAAAGTTGAACCTAAAGAGGTTTATGATGCTGTGCAAAAATCTATTATGGCTAATTTTGGATATGCGGGTTTTCAAAAAATTGATTTAGAAAAATTAGAGGTGAAAAATGCCTGTTAGGAATATGGTTGAGGCGCTGAACGAAGCTTTACGCCTTGAAATGAAACGAGATAAAAACATTTTGATTATCGGAGAAGATGTTGGTGAGGATGGGGGAGTTTTCCGTGTGACTGATGGACTTGCTAAAGAGTTTGGAAATTCGCGAGTTATTGACTCGCCTCTTGCTGAATCGGGGATTGTTGGAACGGCTATTGGAATGTCGCTTCTTGGATTGAAGCCAGTTTGTGAAATACAATTCGAAGGATTTATTTTTCCTGCTATTGACCAGCTTGTAAATCATGCTTCAAGAATGAGAAATCGCAGTCGCGGTCGTTTTACTACTCCTATTCTTGTTAGATGTCCTATTGGTGGAGGAATAAAAGCACTTGAACATCATTCTGACTCGCCTGAGACTTACTTTATTCATACACCTGGATTGAAAGTTGTTATGCCTTCTGGACCTTATGATGCCAAAGGACTTATGATTTCTGCACTTCGTGAAAAAGACCCAGTAATATTTTTTGAACCTAAGAAGATTTATCGTGCTATAAAAGAGGAAGTTCCTTCAGAGGCTTATGCAATTCCTATTGGAAAGGCAAATGTGATTAAGGAAGGTAGGGACGTTACGTTAATTGCTTATGGTGCGTGGGTTAAGACTGCTAAAGAATCTTTAGAAGTTTTGAAAGATGTTTCTGTTGAGCTCATAGATTTACGAACGCTCTCGCCACTTGACACTGAAACAATAATTAATTCTGTTAAGAAAACTGGGAAGTGCGTAATTGTTCAGGAAGCCCCTAAGACACTTGGATTAGCTTCTGAGATTATTGCTCGCATAAATGAGAAAGCCCTTTATTCTCTTGAAGCGCCTGTTGAACGCGTTTGTGGTTTTGATACTATTGTGCCTTTGAGATTACATGAAGAATATTATTTGCCTTCGGTTGCTAAGATAGTTTCTGCTGTTGAGAGAGTTTTGAAAAATGCGAAAGGAAACTAAAAGATGGCTCATATATTTGAGATAATTGATAAGACTAGTAGAATAATTTATCTTACTGGAGGGCAATGGAGTCACATTACGTCACCAACTTCACTTCATGCATACATGACAAGTTATTTAGAAGAAATAAAGGAAACTCTTCAGAAACCTGATAAAATCTCAAGTAGCATTTATGATAAAAACAAAGCATATTATTATAAATTTTACAAATCAAGAAGGGAATACTTGAAAGTGATAGTTAATTATTTAAATGGAGATGGGTTCGTAATAACCTCATACTTTGTGAGTAATATTGTAAAATGAAAGGAAAAATGACTCTGCACTATGACCAAGAAAGTGATTACTTAGAGATTTTTATAGAAGACTCAAGCCCTACTTATGGGCAGGAAGTTGGTGAGGACATTACAGTATTTAGAAATAAAGATACTGAAGAGGTTGTTGGTATAGGAATCTTAAATTTCAAAAAGAGAACAAAATCTCTTGCGAGCATACAACTTAATTTACCTTTCAACATTAATTTTTCAGATTTGAAGGTTTAATGGTTAGCATTAAAGGATATGTATGAATTGTACTAGCGTCGGTTGTACACAAAATGTGTACGACTCAAATTGATATTTTCAGCAATTAATTTCAACTGGTTACAATTTGTAACCGACTCATTTGAACCCTCTTCATTAAGGCGATGTTTAAGAACCTTCCAATAGTTTCTTGGGTCTTCACTATCTGTTAAAACTCCCACTACATCTACTACTGAGAAGAACCACTGTTCTTCATACCAGATTCTTCTTATCTTCTTATCTTGAAATACAACCAACGATTTATCTTCTTCCATTGTATTCTTAGTATGCTCAAGTTTTTAATAATTTGTAATTACTGGTTAATTATTTTTTCAATTTCTTTTAGCCTTTCGTACCGGAATGCCATAACCATCTCTAAGATAAAATGGGTTTACCTGTCTAAACCTTATTAATGCATCTATATTCATGGCACCTAATTTTTCCAGCTCGTCTGGATAGCCATCTCGATAAATAACGCAATTATAGCTATCTCTAGATTCAACTTTTACTATCTCGTATTCTTCTCCTTTCATTCTTTCATATTCTTGTAAATTACCAATAAATAGCTCAATTCCTCTTGCTTTTTCTATTCGTTCTTGTTTGGTCCTTTCTTTTTCTTGTTCTATCTGTTTTAGAATTCTCTCTTCTTCCTCCTTCTTTTCAAGTTCTTCCCATGAAAATCCATGACTTAGCAGACCCTTTGCAACGCTATATCTCAGGTCTCTTTTCATCCAAAGCTCATCAAAATCGTGACTAATATATTTCTTATACCATGGAAGTTTTTTCCGAAATTTTTCATAAGCCCTCACAATTACTCTTAATCTCCTTTCTGGAGCATTTCTAAGCTCAGCTCTTACTTGCTTTGCTATTTCCCCATGCATTGAATCGTAAATGGCTTGTGCCACTGAAGGTATGCCTATCATAAAAATCGTTGATAATATGGGATTATAAGATTTATAGCGATATATATCGTTACTCAAAATAATAAGGGATTAATTTGGATTCAGCTTTTCTCAAATGAACTTGAAATGTTGAAAAGCTCAATTTTGCCATTTTTGCTAAGCTTTCTACACTTATTTTTCTAGGAACATTGTAATAACCGTTTTTTATTGCTAAAGATATAGCATCTTTTTGTTTCTTTGTTAATTCTGGTTCTATTTTTACTATTGACAAAGATTTTACTTTCTTCTGATTTATAGATAATAATTCTGCTTTGTATTCTTTTCCAAGAATTTCTGCTATTTCCATTAATTTATTTCTATCGAAAGAGCCTAAGGTTACTATTTCATAACCTTTTTTTGAAATCAATGCTGGGCTTACATGCAAAATACTTTTATCATAAAAAGGATGTAAATAATCTGGGTCTTTTACTGTTGCTATAATAAAATCATTGTTTGATTCTATGTTTATTACTCTGTCTTCTTTCTTCATAGATTTAATAAAATTTTTTTTGTCTTTTTCTTCTCCAAAGATAGTACCTGCTACATTTACAAAAATCCATGGTGCTTGGATATGATGAGAAAGAGGAAAACCAATAAGAGAAACATTATTTTCTAATGCATTCTTTCCCATAAGGGTTTTTTGAGAATCTAATTTTATTTTCGCAACCCACATAATAATACGATATACATCGTATTTAAAAACTTAACTTAAGTTATGACTTTAATTTTTAAGATAATATTCTTTGAGTTCATTGAATTTATTTTCTTTAATACTTTGGCGAATTTTTTCCATTAGAGAGAGCATGAAACTTATATTGTGAATTGTTGCTAACCTTCCGAATTTCATTTTGTCTTTTTTTATTAAATTGTGCATTTGGCTTCTTGTGTGTGTTTTGCAGGTTTTACAATTGCAGTTTTTATCTATTTTGTTTTTGTCTTCTTTGAAGATGCCTTTTTTTATTTTAATTCTGAATTTGTTTTTTACGCTTCCGCCTGAGTCTGGTGAGATTAGCAAATTGCCGTGCCTTGCGATTCTTGTCATGTGAACGCAGTCAAATGTATCTATTCCTCTTTCTACTAACTCAAATATATCATCAATCCATCCTATTCCTAGCATGTGTCTTGGTCTTGCGTCGTTGTTCCATAGTGGTTTTATCCAATCTATTACTTCTAACATTGAGTTTTTTGAGTCTCCGAAAGAATCTCCGAAACTTCCACCTATTGCAATGCCTTCAAATTTTTTAGACAGGATAAATTTTGCACTTTTTACCCTTAAAGATTTATTATTACCTCCTTGGATTATTCCATAGAGTGCTTGTTTTTTGTTGTGATATTTTAATGATTTTGATGCCCAATTGTTTGTTCTTTCCAGCGCCTTTTTTTGATAATTATAACTTTTGTTTGCTCCAGAACATTCGTCAAAAGCCATTATTGCATCGCCTCCGAGGTTTGATTGAATTTCCATTGACTTTTTTGCATCTATGAAATGCTCTGAATTATCGTATATTGAATTGAAATATACTCCTTTGTTTGTTATTTTTACTAACGAATTATCCTCGTTTTTATTTTTTAGGTGGATAATTCTTTCAATATTTGGGTTTAATTTAGTAAGTCCTAGTTTTTTTGCATCGCCTAGAGAAAATGCTTGAAATCCTCCTGAATCTGTGTATATAACTCCTTTAAAATTCATGAATTTGTGCAATCCTCCTTTTTTTGCTACGACTTTGTCCGAAGGTTTTAGATGCAAATGGTAAGTGTTTGACAAAAGTGCCTGAATTTTTAATTCTTTTATATCTTTTTTTGTCAAGCCGATTATGAATGCCCTCGTTGCAACTGGAATTAAATAGGGTGTTTCTATTTTTCCGTTTTGAGTTTCTATAACTCCCGTTCTTGCTTGTGAGTTTTTGTCTTTATGAGTTATTTTAAAATTGAATGTCATTGATTTTTATGTTAAAAGAGGTTTATAAAAAGTCTGGATTGTAATGTACAGAGAATTCGAATAATTAGAGCATTATTTATTCATAATTCTCTGATAAGACAATTCTGAACTAACATGATAAAATCAGCTGAATTGTCTATAAGGACTTAGATAAAATTATGCTTTGTAATACTTATTGTTTTCTTTGTCTTAGGGCTTCTTGGATTCTTGCTTCAAGGTCTCCAGTTATTCCAGATTTATTCAGTACCTCGCTAATCTGTTGCGTTGTATAAAGTTCGCTTTCTGGCTGTGAAATTTTTTGCGCTACGTTCGCACCTGCGG
>ERZ1292629.1563-Hain-H43-01um-R1-1563-length-21708-cov-13_pt1 | contig 21708 bp, 26 predicted proteins | sample MGYA00564399_ERZ1292629 | MGnify/ENA primary metagenome ERZ1292629 (study PRJEB36523, sample SAMEA6512636) | groundwater metagenome | collected 2019-01-08 | study: AquaDiva: Metagenomics assemblies of 32 groundwater samples | reverse complement strand
ATGAAAATAAAACAGTTGTAATCATTTCCCAAATCAACAAACTGTTTTATTGCCCCGAAATAATTCCCGATATGCAATTTTCCGCTCGGCTGAATACCCGAGAGTAAGACCTTTTTCATATATAGTGAAATAAAGAGTATTAACCTCTTTATTGCCGTTGCTCGCTCGGTAATAAAAAAATATTAATTTTCTTATTACTCTCACTCGCTAGGCAATAATACCAAAAAAACCTGGTAATTCAAAGTTCTGTTTAGTTAACCATTAGGGGTGACACTTTTTGATTAAGAAATAAGCCACAAAAAGACAGCGGGAAATCGAAAACCCTTAACAACACACAAGGTCTATGAACCATATCGCGATTAACCTTTGTCACCTCTACCGATTAAGAATGTCACCTCATAAGGTTAACTGTATAGCTCGCTATAATTCCATAGGCAGACCTATGTAGACTAATGTCTAGCTATTGTCTAATTCGCGCGAATTAGACAATAGTGAACCTAAGGGTAAACCTAAGGGGGTGAATGAGATAACCTCTTCTCAAGCCGACCTCTTTTTATCCGGAATAAGAAGCGTGATAGCGGTTAAAACACAGGCGAAAATGAAAAGAGCGTGTCCGATAATAGTTTCAATCTCATTGCTTGAAGTAAAAACAAGAAGCGCGGAAATACCGAGCATTATGCCATCAAAACTTAAAACGGACATTTTAAGTTTTGACGTGGTTTGCGACACCATCCGTTTTTCTTGCTGAAAAAAATCAGCCCACATTAGCCCGTAGATAAGAGATGTGAGGCCGGTGAGCCATCCTGCGATAGGATTCACATTCCAAAAAATAATCCCTTGCGGGGAAATTATCGGTAAACGAAAATCGGAAATCAAAAGCCAGACCACAAAAAACCCAATGCCGACCAAGATAATATTAATAATGAAACTGTGTTTTCGCATAAATCCACGCTGAAGCGATATCTCCACGCGAAGAGCGGATAGAAGAAGTAAATAAAGAAAAATTATCCCGAGGACGAAACCAAGGGCTATGGCAGTAAGATTTCCGCTATTAACGAGCGAGGGCGCCGAAAGCGACAAGGAGTGGAGCGAGAGAAAAAGAAACGACCAGAACAAATACCAGAGCCCCTGATTTTGGGACTGGCGGTATGATAAATATGTCCCTATGGCGAGAGCGCCGGAAAGAATGGCTCCGGTGATATAAAAAATTGGCGTGATGAGTATCATAAATTCTATTATATACTCAAAAATAATAAATTTTTAATTCCTATTCCTTATTCCACCATTCGCACGGATTAGACAATAAAGAATAAAGTTCGATTTTCTATTCTAGTATTCTTAAGAACACTAGAGAATGGGGGGTCAGGTACCATTATTCAGTATGGATGCTGTTTCACTTGGCGCTGTATGCGTGCAACTTCCTTTTTACCGGCCACTTTCTCAAGGCGGTCTTTTAAACGCAGACAAAGAAAACACACGCCTTCTTTTTCCGAGACACAAAAATGTTCAAACGCTAATTCGTAAAGATGAGTGGTGTCGTAATTTGTAAAAGAAATTCTAGGAGTAGATTTTTTAAGCATTATAATATTTCACCCCAACGCCACTATACCGCCCAATAATACCATTTACTTTTTGTTACTATTTCACAGACCCACTTAAAATACCTTTCTTTTCAAGAGCCGTCCTAATAATTAAAATACTGTCCTCCAGTTTATCTAATCTATTGCTGTGGTCGCGGATAATCAGATTTTCTATTTTATCCAGTCTTTCTCCAACTTCTTTAAAACCAGAATCCATTTTGGTATGTACTGAATCGAATTCTTTTTTTGTGGCAATCGCCAAATTTTCGATGGATTCATTTGTTTTAACAATAGCTCCATGCACTTCCTTGAAACCAGCATCCATTTTGGTATGCACTGAATCAAACCTAGCATTTACTGAATCAAATTTTTTACTTACTCCGGCAAAAGATTTTTCAGTTTTAAGAAAGCCAACCCGCATTTCTTGGGCAAGCTCATTTGTTGGCAAACTTATATTTTTCTTTTCATTTTTGCTGACCTTTTTCATTGGCTATTATTATACCCCTCCTATATAAAAATTAGCAAATAGATATCTATGGTATCATTCGCACGAATTAGACTATAAGACTGTTGTTTTGCTATTCTAGTATTTTACCTGCCTGCGGTAGGCAGGCAAAATACTAGAATAGATAAATTAGAAAACTTGAGAATTTTCACAAATTTATTGTTTTTGCTGCGGGGGTTATTCCCTATTCCAATGTTCTTGAGAACATTGGAATAGGGAATGCTTGTGTTTATCACGGTTTATTAAAATTGTTCTACAACTGCTCCGCGAATTTGCTGGCGCGTCTGGCTTCCTCTGTATGTCCATACTCTTCAAGCTCCACGAAAAAGGTTGAACCATTCCCCTCACCGTCAGATTCCACCCAAATTCGTCCGCCATGGGCGTTTACAATTTCTTTAGCCACATAAAGCCCCAAGCCCGAACCGCCGATATTAATCTTTGAAATTCCTTCTCCTCGGCTGAATTTTTCAAACAGGCGCGATTGGAGCTCTTTAGGAACTCCTATGCCGGAATCTTTGACCGATAAGGTTACTCTACCTAAGGCATCATCTTCCGCCAGAAACACAAGTATTTCGCCTTTGGGCGTGTATTTAATGGCATTATCAATCAAGTTAGCCACAACTTGCCTTAATTTTTCATAATCGGCATTCACAAAGTATGAATGGTGGCCGTTATCGCCGAGAGTGAGCTTGAGTCCGGCGCGGGAGATATTGGGGGATAATTCTTCGGTCAAGTCTTTTATCATTCTCCGAAAATCAACCTTAGAAAATTCGAATTTCATTCCCCCCTGCTCTATTTTGGTCACATTAAGCAAATCATCCACTACGGTCGCCAAATGCTGGCTTGATTCAAAAATTCTCCGTACCGCCTCTTTCGCCTTGTCGCTAACGATGCCGAACGAACCTTCCGTCATCATTGAGGCGTATCCCGTGATAGCCGTCAGTGGGCTCCTCAATTGATGCGAAGCAATGGAAACAAATTCCGATTTCTGCTGGTCCAGAATCTTCAACCGTTTATTTGCTTTTTCCAAATCATTGGCCAAAAGCTCAATTTTTTCCCGCTGTTTGAGGTCCTGTAAAATACTACGAATCAAAAGATAAACAAAGAAGCCAACAAGAAGCACGATGATGAAGCGCGTGATAAGCTCTTCATCCGATTTTGCTAGCAAAAGTTCTCCTAATACAACCAGGAAGATTGACGCCGCAAAAATTTCCGTTGCAATAACTTTGATATTCAAAAGATGATGTTTGACGATAGCATAGGCAAGAAAAATAATCATGATGAACGTCATCACGGGACCTATCCAAAAAAACCTAAAAGAGCCAAAAATTGGCAATATGAGATTCGTTCCAACCCCGAACAATGAAGCGATAAACGTACCAAGAAAAACATATCGTAATTGCACTCGTAAAAGTCCTGTACTCTTTCGGTATTTTAAAACCAAATTTACAAATCCCCATAAAAAGTAGCTCAGAATATAGATAGTGTAGAAGAAATAACCATTTCCAAACTCGATAAACTTATACCCTTCAGGTCTTTGTCCTATTGTTTCCAAAACTGCCCCAGGTGTTAAGGTTAACCAGACGATCGCGAGGGCTGGGAATGTTATAAACAGTACTTGCCATTTCGATAACAGAAACTTTTCGGATGGGAAAGTGTAGGTAAAAAGTGTAAAAAACAAAGGTATAAAGATGGCGCTTACGTAAAGAAGATACCCCCAAAATAATATAGGACTAGTGTCGGGAATTATCTCGAAAAGAGCACGGCTTAAAACCCACCACGAGACCGAAACCGTTACAAGGGCGAATAGAACATTACTTTTATTTTGTCGATCTCGCAAATAGATGATTATGCCGAGAACTAGATTGACGACACCCACCAAAATTAAACTAACACTTTGAATACTAAAAAAAATCATATATTGTGTGTGTTGTGAACGGGGAAAAAATTGTATATTTTCGCTAGATGAGACATTTCTTTCACCTTACTAATACTCACCATACCGATTGAATAGTTCGCCCGCAATTTTTCCGCCGCGAGAATCATCGTTTCCGCCAAACAACTGAACGCCATCTCCCGTGGTATTCCGAAATTAAAATTATAATCTATATCCGGTGTCTTAAGAAGTCCGCCATCTATAAAACAGACATCTTTTCTCTCGTTACGCACTCCTTCAGGGGTGTTCTGTGGTTGCGTAATGTCATAGACGACCGCTCGATGTTTAATATGTTTTGAATGTATGATTGCCCCATCTGCGGTCGTTGCGACCACAATAAGATCTGCACGGTTAATCTCGCCAATGTGTGTTGTCGTTTGCACCCTAGCCGGAGAATTTAATGCTCGTACCTCTTGTTCCAACCGCGAAACGTTAGCGGGTGTTTTTCCAACGAGAATGAAAGATAGGTTTCCGTACCGAGAAATCAAAATTTTTGAGACAGCACTTCCGATTGACCCCGTGGCGCCGACAACGGCAATGGTACGTACGTTTTTGGGCGTTTTGCGTATAATATGTTCAACTTCTGTAACGGTCGTTGCGGCAGTCAAAGAATTACCGTTTGTAATAAACGTCTTTGCTGAATCCACAATATCACGACCCCCGCCGGTAATACTTGAGGTGAACGCGCCGAGTCCTGTGATAGATGCCCCCATCTTACCGGCCAATGTAATTCCTTGTAAGATTTTCTTGGTCGCAAGTTGTCGGTTTTGAAGCATCTGGCTTGGTGTGAGAGGAATAGAGATTATGACCCCGGTTAAGGACTTGCCAGTTTTTACATATTTGAGGCCCGTTATTTCGGAGATGACGACGGGCCAAAAGTGAAGAAGAAAAAAGGAGAGAAATTTCGGCGGTATGTATTTAGCAAACGGATATTTCTTAAAGACATCGGGTAGATTGCGGGGATGTACGAGAAAAGCGAAAGAGTAGCGTTTGGTCGCTAAAAAAGGAACTTTTCTTATGAGTAAGTCTCGCGTGGCCAATACAATCAAAATAAACTGCTTCATTTCCCCAAATTATATCCCAAAAACCGACTAGATTCTAGCACCTAAAAAACCAAACAATTTTCTTATCAAAAAATGAGAGTTTCAAATTATCTTTTATCTCGTATTGATTATACTGTTGATTGTTTAAACTATCTCAACCCCAATTTGTATATCCAATCGTGCGTGCCTACGGTCAAAAACACAACAGAATTTCCGCCCACAAATCTAAATAAAATCCTATAGTTTCTATCAACACGAAAACTCCACACCTGTCTGCCTTTCTGCCCAAGTTTTTCTGTGTGTAAAGATGGATAAAGTGTAAAGATGGATAAAAAGGATTAAGGATGAAAAACCGTTCTTGTTTTTCCGCTTTCCTGCGAATTTCTACCGGGAGCTTTGAATATCTTGAAAAAAAATTCTTTCGTGACAATAACTTTCAACATCTAATTATTTTCTCAAATCTTTCAAACTGCAAATTTCCTTGACTCTTCCAAGTTTTATATCTCGTTCAGCCACTTGCAGGCTTCGCAGAAAATCCGGGTTGAAAAAGCCAAAATTAGCTGCGACCCTTTCAAATTTATCAGCATCAAAACTGACAGATATAGTCCTACCGGCGTTTCTTTTTTTAATTGTCATGTTTACCGAGTTCATAGTTTTACATTATCATTAAAATTGTATTTTTGCAATCCAAAAATTACCTATATTCTAGCACGTAAAAAACCAAACAATTTTCTTTACCCCATTAGAGATTTCGTGCGCAAAATAAAAAATTCCTTTATTTTATGGTGATTACGCAATTACAAAATTACTTTTTTGTACTGCCCTTACTATCGCACGCGCACTATATCTAACGGGGTTTACAAAAAATTGGGTTTTAAAATCATAATTTTTTGACCCAAAAACCTCTCAAATTTTAGGGTTGATTGTAAAATTTATGTTTCTCTGCCATAATAACATTTAGATACCAAGGTGGCAAAAATCATTTTTAATTACCTTTACGGAGGTGAAAAATGAAGTACTTTAAAATTTTGTTGGTTTTATTAATTACGATTGTTTTCGCGGGATGTGTGGAAACAAAAACAGAACTTGGCCAAGGTGGAAGTATGGCTACTGGGTCATCAAGCAATGCCGGTCCAAAGGGAGAAGCAAAAGAACTGGCGAGATGCCCAAAAGCAATTGCCACTGTTGAAATTGACGAACCTCTTTCTGGGGTAACGGACGCGACTGCAATGCCATATGCTTATGTGGCGCAAATGTATGGAGTTCCTCAAGACCCACTTCCCCTTTTGAAATTGATGTTCGCGCAAACCGGTTGTTTCCAAGTAGTTGACCGCGCGGCTGGACTTCGCGCCGCAAAGAGAGAGCATGAACTCGTGGAAGCGGGATACACCAGAAAAGGAAACACCTTGGACAAAGGCAATGTTGTTGAAGCGCAGTTCACTATCACTCCCCATATAATTTTTTTTGAAAACAATGCAAGCGGAGACGCCATTATGGCTGGCGCTATCTTTGACTTGTTTGTTCCCGGCATAGGCGGTCTCATTGCAAAATCGTCAATGGTGAAAGAGGCACAGGTACTCCTCACTCTCATCAATAATGAAACGCTTATACAAGAAGGAGTCGCTGAGGGAAGCGCCAGGTCAACAGATACCAATATTGGCGGAGGTGCCATTGGTGTTTTTGGCGGAGCGGGTGGAGGTGTGGGCGCAGGAAGTTGGAATAATACCAACAATGGAAAAGTGGTTGCGGCGGCATTGCTAGACGCGACAAATAAAATTGTGTCTATGGTACAGAATTTGAATGTACCGCAAGTGTCACAACCAGTAACCCAAAAGTAAACTAGTTTATATTTGATTAGAATATAAACAAAAAGTCTCGCATTGCGGGACTTTTTTTATTTTAACCATTTCGTGTCATCGTTTATTTTTTATTCTGTTTTCCACTCTTTCTTAAGAACGCTATAAAGTTTAATATCAACGAAATGGTCGTAAAGCCACTCATATTCTCTTTCTATACCTTCAAATTTAAAATTAAGCCGTTCAGGCACGGCACAACTCCGGATGTTTCCAGCAGCGCATCCGATATCTATGCGGTTAAGCCCTAATTCATTAAATCCGTAATTTATCAGTGCTTTTGTGGCGGTTGTTATAATACCTTTTCTTTCGTGGTCTTTATCTATCCAAAATTCTATTGATGCTTTTTTATTTTTTATGTCAATGTCGTGAAATCCCAATGACCCGGACATTTTCCCTTGGTACCAAATGCCCATATCAAGGCCTGTTTTATTTTTAAAAGTGTCCAGACAATGCTCTATGTATTTTTTTTCATCTTCCTCTCCTTTAACATTATCAACCCAAGGGAACCATTCTCTCAAACGCGCGCGATTTTTATCGGTAACTTCAAAAAATTCTTTCACATCAGAGAGTTTGCGTAATCTTAACGATATATCCTGATTAACTTTTATTTCAAATTCCATATTATTTTTATTTAATTAATTTTTTAACAGCTGTCATTATTTTTTCGGCAACAAATTGGCACTCCTCAACCGACGGTTCTTTCATGCCCGCAAAAAACGAGTTCGGGCTTATCGGCTCGCCGAATGTTACTATTATTTTACTCTTTCTCAAAAAAAAATTTTTGCGATTAAGCCGGAAATTGCCTTCTATGGCTACCGGCACCACCTTGCTTTTAGTCGCATAAGCCAAATAACCGATTCCTCCGTGAGCACTGCCAATACTGCCGTTTTTGGTGATTTTCCCTTCCGGAAATATTAAAAGGCACTTTTTTTCTTTCAACATTTCGAGATGGATATTGAGCGACAGTTTGTAATTTTTAAGCCCTTCACGAACGGGATACGCTCCCCAGAGCTTAAAAAATGCTCCGCCGTAAATAAGCCCGAGTGTTCCGTCTTTTCTATAAAATTCTCTTTTTTTTGCCACATAAAAAACCGGCAATAATTTGGATAAAAAAGGAAGCGAAGCGGGCACTAAAATTGGGTCAAGTTCGCTAGCGTGATTGCTGGCAAAAATCAGCGGTCCCGAAAGATTTTTAATGTTCTCAAATCCGCGGATTTCAAATCGCGCAAAAAATTTGAGAAAAATTCTCGTAGGTATCCAGACTGAATTCTGTAATAAACAAGGCATTGATGGAAATAACATGTAGTCGCTTTGCTCTTTATGTTTCTAAATTAAATTCCTTCTTTTTTAAGCTCTTCAATGATTTGTCTCACTTTCTTCGAGGGAGAACTCGGAAGTTTGATATTTATTTTTATTAAAAGGTCTCCGCGCGTATTCTTCCCGGTTGGCACGCCCTTGCCTTTAATCCTCAACACCTCGTTCGGTGAAATTCCTTCCGGTATTTTCACCTTAAGATCTCCGTCCAGCGCGTGTACTGCGTATTCTCCCCCAAGCAAAGCGTCCGTAAGCTTCACATTTAGATTCATTAGAATATTATTGCCGTCACGAGTGAAAATACTGTCGGCCATAACGCCAATTTTTACATATAGGTCTCCGCTTACACCGCCCTGTACTGCTTCCCCCATTTGAGAAAGGCGAATGATTTCTCCGTTTTTTATTCCCGACGGTATTCGTATGGTAATTTCTTCCTGCGCTCTCCCAACCCCCTTGCCCCTGCATGAATCACAGGGATGAGATGGAACATTTCCACCCCCATAGCACTCCGGGCAAATTCGCACGCTGGTAAATGTTCCTATAAATGAACGCTTGTTTTCGTGAATTTTACCTTGCCCGTTGCAAGTAGAACATTTTTTCGTGTCAGTCCCCAACTTTGCTCCGGAACCGCTGCAACTTTTACAAATTCCGGTTTTCGTAATGAGCACCCGACGCTCTGTGCCAAAAATAGATTCTTTGAGAGGTATGGCAAGCTCTATTGAAATGTCGCGTCCGCGCCGTTCACTTTCGCCCATTCCTCCACCTGTAAAAAATTCGCTAAAAATGTCGCCTATATTTCCCATATTTCCAAAATCAAAATCGCGAAAAGCTCCCGGATCAAAACCAGAAAATCCTTGATAATCCTGTCCTTGGCCTCCGCCCGCGCCACTGAATACGCGTCCGTATGAATCATATTCGGCGCGTTTTTTGTCGTCAGAGAGAATTTGATAGGCTTCGTTTATTTCCTTGAATTTTTTTTCATCCCCTCCTTTTTTGTCGGGATGGTATTTGTGGGCCAGCCGATGAAACGCCTTTTTAATCTCGTCTTTTGAGGCGCTTTTTTCTACCCCCAGCAATTTATAATAGTCTCCAGCCATAGGTAATTAGTATATTCAATTATTCAATAAAATAAAAGCGAGCAGTAAAAAAATTTTACTCTCCCTTGGGGCTATCTTCGTCCTTCTTTTCTTCGTAAGATGCGTCTCTTGGCTCTTTTTCGGCATTTGGGGCGGTTTCTCCCGTTTGCCCGGCTTTGGCCATTACTTCGCCGATTTTCTGCATTTCTCTGGACAGTTCTTCCGATGCGGTTTTAATCGCACCCTCATCATTGCCGTCTTTTACTTTTTTAAGAGCATCTACTTTTTCCGCAACCGATTTTTTAACATCTTCCGGAATTTTCGCCTCATTGTCTTTAATTGATTTCTCGGCGGTATGAATCAGCATATCGGCGCCGTTTTTTAAGTCAACTAATTCTTTCTTTTTCTTGTCTTCCTCGGCATGAATTTCCGCGTCTTTCTGCATTTTCTTAATATCTTCCTCCGTAAGACCGGAGCTTGCTTCAATTCTGATTGATTGCGTTTTGCCGGAAGTTTTATCTTTAGCCGTTACTCCAAGAATTCCGTTAGCATCCACATCAAAAGTTACTTCAATTTGGGGCATACCGCGCGGTGACGGCGGAATCCCGTCTAAAATAAATCGTCCGAGAGATTTATTGTCGGCCGCGAGCGGGCGTTCCCCCTGCACGATATGAATTTCCACCGAAGTTTGGTTGTCTGCGGCGGTTGAAAAAACTTGCGAACGCGAAGTGGGAATTGTTGTGTTGCGGTCAATAAGCTTGGTTGCCACTCCGCCCAATGTTTCAATGCCGAGAGAAAGCGGGATTACGTCAAGCAAAAGGACATCTTTAACATCTCCCTGCAAAACTCCGGCTTGCACGGCGGCACCCAAAGCTACCACTTCATCGGGGTTGATGGAACGGTTCGGCTCTTTCCCAAAATATGATTTGACCGCCTCGACAATTGCCGGCATTCTGGTCTGCCCGCCGACAAGGACAATTTCATCTATTTCTTCTTTTTTGAAAGGCGAATTTTCAATGGCGCGTTTAGTAATCTCCATTGAGCGGTCTATGTATTCCTTGGCGAGAGATTCCAATGTAGCTCGGCTGATTTTCAAAAGAAGGTGGATGGGGCCGTTCGCGTCCGAAGTAATGAATGGAATATTTATTTCCGATTCAACTGTGGTTGAAAGCTCGTGCTTTGCTTTTTCCGCCGATTCCCTTAAGCGTTGGAGCGCCAACGGATCTTTGGTAACATCAAGCCCTGATTGTTTTTTGAATTCTAGGGCAATCCATCGGATAATTTTTTGGTCAATATCTTCCCCGCCCATATGGGAATCGCCGTCCGTGGATTTAACTTCAATAACATCGTTCCCAACCTCAAGCACGGAAATATCAAATGTCCCCCCGCCGAAATCATAAACTGCAATTTTTTCGCTTTTCTTTTTATTAAAGCCGTAAGCAAGCGCCGCCGCCGTCGGCTCGTTGATTATGCGCTTCACATCAAGACCGGCAATTTGTCCGGCATCTTTCGTGGCTTTTCTCTGCGCGTCATTGAAATAAGCGGGAACGGTGATAATCGCCTCCGTTATTTTCTCGCCAAGTTTTGCCTCCACATCGTTCTTTATCTTCTGGAGTATCATGGCTGAAATTTCTTCCGGCCTGTAGAGTTTATCTCCCATTTTTACCTTGACTCCGTCGTCTTCGCTTTGCTCTATTTTATAGGAAACCGCCCCACGGTCGCGCTTCACCTCCTCGTCTTCATAGCGGTGCCCCATTAAACGTTTTATGCCATAAATAGTATTTTCAGGATTAGTGACAGACTGGCGTTTTGCCAAAAGTCCGACTATGCGTTCATTGTTTTTTGCCAGCGCCACAACAGATGGCGTTGTGCGCGTTCCTTCAATATTTTCTATGATTTTAGGCGCCCCGCCTTCAATAATCGCAACCGCCGAATTTGTAGTTCCTAGATCAATTCCTATTATTTTTGACATAGTTTTTTATTTATTTAAATTATTTTAATTTTCCTCGTACGCAAATACCTTGACTTTAGCTGGACGAATTATCTTATCCTTAAGTATAAACCCTTTTTGAAAAACTTCTTTTACTAAACCGTCCTCATCTTTTTTTTGTGTGGCAATTTTCTCGATGGCGGAGTGTTTTTCGGGATTAAATGGTTCTCCTACTTCCCCTATTGTAATTAGTCCGTGTTGTTTTAATACTCCTTCTAGCTGGCTGTGTATATATTCAACCCCCGTACGCCAATTTTTGTCAACTTTTTCCCACGCTTCTCTGTTCCCAAAAGCAATATTAAAACTATCTAATACCGGTAAAAGTTCATCTATCAGGTTTTCATTGGCAAAAAGTATAAAATCTTTTTTCCATTTTTCCAAATCGTTTTTCTGGTTTATAAAATCAGCTTTTGCTCGTTGCCAGCCTGCTAAATACTCTCCTCTTTCTTCAGTGCATTTTTTTAATTCTTCCCGCAGTTTTTTTATTTTTTGTAAAGGTGTATTTTCATCATTTTCATCCTCAAAAACAACGTCGTTATCGGAAATATTATTTTTCTCGTCAAGATTGCCCGACTTATTAAGTTGTTTATTGTCTGCCATTTTTTATATGTAAAATTCTTAGAAACCAGATTATTATCGTTTTGACCAAGTTGGAGCCTTGCGGGCTTTTTTCAATCCGAATTTCTTACGTTCTGTTTTGCGCGGGTCGCGCTTCAAAAAGCCCAATTTTTTCAGACGGGTTCTCAATTCTTTATCGTAATAAGTAAGCGCCCGGGAAAGGCCGTGCCGTAACGCTGTCGCTTGCGCGTTAGAACCGCCGCCGGTAACAAGCGCCGACACATAGAAATTCTCTCCAAGCGCCGTTTTTTCAAGCGGGTCTTTGACGGTTGCGATAAGTTCTCTAGTTTTAAAATAAACATTAAGTGTTTTTCCATTAACCACAATATCGGTTTTGGGCGCTTTGGTAATACGCACGCGAGCAATAGCCGACTTGCGTCTTCCTACTGCTTCTATGTATTTATTTGTTATTCCATCTAATGGGGAGCCTGCCTGCCGCGACGTACGCGACGCAGGCAGGCGCGCGGAAATGCCCTCACCCACACGGCGTTCGCCTAGCTCGGCTGACGCCGTCGGCCTAGGGAGTGACGGCGAATCGGGAAGTTTAATACTTTTTATTTTAGTTTTTTCCATCCTATTAGAAGTTCCTATTAATTATTTCTTTTAATGAATTTTTGTTAGCGTAGCACCTTACGGCTTCACTCATGATATTTTAACCTTAATCTTAAACTTCTAACAGGACGAGTCCCATTAGAAATTATTAAGTATTTATTCCGTTATATGAAGTTTTTTCATGCGTAATTTATGAAGTTTATTTTTGGGAAGCATTCCTTCGACGGCATGTGTAATTAATTCTCTAGCTCCCTTCTTGGCCATTACTTCTTCCAATGTTCGCTCTTTAAGTCCGCCGGGATAGCCGGAGTATGTTTTGTGTTTTTCGGTGTGAAGTTTTTTCTGCGAAATTTTAATTTTTCCGGCATTTACCACACGCACCGAAACTGACGCTACGACATTCTTTTTAACATCGGGAGTTTTTTTACCCAAAAGGATAGTTGCTATCTCGCTTGCCAATCGCCCTAAGACCTTTCCTTCCGCATCAATTGTGTAAATTATATCAGTCATATATATTTTCTAAACAAATTCAATTACCGCCATTTTACTGCCGTCGCTTTTGCGTTGTGGTAATTTTATAATTCTAGTGTATCCGCCGTTTCTCTCTTTATACTTTGGCGCGATTTCGTCGCAAAGTTTTTTAGATATTTTTTCTTGATTGCCGAGTTTGGCGGTAATAAAACGACGAGACGCCAATGTGCCTGTTCTCGCTTTAGTCACCAGCCCCTCTATTATCGGTCGAATTTCTTTGGCTTTTGCTTCGGTAGTAGAAATCTTGCCATGAATGATAAAAGAGCGCAGAAGCGATTTAAGGAGAGCGCTTCGCACTTTGGTGACTCTGCCGAATTTTCTTTTTGTATTATGATGACGCATGGTTGATTTTTAATGAACGAAGTGATTGTAAAAATCACCACCCCGCCATATTTTTATTGTTTTTATACCATAAACGCGCGTGGCAGAATAGGCCTTCCTGTTGTGGGCTAAGCGCGTTTCTTTGGTATTTGGACTTACATCAATCTTATTCATAAATTTATTAAACAAATTAAAAATATGGCTGGGGTAAATAAATTATACTTGCTTCGCTCGTTAATTTTATTTATTTCAACATGATGCCATAATTCCCGAGTACGCGCTTGATTTCCTGAATACCTTTTTCACCGAGACCTTCTATTCCAGCTAAGTCGTCTTTTTTCTTGCGTGCCATTCCTCCTAATGTGCGAATTCCTTCGCCAGAAAGAGCGTTTAATGTCCTGGTGGAAAGACCGAGGGAATCCAGTTTAATCTTAAGCGTGTCATCTTCGGCATCGACCTTTCCGTTGTTTTCCTTTTGAGTATCATGTTCGGAAGCTTCTGTTATAACTTCGGGTTCTTTGAATCCGATAATCGCCTTCAATTGGTGAATCATGGTTTCTATGGATTTTTCCAGAGACTCGCGCGGAGTAATGGTGCCGTCGGTCTCGATTGAAATACGAAGTCGGTTGTAGTCAGTGCGGTCGCCTACGCGCATATTTTCTACTTCATAGTTAACGCGACGAATAGGCGTGTATATGGCATCAAGAGCAATAGTGCCGATGTCAACTTTTTCTTTTTGAAGAACTTCTTTGGCGACATAACCAAGCCCCTTCTCTACCGTCATTTCAATTTCAAGCACCGCCGACTTTCCGGTAGTTTCGCAAAGATATTGGTCTTCATTCAACACTTCAACCTGTCCGGGAGTTTTTATATCACCGGCCGTTACTATTTTTGGGCCTTTTACTTTAAGCGTCACCGAATAAGAATCGTCTCCTAAAATTTTAAAACGCACTTTCTTTAAATTGAGAAGAAGCGCGATTACATCTTCTTTAAGTCCGTCAATTACGGAAAACTCATGGCTCACTCCGTCGATCTTTACCGATGTAATCGCGACGCCGGGAAGCGAAGAAAGAATAATTCGGCGCAAAGAATTACCGAGAGTGTGGCCGTACCCGGGATAGAGCCCGTCAATCTCATAAACACCGCCCGTATCGCTTTCTTTGATAATTTTCGGCTTAGAGGGCAACATAATATTGTACTCGCTCATATGCTTGAAATATAAAAAGCTATTAATAATTAACGACTATAAAATTCAACTACTGAACTCAAATTAAACGCTAAATCGGTATTTTTCGGCTTGCTTTGTATCTCGGCTTCCCCTTTCGACGGGTCGAACTTAATCCATTCCGGGTGAGAGTGACCTTCGAGCTTCCTTAAAAGTTCTTTAAACGGCCCTATATTCTTACTTCCTTCTCGGATTGATATCTTATCGCCAGTTTTTACTTGATACGAAGGAATGGTCACTTTTCTTTGATTTACGATAATGTGCCCGTGTGATACAAGCTGGCGCGCGAAGGCACGAGAGCTTGCGAGCCCAAGACGGAAAACTACATTATCAAGCCGTCGCTCGAGAGACTCAAAAAGGGTTTCTGTGGGCGCGCTTCCCACCTTTGCCTTTGCAAACTTTACATAGTTGGAAAATTGCCTCTCTCCTATGCCGTAAGTATTACGAACTTTTTGTTTTTCAATAAGATATGTCCCGAATTCTGAACGAACTGATTTGTGTTTTCGATCAAAATCTAATTTTCCAGGCGGATACGGCCGCCTTTTGTAAGCACATTTGACACGCCCGCAAACGGACTCTCCTAAACGACGACAAATTTTACAAGTTATTCTGCTCATAATGCCAATGTTGTTTATTTTTCTAAACCTTTCTTGGTTTTTTCGGCTTCGGACCATTGTGTGGAACTGGCGTCATATCTTTAATTGAGGTCAAGTCTATCCCTCTGCTAGAAAACGCCCTGATAGCTGATTCACGCCCTGAACCAACTCCTATAACAATTACATCCGCGTCTTTTATGCCTATCATTATTGCTTTCTCTCCCATGAGATCGCCTACTTTTGATGCCGCAAAGGGAGTTCCCTTTTTGGCGCCTTTAAATCCTAGAGCTCCGCTTGAAGACCACGCCAATGTATTGCCTGTCTTGTCGGTAAGCGACACGCGAGTATTGTTGTAAGTTGATTCCACAAATAAAGTACCGCTTACTATTTTTCTTTTAGGAGCCTTGGAAAGAGACCTGGATTTAAGTCCTTGGTCAACTGACCCTCCTTCTTTTTTTACAATTCTTTTTTTTCCCATATTTATTTTTATGTCTTCTCCGTCTTCCTTCTGCCACTACCCATGGTCTTTCTGATATTGCCACGAACCGTTCGTGAATTTGTTTTAGTTCGCTGTCCGCGAACAGGCAGATGTCTTTGGTGGCGGGTACCGCGATAACATTTAATATCTTTTAAGCGCTTAATGTTAGCGGCAACTTCACGCTTAAGATCTCCTTCCAGCTTAATTCCTTCGACCAACTTGCGTATTTTGTTTTCTTCTTCCGCATCAAGTTCTTTTGGTTTTTTACCACAGGGAACCGCGGCTTGATTGAGAATTTTTTTGGCGCGATCACGGCCAATACCATAAAAAACGGTAAGCCCGATTTCTAATCTCTTTTTTTCCGGCAAGGTTATTCCCAAGATCCTCATAAAATAAAAATTAAAATGTAAAATTAAAAAATAAAAATAGATACTTTTTAAACTATCCCTGTTTCTGTTTATGGCGCGGGTTAGCGCAAATAACCCTGACCCGGCCTCCCCGCCGAACCATTTTGCATTTTGCGCATATTTTCTTTATGGAACTTCTTACTTGCATATGAATGAATATAATTGGTTTGTTCCTGCCTGCCGGTAGGCAGACGGTCGAAATATAAACAAGTTTCCATTTTTCCCTCTCTGTCAATTATAAAAACATTTAAAAAGTAGGGCTCAATTGCCCCTTAATTAAAGTAACATTATCCTAACAGACCTACAAGCGTTTTACAACACGACTGCTTGTTTTTCCTCCATACGGGTCAAGCATTACGGAGACCTTATCGCCGACAAGAACTTTTATTCTATGCAGGCGCATTTTGCCAGAAAGATAAGCCAATATCTCTTCATCACTGTTTAGTTTGATTTTAAACAGCGCGCTAGGCAGGGCTTCGATTACGATACCTTCTATTAACGCCTTTTTCTCTCTTTGTGTATCCATTACGAGAACTTGACCATATTAACAAGGGTATTGAGATTAGTCAATATATTACTACCGAGAGAGTAAAAATTTCAGTATAGCCATCCGTATCAGCAAGCCATAATATGCCTGCCTAAAATATGCGGCGTTCGGTAGAATATCAACTTCTACGGAAATTTCGTTAATGCGCGGCAGTGGGTGCATGATAATTGTTTTAGAATTAATTCTACCCGCCACTTTTTGGTCAATTATATATACGTCCTTAAATTTTTCATATTCTTTTACATCCGAAAATCGTTCCTTTTGAATACGAGTCTGATAGATAATCTGAACTTTGTCTATAACAGATTCAAGTTTATCATGCTCGCTATACCGCACTCCGTGCTCGCGTAAGTGATTTTTGATATCTTCTCCTATTTTTAGAGGTCCAGGCGACACAAAAAATATTTCAATATTTTTATACTTGCTTAAAAGATACGCCAAGGATCGGACTGTTCGGCCGTACTTTAGGTCGCCAACAAAAGCAATTTTAATACCGTCGATTTTCCCTAGCTCACGGCGGATTGTATACAAATCAAGCAAAGCCTGGGTCGGATGCTGGCCGGCACCGTCTCCGGCATTGATGATTGGGATTTTGGAAATCGCCGCCGCCCGTTTAGCGGCCCCCATTTCATGATGGCGCAACACAATAACATCAGAATAATTATTTACGACGCGGATAGTGTCTTCCAATGTTTCGCCTTTAGCAGCGGAGGAAAAATCTTGAGCATTCTCGGTAGAAATAACATTGCCACCAAGCCTTATCATCGCCGACTCAAACGAAAACCGAGTTCTGGTACTTGGTTCGTAGAATAGACAAGCCATGATCTTGCCCCTTAGGGATGAATCGGGTTTTTTCTCAAGCTTATCGGCAAGCTGAAATATCTTCTTAATAATCTTCGGGTTTAACTGTTGTGATTCGATAAAATGTTTCATAATCTATATCCGATATCGGTTTATTTCGCCTCTCAATCTATCAGTTTCATTCCCCGGATTATCTGAAAAGATAATACCTCGAGCAAAATTGATAATCAGACCCTTGCCTTTCGAATTTAATCCTGCAGTTACAATCGTTTTCACGTCGCCGCCTTGAGCGCCGATGCCCGGTACCAGAAAGGTCATATCGCCGGTAAGTTTTCTTATGGTTTTCATTTCTTTCGGATAAGTAGCTCCTACAACAAGCATACAATTATTATTTTTATTCCATTCTTTTTTTACATTCTCGGCTACAATTTGCCATAACGGCTTCTTGCTAATCTCCAAATCTTGCAACTCTCCAGCGCCGGGATTTGATGTTCGGCATAAAATAATACAACCTCTATCTTTTCTATCTAAAAACGGCTGAATGGCCTCTTTACCAAGATATGGATGAATAGTAATAGCGTCAAAACCGAACCAGTCAAAGAGCGATTCAACATAACATTGATTAGTATTGCCAATATCGGCTCGCTTGCAGTCGCAGATTGTGCATATATCCGGATAATTTTTTTGTAAATATTCTATCGTCTGCTTCAGTTCTCGAATCCCTTGATCGCCCTGGGCTTCATAAAAAGCGATGTTGGGCTTATACGCACTGACATACCGATAGGTCTGCTCAATAATCCATTTATTGAATTCAAACTGGGGAAATTTTAATGATCGGAATTTTTTGGGCAGTTTTGATAACTCGGAATCTAAGCCTACGCACACCAGTGAATTTACTTCATCTACTCGTGAATTATATTTATCAATTACATTCATTTAACAACCGTCTTAAATGTAATTCGTTCCGGATTATCGGGTAATGAACGCGCCCAAAACGGCGTAATAATCAGCTCTGCTTTATCTATTCCAGTATAATTAGCCAATATAGACTGGAAACTTTTTTTTGATTTTCCCAAAAGATCGCTTAAAAGAGCTTTTTGGTCGGATAACCATACTATAGTGGTTGTGCCAGAGAGCGTTACTAAAATGTCCGATATATTTAGGTAGTCTATTAACTCTTTGTCTTTAATACTGAAAGTGAGCATATCAAGCGTTGGGCTTGTTACGGCGCTGTCGTCAAAATCTTGAATCGAGGTTTGAGCAATATATTTAGCGAGAGCGTCGCGATTAAAAATAAGTGCGTATATTTTCCCTGTTTCTTCTATTGTAACTTTTTTCTCGCCTTCCTTGCCTAATATTTTAATATCGTCAAAATCAAAAAATGCGCCGTTGTTGTAAAGAATGAATCCTGGGGGAGTATTTTTCAGCGCATCGCTAAGAAGAGTTTCGCTCAAACGTTTCTTGAGAAGTTCTTGGGCGGTTTCTGCATCCTCGTCGGAAACATTATATGTTGATCCAATCATACCTCCCTCCATGTCAGTTTTTGAACGCGCGTAGAACTTTTGATATTTCAGGTCGCCCTTAAAACCTGGGATGGTGAAATCCGTGCGCCCGATGTTGTATTCCTCGCCTGGCTCATTGGCATAAACAATAGTTTCAACGCTACCGGGCATGATTTTTCCATCAACCATCTTTGTACCGGGAACTATAATAGAATCGTCAATTCTATAAATTTTTCCATCGTTAGTTTCAAAACGTGTGTTCTTGATAAGTTTCTGCGCTTTACTGCTATAAGAATTGTAAACAATTATGGCACCGGATGCTTTTTTCTTTACTTCTTTTAATCCGGTTGCTTGTGATTCCATTTCCTCCGTGGACGACATCTCTATTGTTTCAAAATTAAGCGACATAGAACTTGATTTGCCGGCTAAAAATGTTTTGTTTAAAAAAACCGTTTTTTGCTTGGGGTAGATAGTTATGGTCGCCCCGGCAAAAAAAAGCGACAAGACGAAAAGTAAAAATATAAAAGCAAGACCGATTAAAAGAAAAATTTTGTGACGGCGTTTGAGAGAATATGATATTCTGATACTTTCTCTAAAACGCGATTCCCCTTCATGTAGGCCACCGCGAGTAACGCTCCCTGTGGAAGACACGGGAAAACGCCTTGGTTTCTTGGGTGCTAAAATATCGTCAATGATTAATTTTGACATAATGCTATTATTTCGCCTAACGAGGAGCCTGTGAATGTGCAATCACATTCACAATGTCCGAGCGCCGGTGAAATATTTTGTACTCAGTTATATTTTTTTGCGCGCTTGGCTAAATATAAAGCTTCAAGCGCCATAAATTGGTCTTTTTCTATTGTACCATCAAATAGAATATGTTTAGAGAGCACAGAAAGCCCTACGGGAATAACTGTGAATTTCTCGGCTGAAAGGGCGTATTGTCCGTACTCTTCACTCATAACACTTTCCATAAACCATCTCAAAACATCTACGTCGGAGGCGAGAAATACTTCACTGGGAAGAGTAGTTTTTGAAGATATATTTAAAAGTGCCTCATGGAACATTTTAAGCCATTCTTGCCGGGCTGAAAAAAATACTTTTACGGCTTTTTCTTTTACCGAAGTGTCAAGTTTTCCTTCAGCCATAAGAAAAAGAAGTGACCGCACTTCTTCAATATTTTTTTTACAAATCTGAGCACTTCGCCTTAAAACAAAATTTCGTCCCAATGGGAAAGAAATTGACTCTTTGATATTTTGGTTTTTAATTAAAGCAATATCGGTAACTTCACCGCCTACATCAATAAGAAGGAAATCGCGGCATTCGCTGAAAATATCTCTGATTGCTGTAAAAAACGGCAATAAAAATGTGTGAAATACGATAGGGCGATGAGTAATTTTTTCTACTCTTTCCCGTATCTTTGTGATAATATGCTCCGGGGCAATACTTAAAAAAAGAGAAAGTTCGACATTTTGAGCCATAACACCGAAAGGATTTTCCGTATGATACCCGTTTAGTGCTATATTAACAACTTGTTTTTCAATAAAATAAGTATGTTCTTTCAAGCGAGTGTAGTTGGCGATTTCTTCCTCTTCAAAACGCCTTGCTTCATCATTCACTATGGAATTAAAAATATCTTTGGTAAAAACAAATCTTTTGTCTTTTTTAAGGGAAGTCTTTCGTACTTGAGACGCATACCACGGCGAAGCCATAAAGCAATGTACGATTCTGGGTTTCTCTTTTGAGACTTTAAAAAGAGAAGTGATAGAGGATTCAACCGCGCCGAGCATTAAGTTGACGAAACGGTCAAAGCGGAGGTGTTCCTGAAATTCCAGTTGTGTCCGCACGCTTCCTGTGATTATCGGCTGTATTTTAGGGTCGGAAGAAATACGCGCAAGCGCCGCGCCGACACTAGCACTACCTATATCAACAATCATTACAACTTCTTTTTTATGCGAAAAAAATGAAAAAAGACCCATATATGTTATTAAAAGTATATCACGAGATTATTCCAATACCGCCTTAATTCTCCTTATTAAAACCCGAACTTTTGACCTTGTGGATAACCTTGACTTTTAATAACCCTTCGTTTATTATTATTATGTCATTCGTAAATCGCCACGCTTCGTGGCGATTTACATTTATACATCCCTTCTTATCCTCATTTTCCAACTATCAATATTAATGAGGTAAACTTTTTCTTTATTATCTCTTACCACACTCTTTAGTCGAGTAGAAAGTCTCTTTGTAATAATTCCGGGTTTTCTCGCTCCTGCATTTGATGAAACAACATAAACTTTTGTGCCTTTTTCTATCACCTTTCTAATTAAATAATCAAAATCTCCATCTCCTGTAAAAATAAGAAATTCCCTGTCTGGACCAGCTTCTTCCATCGCGTCAACAGTCAAATCAACATCACAATTCGATTTTCGATTATATCCCATATCAACTATTTCTATATTTTCTTTACCACAATTAATACACTTAACTGAAATTGTTTTATCTGGTCTTTTGTATGAAAACACTGTCTTTGTCTTTACCAAACAACCATTTTGGGTTAAAGATTCAAACTCATTTGCGGTTTTAATATCTCCTTCATCAATACCGGAATAGAAAAAAACTTTTTCACATTTCCATTTATCTTTAAGATATTTAATGAGTTTATGCCAATCAATTATAAAACCCAACAATTTACTGGTAGTACTAGCGGTATTTTGAACATCTATGAATGCAAATCTTTTTATGGGTATTTGTATTGCCATATAAATTATATTACACCATTTTCAACAATTTTTATTTCGTCTTCCATAAGCCCGTAGAGTTTGTAAAC
>ERZ1292629.1562-Hain-H43-01um-R1-1562-length-21740-cov-9_pt1 | contig 21740 bp, 32 predicted proteins | sample MGYA00564399_ERZ1292629 | MGnify/ENA primary metagenome ERZ1292629 (study PRJEB36523, sample SAMEA6512636) | groundwater metagenome | collected 2019-01-08 | study: AquaDiva: Metagenomics assemblies of 32 groundwater samples | reverse complement strand
GATTCCAACTTTTATTATGAAAAGATGGGATTGTTTGAGAATGGGAAGTGAATACATATATTTATAAATAACCTTTGTCTTATATTTAGAATGAAAGTCGCAATCTATGTGAGGGTTTCAACAGGAAAACAAGAAGTAGAAAATCAATTATCTCAATTAAGAGAATATTCTAAAAAATGTAACCATGAAGTCTACAAAGAATATATTGATGTGATAAGTGGTAAAGAGGATTCAAGACCCTCTTATGATTTGATGTTTAGAGATGCCCATAAAAGATTATTTGAGTTAGTCTTATTTTGGGACTTGTCAAGGTTTAGTCGTTCAGGAACACTTTTTACTTTACAAAAACTCAAAGAATTAGAGAACTTAGGAATAGATTGGGAAAGCTATCAAGAACCTTATTTTAAGTCCATAGGACAATTTAAAGATGTTATCTTATCTGTTATCTCAACCGTAGCTAAGATTGAAAGAGAAAAGATTAGCCAAAGAACAAAGGCAGGATTGTATGTAAATGGAAAATTAAAAGAATTAGTAGGCAAAAGGGGAAAGGACAAAAAGCCAAGAAGAGTTAGGAAAGACAGAGGCATAAAAAGGGGTATACAAATCTCAAAGGAAGAAGTGCCAAAATTAAATGAAGATATTAAGGGAGGTTTATAATGAAGTTAGATAAAAGTCAAATAATTGAAATAGAAGGTTCTAAATTATCCCAAGATGAATTAGCAAAAAGGTTTAATGTATCTCAAAGACTTATTTATTATTATAAAAACCCAGAAGCAAAAGAAAGAAATAGGAAGTATATGATGGGGTGGTATAGAAAGTTATCAAAGACTAAAAAGAAAGAGAGACAAGAAAAATATAGGGAATATCAAAGAAACTATCAAAAGACTCGTTATCATAATGACCCAATCTTCAGGCAGAAGCAGATTGATAGGGCTAAGAGGAATAAGAAGAAATGAAATTAAAATCTCTCAGAACAATAATTGATTTGTTTGTTATTGATTTTATAATAGTATTTAATATTTTCTTTGGAATTTTTGTATGGAAACCTTTCGATTTAACTCCTAATGAAGCAATCGCTTTTCTTAGTCTCCTTATTATTATATTAATCTTTTATACAAGGAAGAAGGAAAAAATAAATAGTGAATTAGATAAAGGGAAGGATAAGAAGAAATGGAATTAAATTTTATAGAATTATGGAAATCAGATAACAAAAAAGAGTTTAATGAGAAGTTAGAAAAAGTGAAAGATGAAAAAGACTTATTAGGTGATGATATAACATCTATTTTAGATAACCACATAAAAAAATTAGGTTTTTTAACAAAAAGAGAGTAAAAAACAACACAAAAACAACACAAGTGTTATGCTTTTAGACAGAGTTTTTGAAGCTGTGCCTTGTTCGGTGAGCAGTTTAATTCTTATTGCCTTGATATATTATCATTTCTAATCATATACTTGTTAAACGCCTTGGCTTTCTGTCCTACTGCCTTGATTTTTCAATAGAAAAGAACTTTGATGCCTTGATTAACCCTCACTTTTGGTTTCTGTATGCAAGTTTTAGCCCTATTTAATAAGGAAAAGCCCTGTTACAAGACCAAATGCCTTGAAATAACCTAAATATACTTTCCTTTTAAGAAAATTTCCCCCACTCTCTTCTATAAACTATATAATTTGTTATATTGTTCCCACTTCCCAGCCCAAAACACCATATAAACCACTAAAAACCATCCTAATGCCGTGATTTTTCCCCATTTAACCATATCTCAACCATCACTTTCCCCTAAAATTAATGAAAAAATGACTTTTTAATATCTAAAAACTCATAAATTATTCTTTTTCGTCTAATTCCTCATCTAAATCAATGTTTTCATTCAAATCTTTATCCTCTTCTTCACTTTTACCTTGTTTTTCACTCTTATCCCTCTCTTTTTCTTCCTCTATGTCCTCTTTTGTCTTTTTTTCACCAAATTTTGAACAAATACTCATTATTTGCTTATAGGACATATCAAAACCATAGTCAAGCAGGAGATTTTCAAGTTTTCTATAACTTAATTTCAATGTTTTCCTTAAAAGGTAGATACAAATATCTCTTTGTTCACGATTTTTAACCTGTTGGGATGTCATAGGATTATGTTCAGATGCTTCCAACGCCTTCATCTTCTTTTTTCTATACTCTTTTTCCTCTTCTTCATCACCCAAAGCGAACACACCATAGAATCTCCCCCTGAATCTTGTAAATAATTTCTTTTTTCCTATCTTAGGCGAATAGTTATAAGTCTTAGAGCCAAATAAATATAACAATTTCTTTCTTTTCTGATTGTAAATTCTGAAATATCCACGATTCCCCCCTGTTTCATAAACATAAATAAGTGCTTTTGAACGAAATAGGGCAACATACTTGTCAAGAAGAAAGAAAGTTGGCAAAATTATGATAACACAAAGATTTTTCTGCCTCATTTGCATCATTAAGCTGACTAAAATCTTATTTACACCAGAAAGGGAGCTTCTCGCAGACAAACCAGTAAATGCTTCATCATATATCACTACTTGCCCTTGTTCTGCTTTTAGAATCGCACCTCTGAAATCCTCCGCATTAAAAACAATACGGCTTAAATCAAGAGTGGGGTCAATATACTTGCCAACTTGCAGTCCTAAAGTTGTTTTTCCCACACCCTCATGCCCATCAAATAAAAGAACTATATCTTTATCCCTTTTTTTTAAATCTGGAATGACTTTCTCGTCTATATTCTTCTTTAATCTGTCATCCATATAATAAGTGATGGGTTTTTTATATTTTTCTACATATCTTTCATCAAAGATTTCTATATTTGCCATTTTCAATCCCAATCATCATCTTCATCATCCCAAGAAGTCCCTTTTCCTATTAAATTTTCAAGTCTCGCCAGAAATAATTGCTTCTCCATTATCTTTGAATAATGTTCACTTCTTTTTTTGATAAAATCCTTTGGTAAATCCTCAAATCCAGCAGGTCTTTCATCAGTTATTTGCCCTATCACATTTATTTCCTTATCAAACTTGTCAAATTTCTCCTTCAATTTACCATAGTCCTTACTTTCATCAGCATCTTTCTTTAAATCCCTCGCAAGTTCCAGCCAGACAGAATCAAGCTCTTCATTCCATTTTCTATATTGTCCACTTCTTTTATAATTATGGCAATTCTTCCATAATTGGTCAAGTCTGATGATAATACTCACACCCGAGCTATGCTTGCTTACTTTTATTTCGTCGTCTGCCATTTTCTTTTTATTCCATTGATGATTTTATTCTCAAAACCATCTAAAGTATTATCCAAGAACTTTTTAAAGAAATATCTCTGGATAAAATAATTTGTTGTGCTTCCAGTAATTGTTCCGAAAAAGAAAGCAAGTGTCGTGGTTAAAAAGCTCATTTTTGTTCTTGAAATATCCTGCCTTTTATATAATTTGTTAGTGATATGTCCATTTCCTTTGCTTTGATATTTAATTCTTTCCATTTTTTTTCAGAAATCATAAATCTTATTTCTTTCCTAATTTTATCCATTGATAATGTAGTAATAGGGGATTTATAAGTAGGGGGTTAAATCTTACGAGTAAATTGTTCAGATAACCCCCTAAATATAAAGAGGTTATTCTATAATTTGATTATGTATCTTGAAAATCATATCAAGTGTAAGGAGAGTAATTGAAAATGTTAGGAAATTTAATAGGTGGATTCATTGTTATCCTTGTAGGAACAACTCTTGCACCAACAGTTGCACAGCAAGTTGGATTGGCACAGCTTGATGGTAATGTTACAGGTGCATCAGATACCTTACTTGGACTTACAACTTTATTCTATAACTTGTCTATCGCATCCTCTGCAATCGGTATAGCCGCACAGGGTTTGAGAAATTCAGGTTTGATGTAAAGAGGTAAGAAAAAGAATGTATAAAAGAGATAACCATAAGATTTTGGTTTTTATTTCGTTATCTCTTCTCTTTTTTTTGTTTTCTATTAGTTTTACTTTTGCTAAAGTTGGTTATAATATTGAACAAGGTGTTAATATAGACACCTCAACAATTACAAACTACTTCAATGGCTCAAACATTAACATATCAACGACAACCTGTTCGGGAACGGATAAAGTAATTTCCATAAACAATGCAACAGGGACAATAAGTTGTGGGAGTGATTTGGGTTCTGACACTTTCGTGGCTAACTATTCTGATTTCTTGAATGTGAAAGGATTGGCTACTAATGGAACATTTTTATTAAAAAGTTCTTGGAATTCTACAAACACTTCTTATAATATTGGTTATCTTTTGACTACTAACAATACTTTTCTTCAAATCTCTAATTGGAACGCAACCAATAGTTCTTATGCTTTATTCTCTCAATTAAATAATGGTTCTTATCTTAACCCAGACTTAACAAGTTATATCACGCAATCAATTCTTAATAATGGAACATATTTAATTAATTCAATTCTTAATAATGGAAGTTACTTTAATGTTGCTGGGGGAGATTCTTTTGTTGGCAACTATTCAAGATTCCTTATAATAGATGCCTTAGCAACTAATAATACTTTCTATGATTCGGATAATCCAAGTAATTACATAAATTGGGCTACTGCAACAAATGGAACTCTTGCACTCATGTCTAATCTATCTTCATATCTTTTAATTTCAAATTGGAACTCCACAAATACAACTTATAATTTAGCATACCTACTTTCAACCAACAATACTTTCTATGATGCAGATAACCCATCAGGTTATATTTCAAGTTATACTGAAACAGACCCCAAATGGTTGGCTAATTACACAAATATTCTTACGAGTTGCCCAGCAGGAAATTATACTTATGGCATCTTTGTCAATGGAACTTTAAAATGTTCTACAGATGTAAGTGGGGCAGGAGCAGAGACAGACCCATTCTGGAGTGCAAACTATTCAGTATTTCTTACTCACACAACTACTTCTTATGTTGATACACAGAATACGAGCCAGACAAATTATATGGAATTCCTAAATACATCAAATAATAATTACATATTTGCAAACAATCAGTCAGTCAATAATTATATCCTATTCGTTAATTCAACAAATGGGGTTGGTGGTTCAACAGGAAATTATACAATATTATCTTATTGGGCAAACATAACAGACAGACCAACTACATTAAGTTTTTTTACTAATAATTTAAACATAGGAAATTGGACAGCAGACAAAGGAAGTTATACATTATTATCTATTCTTAATAATGGAACATATACTAATCAATTTACAGGAATTAACTGGACTAATCATCTTATAGCTTACAACATGGCTACAAATAATACATTCACTCTTTTATCTATTTTGAATAATGGTTCTTATTTCAATCCAGCTTCAAGTGATTCATTCGTTGGTAATTACTCTCGTTTCCTTATAATAGATGCTCTTGCTACAAATAATACCTTTGCCCAACTTACAGGAGCTAACTTTACTGGATTAGTTAATACAACAGGGGATATGTTTATTTATAAAACACTTAATCTTACAGCATCTTATTATCTTACAACAAATAATACTTTTGCACAATTAACTACTTTAAACAATGGCTCTTATCTGAATATAGCAGAAACCGACCCCCTGTGGAGTGCTAACTTTACTAACTTAATGGCTAATTGTGGTGGAACAGATAAAGCTATTGGTATATTTTCTAATGGAACGATAGAATGTTCTGCAGACTTGCAGGGAAGTGGAGTAGCGGATGTTTGGGTAAATGAAACAGGGGAAGATTGGAACACTTCAAGAAACATAGTTCCTCAATTAAATAATACTTATGATTTGGGAAATACAACAAGCAGATACAAAACTATTTTTGCTATTGCTCTTGATTTCTATACACAGATAACAACAAGCCAGATAGCAAATTCAGCAATCTCAGCAATTAAATTAGCAACAGAATCAGTTACTGCAATCAAGATAGCACTTGGAGTAGTCAATACAACTCACATATTGGATAACACTATTTTAGATGATGACATTGCCTCTGGACAAATAAATACCACACATATCTTAGATAATACAATTACTGGAATAGATACAAGTGCAAATTTCAATACTACTTATGACACGAGATATACAACCACTTCTTATGTTGATACACAGAACACTTCGCAGACAAACTACATAAACTTCCAGAATACTTCTGTAACAAATGCTTTAGCAACGAAAAGAGATACAATTAACTTTACATTTACTCAAACAGTGAATATCACAGGAGCATCCGCAAACTCAAATTTATCATTACAGCAGGGGAGTTTTATATGTCTTAATTATCAATGCTCCCAATGGATTAAAGCCAATAGCACAGGAGTTTTCATACAGGGTTGATAAAAAATGAAATGGAAAACAATCTTGTTCATAAGTTTGGGAATAATTCTTCTTGGTTTAATAGCTGGAGGCATTTACATGAATAAACAAGATATAAAGATACAAAGTTTATCAGAAGAAAGCCAAAAGGGGAAGATAAATTCGGTTCAAAGCATAGGAAATTATGAAGAAGAAGAAACAATAATAGTCAATAACAATAGTTATCTTGACAATTATTTTGTATTCACTTTTGAAAAAGTTAATGATACTAAATGGAAAGGGATAATGATTATTAACACAAGTTTTTTGATTGATATTAAAGGTTGTATTGGGAAGAACATTAATAATGCTTGTTGGAATAATTTAATCTCTACTTATTTTAGTTCTTCAGAATATCAGGGTTATACAAAACAGGAACTTAAATCAGAAATTGAGGGAATGGTTAATTATCCTCTAAAGAACTTGACTAATGGTTGGAGATTCTCTAATTTTACTTTTAATTTAAATTCAGGGACTGCAGGTTTTGATGTAGATTTTCCAGAGGGATTTAAGCAAAACGAGACCGCTAAACTTGGTTTTAATTCTACTTTTGTCCAATCCAAAGGGGGAAAATCATTCTCTGGAACGAGTATTTCCGTAACAACTGATTCTAATGTTGCCGTGGATTCTGTCATTGCGGTTTATACTTCATGGCATGGCAATGTCTCAATAACAGCTATTGTTTCTGATACTGGAACATCAACATTAAGCTCATGGACAGAGGTTAATAATTCCATACTTACAACTGTTGGTCGGGCGAGCATGCATTATGCAGTTGTAACTGGAGCAGGTTCTTTGACTGTCACTACTACTTTTTCATCAACAGCAAATGCTAAATCCCTACTTGTTCACGAAATAAATGGCACAGATACATCCTCTCCTTTAGATGGAAATGCTTTAAATCCTCAAATAAATCCAGGGACAGGAACAGACGCAGTGACCTCAACAGCAATAACAACCACGTCAAATGGAGATTATATTTTTGGAGCAATGGACAATTTTAGGCAAAATGCGGCATCCACCGTCGGAACAGGGTTTACAGGCAGAATTAGTGTGAATGGTGCTATGTCAGAAGACCAAATACAGACTTCTGCAGGAAGCATAGCCGCAACTTTCACAGCAGTTCATGCCGCAGATGATTTTATCACAGGAATAATGGCTTTTAAATCTGCAGGTGGAGACACAACTTCTCCACAATGGAGTTCAAGAAGTGTCAATAATACAAACCCACAAATCCTTGACCAAGTCTTATTCTCTGCACAATGGACAGATAATACAGCATTAAGTTCCTATATCTATTCTTGGAATGCTTCAGGAGTTTCTTGTAATACTTGGGCAAATGATAGTGTAGTTACTTTTATAGGAACTCAAAACTGGAGTAATGTTTCAAAACAAATTCCAACAACCTGTGTTCTTGGAGATTTAGATAACATTGCTTGGTATGTCTGGGCTAATGACACTACGAATAACATCAATTCAACCCCTGCGACTTTTTCATTCATTGATGCTCCTACTCAATGCTGGACAGGAAGTTCAACAGCAGGAAATATGTTGAGCATTCCAGCAGGATGTTTATATCATACATGAGAAAACTATTATTGTTTTTGTTCTTTGGAATTTTTTTGATTAATTTAGTAAGTGCATCAATAGGAGAACTCCCAACACAAACGGCAAATACAAACATAGTTCTTCCTCAAACATCAGATTCGGCAACCTTTCAAAATATAAGCTCAATAATTCTTGGAAATAAAACAGTGATTTTTTTGAATGTATCTATGACAAAAACAGGAAACGATTTCTATTATACTTTAAACAAATCCTATGTCCAGTCTTTAGGGAAATATTGTGTTCATGGTTATGGAAATGATGTAGACGATGCCACATGGCAGTATTGTTTTGAAGTTACCCCATCAGGGCAAAGCGGTAATGCTAATATAGTTTTCTTTTTATTTATAATTATTGCATTTTATTTAGTCAATATAATAGGATTTGTTCGTGGAGAGGAATGGATGACAATATTGGGTGGGATGGCTCTTATCGCTTTAGGGGTATACATGATAAGGAATGGAATAATCATTTATAGAGATTGGATAACTAATTATTTTGCATATATTACTATTGGATGGGGGGCAATGTCTACAATAGCCGCATCCATATCTTTAATGAATGATTAAAAAGGAGGTTAAATGACAGACGAAAAACAAGTAAAACCAGAGGGATATTATGTCGCTGAAATTCCAACAGAGTTTGGAAAGGTAATTGCTAAAGATGGAAAAGAAGTGAATCTGTTTGAATTGATAGTGGAAATGGCAAACAAAATAGAAAGGGCAGGTTTGAAATGATTAGGGTTAAGCAATCAGGAAAGATTAATAGTGAATTCATAGTCAAGAATCCAAAAAAGATTGAGTTTTGGAAAATGGTGGCAAGTAAATTAAGCGGGAATTGTGGTTTAGTAAAAACAAGTTACGAGGAAATATGATACTCTTAACTTTTAGATTTGCAGGTGAAATCCAAGAGATAATAATAAAAGGGAACGAATTATTGTTTCATCATCAAGGAATAGTAACAAGTGTAGAAGGATTAAAGTTGGATAAAAAAGGGGTGATGAAGGAATTTCCAGATTTAGAAGGTAAGGATGATTGGAGATTGGAAGCAATAAGAAGATTAAAAGAACACATAAAAAAAATGAATACAGAAGAAGAAAGAATGGAATATGTCAAGGAAGAATTAAAAAAACAAGGTTATGAACCTTTATTTTTTCAAAAAGCTGGTTGGCGACCCCAACATTTTAGATAATATGGCATTTATAGATTATGCAATCCCCCTAATAGCAATAATAGGGTTAGTTTTAGCCATTTGAGCAAAAGTAAGTGGACAAACTATAGCTGATTTGTTCAGGGACATAGCAGATTTTTTTCAGGAAAAGAAAGAAGAAACAAGTGAAACAATGATAGGAGTATATGACAAATGACAGAAGATAAACCAATAACGGAAGAAGAAGCCGAAGAACTTATTAGAAGTTTCTCCCAAAAAAATGTGAATACACACACTTTTTTTACAGATATAATTAAGGCAAAATCAACTACAAAAACAGGTAATCTGGATAAAGACGAATTGGGTATGCCAAGACTTACCCAAAGAGGGATACAGGAACTTCATTTATTCTGTCAAGACATATACAAGCAAGATGCTTGGTCAAATTATTTTGAGAAATTGGCAGAGATACAAACATCTACATCATTGAGCAAGGAAGGAATATTGATAAAACTTGTAGTAACAACGAAAAAAGAATTGGCTGATGTAAGCCTAGAGAAGAAAAAAAATAGTGGAATGTTTGGATTTGGTGGAAAAAAAGAGAAAGAAAATGTTTGAAAGGGGGTTAAAAAATGGAAGAGATTAAAATAAATAATCAATCAAAAAGCCCAATAGAAAATGAAAGTATAGAACCAACCTTAACGGATAAAGTGGAATCCCTTTGGAATGATGCAAATAATGTAATAAAAAGAAAACCCATGAAATTGCCAAGAAAGGCAAAAATAAGAAAGAGAAAAGCAAAGAAGGGATGGGTTGGCATTGTGAGGGTAGATGAAAATAATAATGCCTCTGGAGAGAAAGTATTGTTGAAAGATAGTTCATTTATTACAAGAGATAAATTATTTCATGCCACGGATGGAAAGGAGTTGATTATGTGGGATGGAAAGTTCCCTGTATTTTTCCAAGAATCTAAAAAGATTAACCCCAAGAATTTTAAATGGAATGAGGGAAACAACGAAACTTATGGACAACCTTATGTCATGGCTAAGATGCTTTTAGAAGCTGTTAAACCAAAAAGAGGGGGAATGTCTATAATACTTTGGTTTTTGGCAATAGGAGTCGCAATCTTCTTAATCAACAAGTTCATAGGGGGTGGCTGATGTTTAAAAAGCAAAATTGGAGTCCCTATGGAAGAAAGGCGATTTATTTGGACATCAAAGCCAAGGATAAGGATGAGCAAGTGATAGATGCTTATAGATTGGAAAAGAACAAGGATATAGACAAAAAGAGAATATTAAATTTGATAAAAAGGAAACATGGCTTTGATTTAAATTCAAGGGATTCAAAGGAAGAGCAAAAGCCAGAAAAAGAGATAGAAGAAGAAAAGAACAAAGAAAAGGATTGGTTGGACAAAGATATTGAATGGTAAGTTATTTAAATAATAAACTTGTAGGAAATTTATGAAAGATATGAAAGTAAAGATTGAAAAGAAAAAATCCCCATGGAGAAAAGTATTCTTTGTTGTTGGAATTATATTTGTAATCACCACAATTTTTATGTTGTCAGGAAAGCAGAATCCACTTAATCCGCAACCTGATGCAAGGATCAATTATTATAAATCTATATGTTCCCAAATTAAAGGAACTCCTGCTTGGATACAAAATGGAAAAATAATCGGCTATGGAAGGGGATTCCCTGAAAATTATGCAAGACAAAATTTCAATGATGTTGTTAATGATTATTTAATTCCAAATAAGATAACCTTCGTTTGGGATGCTAAATGTATTCATTGTCAAAAAGAGATTGTAAGATTCGGAAATTCATGGCAAAATTATCAAGATAGTAATTTAACTATTGAATGTCATCTTTTATAATTCACTTTCTATATCTTCTATACCCCTAAATATAAAGGTAAATTTACTCGTAATTCTATGGTTCAGGTTCAATTAAAAGATTTGGTGTCCCATTTCATAAACAAGAAGAATTCTCAAGAGAAGTTAGAAATTAGAAAACTCAAATTAAAAGAATTTGATTTGACTATTGAAGATTTATTAGATTTAAAAGTAAGTAAAAAAATAAAAAAGTTTGAGGAAATATAATGGAAAAAAATATAGTTTGGAATAAAGGTTTAAAAAAAGGGGTATATAAAAAATGTCTTATTTGTCAAAAGGATTTTTATGTAAGACCTTGTTGGAAGGATGTTTCTAAATATTGTTCTATTGAATGTTCTTATATATCAAGAAAAGGAAGAAAAGCATATAATAAAGGAATACCTATGAAAGGAGAAACCAAACAAAAAATGAGGAAATTATCAAAAGAAAGGGATTCTATTAAATATATAAGAGAATATTATAAAAATAATCCAAGAATAATGTTAGAAGAAACCAAAAGGAAAATAGGAAAAGCAAATAAGATTGCTCTTAAAGGAAGAATTTTATCAAAAGAAACAAGAGAAAAAATCAGCGAATCACTTAAAGGAATAGGCAAAGGAAAAAATATGTCTTATGAAACAAAATTAAAAATAAGTCAAAGTAAACAAAAAGAAAATAATTTCATTCCATTTAAACAAAGTATGATAAGAAGAATTAGGGCTACAAATAAATATCTTGAATGGAGAAGCAATATATTTAAAAGAGATAACTATCATTGCCAAAATTGTGGAAAAGAAGGATATTTAGAAGCCCACCATATTGTTCCTTTTAGCTATCTTATTTCTATATTTAATATAAGAAGTATAGATGAAACAATAAGAAACAAAGCATTATGGGACGAAGGTAATGGTATAACTTATTGTAGAGAATGTCATATACTTTTAGATAAAAACATTGGAAATAAGGGTGAAATTAAAATATGAGTCCAACAACACAAGAACAATTAAGACAACAAACCCAGCAATCACAGGTTTCAGCAGAGCAAAGACAAAGGGAATCTGAAGAAATACAGCAAAGATTTGAACAAGAACAAGCACAGATTCAAACCACACAGCCAGAACAACAAATAACAGAAGACCCAAAGACAATGGCTTTTGAGGCATTATATTATGGAGATGTAAAATACAAAGATTTGCCAAGAGAAGCACAATTAGAATACCTTAAATTTGATGATGATTCATATCAAAGTTTCAAATATGCTTATAAAAAATCTGGTAGTATTAAAGGTTCAAGATTAAAGAGTTATGGTTCTACAGCTGGAATGAAAGTCCAAGGAAAGAGAATAGAAAATCAAGCTAAAGATTATGAAAGAGCAGGATTTTCTAAAGAAGAAGCAAGGGTAATCGCAAGAGCATCTGAACAACAACAAAGAAGTTTTACCCCAAGTGAAGCAAGAAGAATTGTAGGTGAGGTAAAAGCGACAGGAGGTTATTATCCTACTCCCCAATTATCAAGTCGTGGCTTACGTGAAAGTTATATAGGAGATGTTCCAATAAGACAATCAATCGCATCTCCAGAGGATTTAAGACAACAACCATCTTTTTCTGAAAGACTTACCGAATCAGCAAAAAGAGGAGGAACTTTCGGAGTTTTGAGTGAGACTATAAAGACAGGAGCAAGTTATGTAACAAGATATATTCCAAAACAACAAAAAGAAGAAGCTAAATTAGGATTGGCTGTATTGGGTTCAACACTTTCTCAAGCAGAAGAAGCAAGAGTTAAACTTCAATTAAAAAGAGCAGGACTTGAATACACCCCAGAGAATGTAGTTTTATTAAAAGAATATGAACGACCAGCAAGAGAAACAACTGAATTTTTAAGTTATGGATTTGCTGCCTCACCAAGAGCAATAGTAAAGCCATTTTTCTCTGCATTTGAAGAATCAAACATAATGCTTTCTGAGGCAGAATTGGCAAGTTCAAAAAATCTTCAGGGAAGATTAAAAGCACTTGAAAAGTTAAAAACACCAGAGGGGGAATTTAATCCTTTAAAAAATATTGTTTATAAAGAACCCATACAATCTGCAGGAATTGGAGTTGAAACAAAAACAGGGCAGGAGATTAAATTACTTCAGGAATTTTCAGAACAAATAGGGACTACAAAGTTAATATCTAAAGGAGAAATACCCCCACAAGTAGAGGACTTCACAAAATTCTCCCAAACTTCAAAAGTTTATCCAGTTACTCAAGAATTATTTCCAGAATTAAAATATTCCCCATTCATTGAAGAGCCATTTATTCAAAAAAACATAGTATTCCAAAATGTATTAAAGTCTGGCAGAAATTTAAAAGGTTATGGATTAGGGTATCAAATAGGGATAGAAGGAAAACCAATAAGTAAGGAATTCATAACTTTTGTGGGAGAACAGGGAAAAGAGGGGGCAATAGGAGAATTCACCATATTCAAGCCAGCAAGAAAGTCCACACAATATATAAGAACCTCTGAAGGACAGCCATTCATAATTGAAAGATTTCCATTGGCAAGATTAACAGGAAAAGAAATATCAAAGACTAAAGTATTGAAAGTGATTGGAAACGAAGATACCTTTTTTAGGATTTATAAAACAACATATAAAAATCTTCCAGTGAAAGAAGAGAGGGTTAATTTATTGGACATTTTTAAGGAATTGGGGAAAAGACCAAGCAAGGAAATTGGATATAATTTAAGAAGAGAAGGATTTATGGATGTGGGTTTCTTTGGGCAACCAGAATTAAGAAAGGATTTGAACTTAATTGGATTTTCAGAAAATTTGGGTTTTGGAAGATTAAAAATTGCCCCCCAAAGAAAATTTGTCCAATTAGGAAAAGAGATTCCATCAGATATTACATTTGTAGATGAAAGTTCAAGTTTGATAATAGCAAGTGGAAAGAAATCATCTAAACAATTCTTGGAACAATTATACAAAGAACCAACACCTATTTTATTACCAAGAGTAAGAATAGAGCCATCAACAATAAAACCAAAAGTGATAAAAGAAATCATTCCAGTAGAATTTCCCTTGATGGTTGGTGGAAGAGGAATAGAAATAACAGATTATAGTTCAGTTATAGGAACAACAGGTTTAAATATTATTGAAGAATCAAGAAATTATGGAAACGATAGGATATTATCTGGGGTATCTGGCAGGGATATTAGTAGACCCGACTTTTTTAGTCTTTTTGGCTTTAGTCGTGGGTTTAAAGATAGTTCATTCACGAAAACAGCGACAGCAACAGACATCTTATCAGACTTCAAAGAAGAATCACAATTCAAACAAGATGAATTCTTAAAAATAGATACAAAGAATATTTTAAAGACAGAAGTTGAAACAAAAATAAGACAAAGGAATTTTATCAAAGAAATATTAAAGACAGAAACCCAACCAATTCTTAAAGAAGAACTATTAACAAGAACAAGATTGAAAGAACTTCTTGGTTTAAAAACTGAACAATTACTAAAGACTGAGCAATTACTAAAAACTGAGCAATTATCAAAGACTAAACCACCAAGAGAACCTCCAAGACCCAAAATTCCAAAAATTCCTTTAGATTTGGGGATTAAAGGAAAAAGAAAATCAGCAAAAGAAACATTAGGAGATTTATATGGATTCTATGTAAAAAGAAAAGGGCAAGATATTTTAATAGAAGGATTCCAAACACAAAGAGAAGCAGAAGAAGAATTTAAGAAACAAATCTTTGGAACATTAAGAGCAGGAGGAGGGATAACTAAAGGAGGAAGACCGATTAGAACAAACATATTTGGATTGATTCCAAGTAAAAGAGATTCTTTAAGATTAGTTCAACCAAAAACAAAAAGACTTTCAGCAAAAACAGAAAGGAGAGAGATTCAGTTCCTTCGTGGGAAAAGAAATAGGAATCTTTGGGGGTTCTAATGATTAAAGATAATCGTGGAACATCGGCATTTTTTCTTTTGATGATGTTTATATTATTTTTTATACTTGGAATGGCTTTATCAATAGTATTGACACAAGTTTCAGATGATGCTCAAAATATAAGTGCACAGTCAGATGGAATAACTTTAGATTGTGGTAATGCAACATCTTATCAAGATAAAGCAAACTGCACTTCTACAGATTCATTACCTTGGTTTTATACGGCGATAGTCTTCGGATTTGCGGGAGCAATTCTTGCAGGAATAAGAAATGGATAAAAAAGGAAATTATTTTTTAGGAGTAGTTTTGGCTGTGTTTATTTGGATTTTTGGAATTCTATTCATTCCTTTTGTAATTGATAACATAGACATAACAAGAGTTGGGTTAAATTGCACAGATTTGACTATTTCATTTGGGACTAAATTACTTTGTTTATCTATAGATGGAATAGTTCCCTATATGATTTGGTTGCTTGTCTCACTCGTTTTAGGATTGATAATAGGAGGTAGAATATGATGAAAAAACTATTGTTATCTTTATTGTTTGGGATTTTATTGGTTTTTACTCTCTCAAATGTTTCTGCGGTTATTAGGACAGTAACAACAGATGCTGGCTGGACTACTGAAGCGGACGCAGAGCCAAATGGAATCTTGATAAAAACCAACAATTACAATGTATTCATCCAAAATTTTACAAAAGCATCTGTTGTGAATGCCACCACGGGAAGCATTAGATATGCTAATTGCACGATAATGCAAAGTGCAAGTTTTTCAGGAAATGTTGTTTCTTTTACAGAAATCAATTTAAATCCAAATAGTTATTACTTGTTGTTTCACGATAATTCAGGAACAAGAGCATATAAAGGACAAGCTAATCCCACTGATTTAATTGATGGAACTGCCGAAGCAAGGTCATTTTGCTCATTAAATCAAACAACAAACATAGGTGGGATTGTTAATGTAGGAATGAGCAATGTAACTTTGAACAATTCTATAAGCACGACTTTGAACTCTCCAGCAAATAATTCTCAAACAAATAATAACATAACAACTTTTAATGCAACAATAACTCCAAGAACATTTAATGTAACAAATGCAACAATCTATGTTTGGTTTAATAATGGAACAATTTATAATGTAACAACAACCGAATTAACGGGAAATTCTGCAAATACAACATCTTGGAATGTAACATTGCCAATAATACAAAATTATTTTTGGAATGTTTTGGGTTCTCAAGGAGATGGGGTGGGGGAAAATAGGAGTTTTGCACTAAATAATTTCACAAGAAGATATATTTCATCTATTACAAATGGAATGATATACAATATAACAAGTTATGAAACCGCAAGAGAGATATTTTTGGCAAATATAACAACAAATGGAAGCACGCCAACCAATGCTTTTTTGATTTATAATACAACAATTCGTTCAGCTACGATAACAAGTGTTAGTGGGAATATGTTTAATATTTCAGCATCAATAGACATTCCAATAGGGGTTGTGAATAATACTTTTTATTTTAATTTTAGTCTTGGAGGATTGGAAACAACAACTGATTCATTTGGACAGGATGTGTTTAACACTTCTTTATTGATGACAAGTGCTTCTTGTATTGCGGGTTCGTCATCTTATCTGAATCTCACATTTGCAAATGAGAATAACCTATCTGTTTTAAATAGCATAAATGATGCTTCAACAATAAATTATTGGTTGGGGGGTGGAACAATATACAAAACTCTGACAACTTCAAATAGTTCATTAAACTCTTTTTATTCATTTTGTTTGCAACCACAGAATCAAACACTAAAGACAAATATAACATTCCAATATTCAGGCAGTGGTTATCCAACAAGAACATTTGTTCGTAATTTGTGGTCTTTGACAAATTCAACCACAAATCAGGCATTATATCTTCTTACCTCTTCAGAAGGAATATACGTAACATTTCAGGTTGTAAATTCAGCAGACCAATTATTAAGCGGGGTTATTGCAAATATAACCAGAAGCATATCAGGAGTTGTATCAATAGTTGGGGCGGGAACAACTGGATTAGATGGTGTGGTAACCTATTGGCTTGACCCAGATGTAACTTATACCATCAATTTCTTTAAAACAGGTTTCCCATTTTTTACAGCAACACAATCTTTCACACAGACAGGATATACAATCACCTTGGGTTCTTCATCAACAACGGCAGATGATTTTACAAGGGAAATATCATGGCAGGTATCTCCAACAGGCGGTTTCTTAGACCAGAATGCATTATATAATTTTTATTATGCCATTAATTCTTCATTTTGGACTCTTAATGAATTTGGATTCAGTTTATACCATGTAAATGGGACATTAATTGGTTCAAATAGCTCCACTTCTAATGGGGGGAATCTTTCTTTGGTGAATATTAATGTATCAAATTGGACAGGGGTTTATATGAATTCTTATTATCTTATCTCTGGAAATTATACAAACTCAACAAAAAATTGGATAATTCAGCCAATAGGCGGAAGAGATTACTCTATCTGGAATTGGTTTACTCGTTTGGGTTCTTATATTGATTCTCCAAATGGATTGTTTGGGATAGATAACTTTGGAAAGATAGTAATTAGTTTGGCGGTAATAATCTTATCCATAGGTCTTGTTTCAACGAGATATGGAATAGCAAATGAGGCAGGAGTCATGGTTATTCTATTTGCTTTGGTCTTTGCCTTGGATGTAGGATTGGATTTTATACCTCAAATACAGATAGGAACTATTACAAGCCCAAAATATTTCATAACAGCATTGACTTTCTTAATCACAGCAATAATTTTATTTAGGGAGGAGCAAAGATGAGGGTATTCTTGTATATCTTTATAATAAGCGGGATAATGGCTCTTCTTTATAATGGAGGATTTACAGATTTGCCAACAGCAGATTTAATAAGTTCAACATTAAGCGGAGGACTTCAAGGAATAAAAGATTCAACTTTCTATTCACAATTAACAGCAGTCTTGGCTTTAGTGGCGATAGCAGGAGGCATAGCGGCGACTTTATTTGGAAGAACACCTGACATTACTCTTTTAACAGCAGGATTCATAACCTTCTTTTTAGGAGCATTTTTGATAGATTTAATCTGGTTATACCAGAAACTATTTAGTTATGGAACTTGGTATGCTATTGTAGCCAGTATAGTATTAATTCCATTAACTTATGGTTTCATAGAATCAGCTTATAAATGGTGGACTGGGGGCGATTGATAATGTGTGCAAATTATATACAACCTTTTGATTTCAAGTCTATATTTGTTGATTATTTCTTGGGGAATCAATCTCTTTTCCCATTTGCATTCATGATTTTGATTAGCTTGGTTTGTGCTTACTTCCAGATGTCCAACAAAATCTTTTTAATAATCCTTACAATAGGGACAGTCATGTTTGGGAGTTATTTAGGAGAACCTATTTATTTCATAATCCTATTCCTTGTGGGATTCGTGGTCTTTTACTCATTTAGCAAGGTGTTTAGATAACCCCCTAAATATAAAGACAGGAATACATAAAATTAAGATGGGATTTAGAGAAATATTAGAAAAATTGAAAGGGAAAAGCGAAGACAGCGATTATATAAAAGAATTGAATAAAAGAATGAGGGCAGAGGAAATATTATTGGAAAGAAGAAAGTCGGCAAATCAAAGAGAACTTGAACGGGATTTGAAGGAAGAATATGAAGAGGATATAAAAAATAAATTAGGGCAAATGAGAAAGAAAAGAAGTAGGGACATTAATTTTGGACACAACCCATTAGATACAAAAAATGTAGTTAGTCATACAGAATGGGAAATAATGAAAGAACCAAGTTTATTCTCAAATCATAAAAATATGTTTGTAGGACAAAAGAACATTTTTGCACCAGAAAACAATGAGGTATTATTTTAATGGTAGACCCTTTACTTAAATTAGTTCCGACAATGCAAAGTCTTGCCTTGCTTGGATATGTTGGAAAGAAATTAAAAAAGAAAAAAATAGACACGGAGGATATGCTTGAATTGGGTGTTGGAACAATAATAGGTGCTACTTTGGTTAAAGAAACAGCAGATTTGATAGGAGAATAAATGGAAAAAAATAAAGAAAAAGATAAAGAATCAAAACAAAAATATATGTCAGAACCAAAATTTAGAAGATATGCTCAAGCAATCCAAAGAGCCGAAGGAAAAGAACAGAGAAAGGCATTATACAAAGAACAACAGAGATTAGAGAAAGAATATGCAAAACAAGAAGCCCAAATAGCATTAGGAACTAAACCATCTAAATCTCAATATATTGCTGAAAAATTAAGTAAAAGATTAAGTAGTGCATTTACAAAAGGGAAATTTTTAAAAAAACCCAAATTTAAAATTGAAGGTATAGACCCCAAAAAAGTGATTGCTTCCATGCCTTATAGTCCAATGGTAAGGGAAGGAAGAACAGGATATTTCAATGATGAATACGAAAAGGAGATAAAATGGTTGGAGAAATAAAAAGAGATTCAAAAATATCAAGTGTAAGGAGAGTAATTGAAAATGAATAGAAAAGGACAGATGGGATTAGCTATTTTTGCCATTTTCATTGGAATCATCTTTGCATTCGCCTTGATTCCACAGATTTTCCAAAATCAGGGTAAAATAACTAATTTAGAAACAGCAGTCAATACATCCTTTACTTTTCCAGCAAATGGAACTACTGCGGATTTAACACCATGCCAGCAATTAGATACATCGGGAGCAGTAATCTTTAATGCAACAAATGGAACAGCAGGATTCCAGAATTTGATTGTCCCAACGAGTAATTATACGATAACCCAAGGTATTGGTGCGTCAGGATACCCAACTGCAAGAATCGCTTACAATGGCGGTGGGTCAAACTTCTTCGGTGGAAAAGCAGATAATGTAAGTTGCACATACGAACCATTTGGATACAACCACGATAGCAGTTCAAGGAACATAGCAACAATTTGGGGGATATTTGTAGCATTGGCGGTTGCGTTCTTCGTGTTTGTTGGGATAAAGTTTGAGTGGTTTGATTTCTAACTAAACTTTTCTTTTTTTGATTTTCTTAGTTAGAACTTCATTTTCATAGAAAGAAATTGATGAGATATTCCATGCTTGGTAAGAGATAAAGGGAAGGTATGACCTTTGGCGGTTTCCTTCCCTATTTATCCTTACCCACTACACTTATTTAAACTTTACGAATTTAACCACTACATAGTTAATTCTTTAATTCTTTTTCACAATCTAAATAAAGCAGTCTTTCCATCTAATCAAACAAAGGGGGCAAACTCCTCACATATCTTGAGGCACGGATACCCCTTTCTCTTTCTCCATAGAAAATTAGGGTGTCCTTATCACTTCTAAATAGATACAAATGTTTAAATAGGATAAGGGGTTATACTTATTATGAAAAAAGATGGAAGGATTAGTAATTTAAAATGAAAAAATATAAAATAGAAGCACCTTTACATAACTTAATTGCAGGAGCATTAGTTCTCTTGACTATGGGTTATTTTTTAGGAATAATCTTTCCATAAAATTAAAGAATTAAGAAAATGAGTAAAACAATAGGGATTCGTTGTGAGTGTGGATTAAAAGTTAAAGGAAGTTCAATTCTTCACGCACAAGCTAATTTGGAAATTCATAAGCTATCAAAGATACACAAAAGATTGATGGAGTCAAAAGATGGAAAAGGAAAAATTTAACCAAATAATAGAAGATATGAAAGAAGTAAGAACACAGACTAAGACAAAAGTAAGTGATGAAATTCTATTCCAAATGGCTACAGACATCTACATATCAGAATACATACAAACTAATAAGCAAGGGGGAAATAGTCCAACCTCTTTTGATTCAAACTCTTCCCCTGCCACCAAACCTCAAATTAATACAATTAAAAAACTATCAATAAGATACCCAGAACTAAAAAACATAGACTTGGACAAGTTGACTAAAAAAGAAGCTATGAGAATAATAGGGGAGAAGTTTGGATGATGGAACAGGAAGAACAAAATGGATTATTTGTGGAATCACAAGAAGAATTGGAAAAGATAAGTTGGGGGGAGCTTTTGAAAGTTTCAGGAAAATGATTGAATTAGTAACAGTAAAAGATATGGAGTGGTTCACAACACAACTGCAGACTTTAAGTGAAAGGACAAAGAGACAGACAGAACAAATCAAGGAACTTCAGAATAAAATAAAGGAATTGGAAAAATGGAAGAAACAATAAAACAAGTAGTTGAAGATATACTTAGAGAATATCCACAGACAAGGGATGACGACTTTCTATTATGTATAAGAGTTTATATTAGGATGAATTATGCCCACTCATTGCCAGAAGGAAAGATACAGATTGATTTGAAGAACATACAATATGCCCCTGCCTTTGAAACGATTACAAGACTAAGAAGACAGATTCAATATGAAGAAAAGAAATACCCCGCATCCTTTGAAGTCCAGCAAAGAAGAATTTTAAACGAAATAAAGACTCGTTCAACTCACTCAACTAAACAAATGAATCCCTTTACTTATCCCTCAACCTTTTATTAAGATGAAAAAACCAACATACGAAGAACTTGAAAAAGAAAATAAGAGATTATCTGAGTTTTGGATATATTTGGGTTTTGTTGCTCTTATTTATGTTCTTGTGTGGTCTTATCAATATAACAAGTTTGAAGAAGAAAACGCCCAGTTGAAAGAGCAGATAAGTCAATTATCAACTGCAGAAGTAATTAATGGGAATCTTTATGTTGGATATGAAGATGGAGTAAGAATTGGTTTTCACCAAGATTATAATGGAACTTGGTAT
>ERZ1292629.1377-Hain-H43-01um-R1-1377-length-23874-cov-7_pt2 | contig 21767 bp, 28 predicted proteins | sample MGYA00564399_ERZ1292629 | MGnify/ENA primary metagenome ERZ1292629 (study PRJEB36523, sample SAMEA6512636) | groundwater metagenome | collected 2019-01-08 | study: AquaDiva: Metagenomics assemblies of 32 groundwater samples | reverse complement strand
TTAACTAGATTGTAAACTTTGTTCATGTTTGGTGTCATGATATAAATAAAGATAATCTTTTATAATGCCTCTTATTTTTATGATTTCTTGATTTAGTATTTCAAATCTTTCATCTTCTGTCATATTTGCTCTTGGCATTAGCAATATGCAAAGCCTTGACTCTTTTTTTTGCATGGTTTTGCTATGAAGCACTTTTTTATTTGTGAAGATACCTATTTTTCCTAAATCTTCCTCTGTTTTCTCGTCTATCATATCTGTCAGCGCAGGAAGATAAATCTGCTTTGGTCGGTAGGTTGTGCACTGAAATTTTACAAAAGTTGAATTATATGCAAAGAATTCATTAAGATTATGGCTATGATGCGAGGTATATGGGATTTTCTTTAGTGTTTCTATTAACTTTTCTGACTCTTGTTTTATTTTTTCTGTTATATCCATGCACTCTTTATTGATTTAGTTAAATATAAAAGCATTGCCATATATTTATAAATATGCTAAAAAAGACAATCGAAGAAATAAATGAAATATATGAGCTTGAGCTTGATAAGATAGTTAAAAATATTAAGAAAGAGAAGGCTAAAAAAGTGCTTCTTCAGTTTCCAGATGGTATGAAGCCTTATTCTACTGAAATTTGCTCATATATAGAAGAAAATACTGGCTGCAATTGCTTTATATGGCTAGATAGTTGTTTTGGAGCATGCGATATTCCTTTAGAAGTTGAGAGATTGGGTGTTGATATGATAATACAGTTTGGGCATAGTGCTTGGGGTTATAAAGAAAAGGGGATTAAGGAAATACACTAGATAGTTCTCTTTTCTCAGCTCTTTCAAATTCTATAGCTCTTATTTTCCATTCTTCATCATATCTCTTATTGTTTGCTTCTCTTTGTAATCTTAAACATTCAGTAATGCTTTCATCTGCTATTCTTTTCTGTCTTTCTTTTTCTAACATTCTTAAATAATCTATTTGGCTCATTTTATATACCTTAGAAATTATCTATATATAAGGATTTTGGTGATTATTGATTATTGCCTTTAAAATCAGGGTTTGGTATTTTATCTTTGCATGAAAGATATGAGCATAAATTCCTTTTTTTAAATCCTTGATAGATTACAGAATCTTCTCCATATTGATTTTTATAGCATTCTAATGAAATTCCTATAGTATCTGAAAAACCATGTTTTTCTTCTATTTCATTGTGGTCGTATTCATTTGGATGTAGAAGTAGTGTTTTTCCATCTACATTCATTTCTATTGTTTTACATATTGAGCATCTTGTTACTGGTATTTTCGTTTGAGTTGCCATCTTCTCTTTAGTTCCTTTATGTTTATAAACCTTATGTTTTGTAACTATTGTTAAGTAACTAAAAATGGTATAAAAACAAAGGTTTTTAAATGCTGATTTTTTAAGCTTTTATAAGAATGGCAAGGCTATACAAAGCTTCACAATGGGGACAAGACTGGATTTCAACAGATTCAAATGGAAATCTATTAAATTTATCAGCAAGAGTAGAGGTTAATCAAGCAATTAATTATTTGGCTTCTGCCTTACATAGGAATGTTGAAACTTCTAATATTTCTAGAAAAGAAAAAATAATAAAAATTGCAGAAGGTGAAATGGCAATTATATCACATCTTTCTAAAGGATGGTATGATCTTTATTAAAATGCAAAGATATTTTGACCCTGAGATTAAACTTGCTGAAAAGTATCTTAATCAGTTTTTTCTTTCAAATCCTCCTGAGTATATTATAAACAAGTTAACTGAAGAAAGAGAGCAAATGCTTGCTGAGGCTAATAAGCTTAATGGTTCTGGTTCTAGAAAAGAAAAAATAAAGTATATTTATACACAACAAGAAGAGATAATGAGAAGAGCTGCAAAAAGCCACTAATTTATAGTTATTGATGCATATTTTTGATTATATATATACTTAAAAATTAGTTATTTTTCCTTTTATTTAATAAAACATCAGTAGCTTAATACACTAACACTCTAAATAGCAGAAAATAAAAGTTAAATTTAAGATAAGCTAAAGAGCGAAAAGGTGTGTAAGATTACAAAATAAAAGAAAAAGATAAAATGGGGTTATTTTCAAGACTAAAAAAGAGCAATTTGATGTATTATCCAGGTTGTTATACTTATTTTAAGCTCAAACAGCAGTTTGAGGTTTATAAAAAGATTTTTGACAGGCTTGGGATAAATGCTGTTGTGTTAGATAAAAAGCTGTGCTGTGGCTTGCCTGCGCTTGAATTAGGATATGAAACAGAAGCTAGAAAACTTGCCAGAAAAAACCTGGATTTAATGAGAGAAGCAGGAGTTAGAGAGATTATTACTAATTGTGCGCGCTGTTATAAAATGTTTGCTGTTAATTATAAAGAACTTGTTCCTGACTGGGATATTGAAGTTAGGAATATATGGGATTTAATTTTGAATGGATTAAAGCAAAATCCTAAATTAATAAAGAATTTCATAAACCAGAGAGTTGGTTTTCATGATTCAAGTTATTTAGGAAGAGGTTTAGGAATTTATAATGAACCAAGAGAAATCTTGGAATTTTTAGGATGTAATGTTGCTGATATTGAAGAATCAAGAGAAAAATCCTATGATTCAGGTGCTTCTGGAAGCATTGATATTCACAACAAAGAGCTTGCTGACAAAATAGCAAGAAAAAGACTTTTGCAGTTTAAAAGAGAAAAAATAGATAAAGTAGTAGTATGCTCTGCTTTAGATTACATAATATTAAAAAGAAATTCTCATGATATTAAGATAGAAATAATAGATATATCTGAGGTTATTGGGCTTGCTTTAGGAATCTTGGAAATATCAGAGCAAGAACATGAAGTTGAGCCTGAAATAAGAGCTAATGAAAATATTTTAGAAGAAATTGAAAATGAGGAGAAAATGAAAAATGAACAAGAAAGAGATTTTGACTTATGAAACAGATGCATCAAGATTAGTAGGAAAAGCTGTAAAAGTTGTTTTTCCTAAAAAAGCAGAGGAAATTGTTTATCTTATAAAAACTAATCCTGATATTGTGATAAGAGGGGCTGGAACAGGCTTAGCTGGAGGAGCTATTCCTTATAATTCTCTTGTTATTGATATGAATAAATTAGACAAAATACTTATTTTTAATCCAAAAAATATGTATGTCTATGTTGAAGCAGGAATTTCAGTCAAAGAGCTTAATTCAAGGCTTAAAAAAGCAGGTTATGAATTTCCTATTGTTCCAAGCAATTATGGGGTTTGTACAATAGGAGGCATGATTGCTGTTAATTCATGTGATAACAGGGCAATGAAATATGGAAGAATGAGAGACTGGGTTGAAGAAATTGAAATTATTAATGGAAAAGCAGAGACTTTGAAGATAGGAAAAACAGATTTAATGGATTTTTGTGCAATGGAAGGAATTACTGGAGTTATTTTAAAAGCAAAATTAAGAATAATAAAAAAACCTGTAAGAACAGCATCTGTATTTCAATCTGATAATTTTGAAGAGGTTTTAACTGTTGCTCGAAAGTTAAAAATTGAAGGTTCTGTAAGCTCAATTGACTTGCTGTCAAAAGAAGTTTCTAAATTATTAGGATTTCCTGAAAAATATAATCTGATAATTGAGTTTGAAAACAATCTTGGAAGAATAAAAGGGAAAAATTATGAAAAAATTGCAGAGCTGAAAAATAAGGTATACAAAGTTTTAGGAGAAAAAGGATATGTTAATCATGAAGATCCAAAATTCTTTTTAGATAAACTAGGAGAGTTTATTTTCTTTTTAGAAGCAAATAATATTCCTTATTATGCAAATATGGGTTATGGAATTGTTCATCCATTTTTCCAAGACAGTGAAAATAAGTTAAGAAAAGAAACAATATCTCTTATACAGAGAATGAGAGCAAAGCCAGGAAAATATGGAATAGGCAGTCTGAGAAAATATTTTGTTGAAAAATCAGAAGAAAAAATAATCCACAGAATAAAACAGAGGCATGATCCATTTAACAAGCTGAACAGAAACAAGATTATTGATTTTGAGGGAAGAGTTTATGAAGAGCCTAAAAAATTTGAAAGAAAATTAATTAAAGAAAAAGAAGCAGAAAAGGAAATTAGGCAAGAGCCATATGCAACAAAAATAGGAGAAGAGCTTACTGCAAAGGAAATTATGTATGAGATGCAAAAAGAAGAACTACAGGAAAAAGAAGAACAAAAAACTCCTAATGAAAAACTTCATGAGTTTATAAGCGCTGTTGAGCATGAGGAAAAAATGTATAAGCCAAAAGAAATTTCTGAATTGAAGATTGCAGAACCAAATATAGGTGAAGAGCTTACTGCAAGAGAGTTTATTGATGAACCTGCTTGCGAGACAAAATTCAGATTAAAAACTCCTGATGAAGAGCTGAAAGAATTTATTCATGCTGCAGAAACTGTAGAAAGATTGGAGTTTGAAAGAAAAACAGAAGATGAATTCAAAAGAAAAAAAATGTCAAAAGAGGAAGAAGACTTAATCAAAAGTGTAATGTCAAATACTTATTCAAACAATAAAGAGCAAAATAAAAAAGATGAGGAAAAAGAAAAATGAGCATTGAATCTGAAAATGCAAAAGAAGAAATCAAGGAAATAATAAATAATTGCATAAAATGCGGGTCATGCAAGGCAAATTGCCCAAGTTTTGATGTTTTTAAGCAAGAGATTTATTGCCCAAGAGGGTTTTGCATTTTGTTTAAGGATTATGCTTATGGAAAAAATGTTTATGATTTTTGTCTGGATAAATCATGCAAAACTATTTGCCCTGCTGGAATTGACATTGATGAAGCAATAATAAAAGCCAGAAAAATTTTAGTAGAGAATAAAAAAGAAGTACCTGAAGTTACTAATGTAATCAGCAATCTTAATAAAACTGGAAATATTTTTGGTGTAAGAGAAAAAGATTAATTAATCCTGCTTTAATCTTTGAAGTTCATTTCTGTCTTTTGTGATTCTTTCTTCAAGTTCTTTCACTTTGCTCTTTTTTTGAATTATCTGGTTTATCTGTTCCTGTGCCTGTTTTATTTTCTGCTGGGCATCTTTTATTATTCTTTCTTCATCATCGCCTGACAATCTTTTTTTGAATTCAGTGTATGAAGGAAATCCACCTTTGAATTTTTTTGATTTCCTTATTTTTAGAACAAAAAAGAGTGCAGCTCCTGCAATAACAATTATCCCTAAAGTATAGTATATAGTCTTAATGTGGCTTTTAATTGCTGAGCCAATATTTGATATTGCTCCTCCAGTAAGTTTAGAATCTGAAGTTGCTGAAGCATTTGTCTGAGTTTCATTGATGGTTTCATTAATTATTTCTGCTTCTTCTATTAATGGTTTTTCTTCTTCAACTGTAAAAGTCGCATTTTCTTTTGTCAAATCAATAAATACTTTTTTTCCCATAGGAACTTTTCTTACAGCCTTCATAGGTTCTGTAGTTTCCCCACCCTGTTTTTTTAGAGTTAAAACATCAGCGTCTACTCTGTCTACCGAGAAGTTAACATAAATTTTTCCATCATCATCAGAAACCTCACCCAGGAAACTTGTTAACACTTCTTTTGTGTAAGGATTTGAAATTCTTATCTGAATATTTGTCTTAGGGTCTGTCTGAATTGTTAATTGTGTGTCTATAGCAAATACAAATTGCACTAAGAATAATACTATTAAAATACTGAATGTTATTTTTTTTACCATTTTTTTTGGATTATAAGTAATATAATCTAAGATTATATTAACATACAATTTTGTATTTATAAACTTTATTGAAAAATAATATAATAATAAAAAGGATTTTAGAGCAGTCCTATTATGCCTATTATTATAAAATACAGCCCTATTATAAATCTTAAAAGTTTTGGAAAAGCTAAAACTAATATTCCAAAAATTATAGATATGATAGGTGTTGCTAAACTTAATGATATTGCCATTTTTACCTCCTTTTAATTTTAAAACAGCAATGTTTAAAAAGCATATGCTTTTTAAGTTTTTCATGGAAACTTGCAAGTTGGGATGTACAGAACAGCAAATAAAAGATTTTGTAAGTTACCACTCTCTTATTAAAATGGAAATTTCTGAAAAAGAAAATGGGCATATATTTGATGAATGCATAAAAGAAAATACAAAAGGAAGATTAGAGGAATCTGTTTTAAGACCCTCAGCAGAAGTCTTAACAGAGACAAGAACTGCTATTTTAAGTTATGAATCAAACAATCCTTTTGGAAAAACTTATAATAAAATAACTTTTAATGCAGGAGAGCATATAAGAAATTGTGAAGTTTGTAAAAAAGCTTATAGAATACCTATTGAAGAAAGTGCTTTTCACATGGCAAATACACTTGCAGGAGAAAGAAAAGACAGAAAAGTTTCTGATATTTTTTATGAACTAAGAAACCAAGGAGATTTTTTAAATATTTTAAATTAATCAATCATCTCGATTTTTACAATAACGCTTCTTGGTATGTATAATCTCATGATTGAATGAAGAACTCTGTCATCTGCTGGCAAATCAATTAGTCTTTTATGAACCCTCATTTCAAAATTATCAAAAGTAGCTGTTCCACTGCCGCAAGGAGATTTTCTTGTTGTTATTTTAAGTTTTTTTGTTTTTAATGGAATAGGGCCGCTTATAGCTATGCCTGCTTTGTCACTAATTTCTTTAATATCATTGCAGATTTTGTTCAACTGATTGATTTCAGTGCTTTTGAGTTTTATTCTTACTTTTGCCATATGAAATATTAAATAACTTGATTTAAAAAGCTTTTGGGGTTTAAGAGTTTTCTTTTTTCATATTTTCCAAGACTTTTTTGACAAGAGAATTATCTTTGTTTGAGGTTATTGTATTTCTTTTACCTTCAATAGACTTAACCTCTTCTTTTAGTTTATCTAGATAATCTTTACTTTCTTGGCTCATTATATCTTTTATATGCTCTTCTGCTACTTTGTTAATATCTTTTTGTTTTGCATTTCTTGAATACCATTCTAATCCGCATGTTTTGCAGAAAAAAACATCTTTAAATCTTCCAAACTCTCCGCAATATGTTGAATAATATTTCATTTCAGTATAATCAATAGGACAGCTTTGTTTTTTGTTTGTTGCCATTGTTTTGATTTGAAAACTTTGGTATATAAATTTATTTATACTTCCAGACATTGCTCTTAAGATGATAAAAAGAGTGCTTGTATTTATTTTAATAATAATTTTAATATATGGTTTTTCTGTTCATTTTAGCAGATTAACAGGAAAAGTTGCTGAAAACATTGAATATGAAAAACAATCTGCTTTTTTATTAAGAGTTATTGATGGAGATACAATTGAAACCGATAATGGAACAATAAGATTGCTTGGAATAAATACTCCTGAAAAAGGCAGGCATTATGCAGAGCTTGCTTTTATTTATTTAAAACAGTTTGAAAATTCTTCAATTGAGATACTGCGAGATTCTGAAGATACTGATAAATATGACAGAAAGCTAAGATATGTTTTTTATAAAAATGAGTTTCTGAATGTTGAAATTGTTCAGAAAGGGTTTGCTACTACATTTATGCTTTCTGAGTTAAAATACAAGGAAAAATTTGAAAAAGCAGAAGATTTTGCAAAGCAGAATAATCTTGGCTTGTGGAAACCAAGTACTGATAAATGTGCAGACTGCATCAAGCTTGTTGAGCTAAATTATACAGAAGAATTTTTTGTTTTAAAAAATTCTTGCAATTTTGATTGTGCGCAAAATTGGTATGCTAAAGATGATGCAAACCATTTTTTTGAAATTGATAAAATAAGTGCAAACAAAGAGCAGACTTTTGCTTCAAAAACAAAAGTCTGGAATAATGAAGGAGATAGATTTTTTTTAAGAGACTTTAATGGAAGGCTTGTTATTTTTTATGAGTATTAGATTTTTTCTTCTTGTTCTGGCTTTTACAATTCTTATTGTTACAATTATAATCATAGTAATAATTGCTAAAACTATTAGTGAAAAGATTATGCTCTTGCTATTAGTTTCATTAAAAACTGCAAGCCCTGTTATGATTTTAGGATTAGATGATTGTTCTGATGTTTGGTTTGCTTTATTATTTGAATTTTCATTGATTATTGAATTATTTGCTTGATTATTATTTACTGTGTTATTAATAATCGCGCTCTCTGAAACACTCATACTATTTCCTCCACCCCCATTATTGTTTTGATTGCTATTTACATTATTTTGATTGTTAGTTTCAGAAACTAAACAAGGATAAGCACCAACATAGCTTCCTGTTGATGACATTTCACATGCAGGAGAAATAGAAGAAAGCCTAAAATCTTGATTATTAGCATCAACAAATAAAGGATTTGCTTCTGCTGAATGCAAATCCTGGCTTAGATTATTTTGATACTCTGAAAATGAATTAAATGTAATTCTTTGCGCCCATTGAGGCAAAGTCCCCCAGTTAATTAAAGGATTTTCATCAGAATTTTCTTTATAATACAGATTATAGTCAAAACTAATGTTATTTGAATGAAACCATGTTGATTTTAAAATATAATTCCCAGAACTTATATGGCAGATATTATTTTTTATTGTTATATTTTTTCCATTTTCAATGCTATTGTTTCCCTCCATAACACCCATCCAAAAACATCTTCCAATATTATTCCCTGCTCTTTGCTCATTAGCCCATGTATTTCCAATATTATAGCAAGTATTGTTCTCAATAGTCAAATCTTTTAATATTGAATACTTTATTGATGCTGTATTATTATCATAAAAATCCTGCTGCATTGTTATAATGCATTCTTCTGAATTTAGAATTATATTATTTCTTATTATTATGTTATAAGCATTATAAGCTGAACTTGAACCTTCAATTCCAATTGCAGTATCGTAAATCTGATTAAATTTATTATTTTCAATTAAAATATCATAATTATCTTCCCAGATCTCAATTGCATTTCCCCATCTCGGTGCATATCCAAAAATAGAAATTTGATTTTCTGCTTGAGCTCCTCCAATATAAGAAAACCAATTATTCTTAAGTTGAACATTATAAGTTTCATGCAAATCAAAAGCATTATATGAGGAGTATTTAAAATTTAAATTTTCTATTGAAATGTTATTTTCTCCATTATGAAGATTGAAAATTACTCTTTCCATTGCTAATTCTATATCAGAATAATAAGAAGATGGATTTTCTATAGAATACAAAAATAAATTTTTAGTTGAAAAATTATAAAAAAAATCACCCTGAGAAGAAAGATTTTTAAAACTAGTTTTTATAATTCCAATACCTGATTCATTATTAAAAATAATGTTTCCTATTTCATAAGCAAAAGTTGAGTTATACATCCAGACGTTATCTGTTCCAGTATTATTATCCCAATCAGAAATATTGTTTGCTTTAATTGAACCATAGAAAATTGGTTTTGCGCCTGTTCCATAGCTTGAATAATTAACTCCTGATTGCAAAACCAGCCAAGATCCCCATGGGCTTGTTGAACTTAATGGCCTGAAACTATCTCCTGACTTGAACAAAACAACATCTCCTTGGTTTAAGCTAAGACTGTTTATTTTTCTAAGACTTTGAAAAGCAGATGTTTCACTTGTTCCATTATTTGAATCATCTCCTGAACTAGATGAAACATAATAAATTATTCCTGAAATTAGATTAGATGAAATTATTATAAAAAATATAATTGATATTATTAAAGATATAATCACGCTCTTTTTCATTCTAAATTATTTAATAAAACTAGTTATTTAAACATATATAGGAAAAAATATAATATTATTTGGTATTAGTATTCTCTATAAGTTTTTTCCAGATAATATCTTATTGGAAGAAGCATTCCAAGAACAAAAATAAACCAGCCCAAACCGCTTAAGAAGATTAATAAAATATTTTTAATAAAAATGCTTATTGTAAGAATTCCTGCCCAGCAGATTATTCCTGCTATGAACAAAATTACCCATGTAATTTTTTCTTTTCTTTTTATTATAAAATAAGAAAGATACATTATGAAAATTCCAATTGAAATAAAAAGAATTCCTATTGTAAAGTTCAAAAAATTAAGTGTTTTTGCCAAAGCAGGGTTGTATTTTTCAAAGACATTCCAGAATACATGTATTGCGCGAAAGTTTTCTTTTAAAATGTATTTTGAAAAGAATATATAAAAAAGCCCAAAAATAGAAATATAAATGCCATTAAAAAATGTTATTTTTGCGCCTTGTTTTACTCTCTGTATATTCATATTGTTTCTTATAATATCAATGATATTTATAAGAATTTATGTTTTGTAATATAAACTCTTATTTTTGGGAAAAATCCAATAATTAGGGCTATTAGAATTATTAGCCCTGTAATGCTTAGTATAATGAGCATTTTATTTTTAGAATTACTTTTGTTTTGCGTGTTTTCAGAAGTCTGATTTGTTATGCATTGTCCATTATTGCATTTTTTTCCTGCTTCGCATAGTGTTATGTTTCCATATTCTAAGCATGAATCAGAATTGAAATTGCTGCAGATTTTATAAGTTGTTTCATTATTGCATGATTTTTCATCTAATGTTTCGCATTCATTTGTGCAATTTGGCATTACACATCTTTGTCTTTCAGATGGTTTTCCTTCTTCTGCTTCACAAGTATTTTTATCTGTGCATGTTCTTGTTTTAAAACCACTTATGCATTCTGTCCATGCTGAGCAAGTCCAGCTTTCTGAACATTGCTGTGTCAGATTTTTTTCAAAAACCATTAAAAGAGTTGCTTCAGTTGTTTCATTTTCTGTTTCATTAATAAATACATCTGTTAATACAAATCTTAATCCTAAAACACTATCACTTGGAGTGCTTGATGAATAAGACTGCACAGAAGATACAGTAGTATCTTCATTATTTACTTTTATTACTATACTTTCTGTGTCTATTGAAACTAGGCTAATGGAATATGTTGAATTATCTATTGTTAAGCTTGCATCTGAATCTAGACTTGAAAAATTTCTTTCTACTCCTATTACAAAAACAGCAGATGCAAAAATGTTGTCAATTGTTCTTTTTAATACTAGTCTTAATTTTGGTTTAGATGCGCTGAATATGGCAAAATTATAAGGAGGTGATGTTTTAAGAGGTGAGATTGCTTTTTCTTCATTATTTACTTTTATAGTTGCGCTGTCAGCAGAAGATGAAACAATTTCCATTTCATATTTTTTAGAATCAAGCTGAAATATTGTTGTTGTGGCTGCGCTTGAAAGATAGATGCTTAGTATTATAAAACTTATAAAAAATATAAACATAACCTCTTTCTTTTCCATTATTATAAAAGCAAAAAGTTGTTTATTAAGTTTTGCGTTTGTAAATAATACACAAAACTTAATGGGGTGAATTTGTTCCAAAAATAAAACAGAAGTTTAGCTTAATCTAGCAGGTTCTCAAGATTATTTTATAAGTTAATAGAATTATAGTTTATCTTTTAATTATCTTATAAACATCATCATTTTTTTTGCAAAAAGGAAGTTTGATTGCAATTTCATGGCTCTTTTTTGCTTCTGTAATTGGTTTGTGATTGATTTGTATTGAGGTTATTTTTGCTCTTATTATTCCTGTTTTATCTCCTAAAACTAAAATTTCATCTCCTAATTTTAATCCATCTGCATTTATTTTAATGCTTGCAACATTAATTTTATCATAATAATGAGTTATTTTTCCTATGAATTTTTTAGATTGTGTTGAACTGCTGTCCTCTGACTTTGAAAAATCATCGCTTGTAGGAAGTTTTAAGTAAAATCCACTGGAAAATCCTTTATTGTAAACTTTATTTAGTTCATTGATGCTATTTTCAATTTCTTGCTTATTTAATTTTTTATCTAATGCTTTTCTGTAAACTCTTACAACTGTGTCAACATATTCTGGCTCTCTTGCTCTTCCTTCTATTTTAAATGCTTTTATTTTTGCTTTTTTTAATTTTTCAATAAAAGGCAGTGTGCATAAATCTTTAGCTGAGAAAATCTGATTATTAATAACTTTTAACTCATTTCCTTCATTGTCTTTAACAAAATAAGTTCTTCTGCAAGGATGCAGACATTTTCCTCTGTTAGCAGACTCATTAAACAAAAACTGAGATGTAAAACATCTTCCACTTTCTGCAACACACATTGCGCCATGAATAAAGCATTCAATATTAATTATTTTTGCAATTTTCTTTATTTGCTTTAGGTTTAGCTCTCTTGCTAAAATAATACGCTGGGCTCCTAGTTTTTTATAAAATCTTGCTGTTTCTGAATTTGAAACAGATGCTTGAGTTGAAACATGAAAATCAATTTTATTTTTCTTGCATAACATCATAACAGAAATATCAGAGCATATTATTGCATTGATATATGGCTTTACTTTTTTTATTAGTTTTTCTATTTGATTTAGCTCGTTGTCATAAATGATTGTGTTTAATGTTAAATATCTTTTAACACCAGATGATTCGCACATTTGTTTTATTTTTGGCAAATCAGTTATTTTAAAGTTCTGAGCTCGTGCTCTCATATTAAAATCACTCAATCCAAAATACACTGCATCTGCACCTGCATTTATAGCAGCAGCTAAGCATTGAAAATCACCTGCAGGTGCTAAGAGCTCTGGCTTCATATATTTTTGAGTATATATTTATTTAAAAATCCTTGTTATTAAATAAGTAGATGAGTAGGTTACCTAGAAGAATAAGATTTGGAAACAATACTATAGACTTGAAAGTATTTAAACAAAAAGATACTATTTTGTATATAAAATTAACTCCTGGTTTTTTTAACAAGCTTCCTGAAAGTGTGCCTAAATATACTAATGGAATTATTTTTGGAATTTATGAAGGAATTGGTTTAAAAGCAAAAAATTCAAAAGAATATGAATTTTTATTAAGATATGGAAAAAATCCAGAAGATTTTATTTCAATAGATTCAAGCAAAAAAAGCAGGCTTGGAACATTGGATTTAAGCTATAGCATAAAAGAAATTTTTCCTGCTGGTTCTGTTAAAGCTTTAAGAGCGCAATTGGATTTATTAAGATTTGTTGACAGATTTTGTTAAACTTCTTTTAGTAACTTATTTTTCGCATGTTATAAGCATCTCTATTATATATCTTTAAGTTGATAAATGATTATAAATAATTTTAGTATATTAATATTATGGAGAGCAGTAAATTAAGTGCTATTGGGACTTCTGTTATAGCTTTTTCTACTTTTCTCGGAGTTTTGTTTGCTCTTATCTATTATTTATATCTTATAATAAATGTTACTTTTCTAGGTGCTTCTCTTGGAGGAATAGTTTATATAGATATAAATCTTTTATTTTTATATGTATTAAAAAAGAGAGGTGTATTTGAATGAGTTCCCTTATAATTTTTATAAAGAAAAATTGGCCGATTATATTGATAATATTATTAATTTTATTTTTGATTTATCAAGCGAAACCCTGATTCTTAAAATATGTTTTAAACCTTACTAATCAAAAGCATTAAAAGGTTATAGTTCCTTTATGAAATATGGAACCTTATTGGAATGTTGTTGAAAGAATCATTAAAGAATCTGATATTGTGCTTGAAATACTAGATGCACGCTTAATTAGTCTTACTAGAAATGCAGAAGTTGAAAGACTTATTAAAGAAGTTAAAAGGCCTTTGATTTTTGTCATAAACAAATCAGACTTGGTTTCTTCTGAATTTTTAGAAGAAGAGATTATGAAATTAAAACAAGAAGAGCCTGATGCAGAAATTGTTTTTTTATCTACAAAACAAAAAGGAGGAATAAAAATTCTTATTCAGGCAATTAAAAAAGTATTTCATAAATATGGAAAACACGAAAAAATAATTTATACTACAAAAGAAAAACCAAGAGAGCCAATAGGACATATTATTGTTGGTGTTTTAGGTTATCCAAATGTAGGAAAATCTTCTATTATAAACAGATTATGCTATAAAAAGAAAGTTAAAGTAAGCAGAAAACCAGGAACAACTCATGGCCAGCACTGGATAAATGCAGGAAGCGGGATAAGGCTAATAGACAGTCCTGGTGTAATTCCTTTAGAAAGAGAAGATGAAGCAAAAAGAACAATTATATGTGCTAAATCAGTTGACAGAGTGTCTAATCCAGGAATAGTTGCAGAGATGATTATTAATATGTTTAAGAAAAACAAGAATTCTTTTGAGAATTTTTATAAAATCAAGATGCAAGATGATAATTATGAAACAATTTTAGAGCTTGCAAGAAAAAGAGGATTTTTGTTAAAGCATGCTGTTCCTGATGAAGACAGAGCGAGCAAGCTTATTATAAAAGATTGGCAAGATGGAATGCTTAGACTTTAGTTTTATTGTTCTTTGTGTTTTCAGTATACCCAAGTATACTGTAGTTACTTTTAAATCATAACAAACAAAACATTTAAATATAGAGAATTATAAGATTTTTTATGGCATCATTACATCAGAATGTTTCAAGAGCTTTTAGAAATGTTAAGGCAGATATTACAGCTTTGCAAGCAAGTATATTTGACATGAACATGAAAATAAGTGAACTTTTCATTGAAAATGAAAGAGTAAAAGATGATTTGAAATCAGCTTTAAAATCAAAAGCAAAAGCAAGAAAAACAAAAAAGTCAAGAAAAAATAACAGAAGAAAAAGATAATTCTATAAATTTAAATACATAAATTAATTAAGTATTCTATGAAAAGAGCGTACAGATTAAGTTTAATTGGAATTTTATGCCTTGGTTTTATATTTATTATTTTATTATCTATTAACTTTTATTATAATGGAATTCCTGTCTCATTTCCTGTTCCAAAGAGATTTATAACAGGATATGCTATTTCTGATATTACAGGAACAACATATTATGTTTCAAGCAGTTCTGGAAATGATGCTAATAATGGAACTTCGCAAGCATATCCAATAAAAACAATTCAAAAATTAAATACTTTAGCATTACTCCCAGGAGATGGGGTTTTGTTTAAAGCAGGAGATACTTGGAGAAGAACAGATGCAAATGGAGCAATAGTTTTTAGAAGTGGGAATAGCAGCAACAAAATTATTTATGGTTCTTATGGAACTGGAAAAGCAATAATGCTTGGTTCAATAAATGCAACAAATGTTTCTGATTGGGTAAATGACACTGGCAAAAACAATACATGGAGATACACTCATAATTATTCTATTGAAACAGGAAATATTATTTTTAATAGCGAATCTGTTGTAGGCGTAATTGAACTTGCTAAAGAAAATCTTTCTTCTCAAGGTGAATTTTTTTGGAATGAAACTACAAATACTACTTATGTATATTCTGATAGGAATCCTGCAAGTTATTATGGCAGTATAGAATTGGCTACTGAGAGTGTGATTTTTAATTTGCATAATGGAGAGCATGATATTTTAATTGAGAATTTTGATATAAAATATTCTGGATATAATGGAATTGATTTGCATGAAACTTATAATATTAAAATAAAGAATAATGAATTTTCATATATAGGAGGAGGGTTGTCAGGCCAAGAAGCAATATTTGGTTATGCTTCAAGATGGGGAAATGCAATTGAGATCTGGGAAGATAATTATAATATTTTAATAGAAAATAATAGTTTTAATCAGATTTATGACCAGTCTATTGGAATAGAAGGAAGTGCTGAAGCAGGTGCTTATTCTCAATATAATATTATCTTTAGGAATAACATAATATCTAATACTGAAGGATGCTGGATATTTTTCCAGCAGGATTTTAATTTAGGTTATCCTGGAATAATAAACTCAATTTTAAAAAATTTAACTATAGAATATAATACTTGTTATGATATAGGAAATACATGGGCTAATGGGCAAAGATATGGAAATAATATTGGAAGATGCTTTTGGTTAGGAGGGATGGAAGGAACTTCTGCAGAAAACGGAAAAAACATTATAATTAAGAATAATATATGCTATTTAAATAATGGTAACTTTATCTCAAAGTCGCCTTGGGCTCATTCAAACAATGCATCTTTTGATTATAATTTATATTTTAAAGCAAATGCAGATAATAATCCTTTAGTAAATTGGAATGGAATTCAATTATTTAATTCATTTTCGCAATATAAGACCAATCTAAGCCAGGATTTGCATTCAGCAGAAGCAAATCCTTTATTTGTTGATCCCGCAACTAATGATTTTAGGCTTTCTTATGATTCACTTGGATGTTCAATGAGCTCAACAGGAGGTTATGTTGGTGCTGTTGGTTGTTCAAGTCCTCCTTTGATTACTATTTGTGGGGATGATGTTTGTGAGGGTAATGAAACAATAGAAAATTGCGAGCATGATTGTGATACAGATGATGGGGATGATGATGGCAATGATAATGGAAATGGTGTACAAAACTGCACTCCTCTTTGGAACTGTACATGGTCTGCTTGTTTAAATCATACTCAAAATTCTTCTTGTTATGATTTAAATATTTGCAATGACACTTCAAATAAACCTGCAAATAGCACCAGAAGCTGCAATACAACTCAGGTAATTACAAATTCAGATGGTTCTTCATTTTTTTCTGAAAATCTTGATAATATTGTTTATTTTGCATTTTTAGGAATTATAATTCTTGGAATTTTTGTTGTGATTGTTTTTATAAGAAGAGAAATCATAAAACCAAGAACTGATGATTCTATGGTAAGTGTTAGTTATAATAGTTTAGGTTCTAATAGTTTTAGTCGACAAGCCTAATCACTCTCTTAATAATTTTGCAATATATTTGAAAGTGTTTTTGCTTACTCCTATCCTATGTAAGCCTATTAAAATACACTCTTTCAAATATTCATATTTAAAAGCCAGTGATTTATGATATCTACCTATAATATTCTTATAATGATGAGACTTTTTTTGAATCTCTTCTTCTGATGATATATAATCTACTCTATCCCCTAAGACTTTTTTGCATCTTGGTAATTGCGTGTCTACTGTTATAATAGCCAGCTTTTCAAGATTATTTTCTTTTGCCAATTCTAAATCTTTTTCAAGCTCTTCGTAAGTATCAAGATTTTTCTCATGAATTAGAATATCCTCTTCTTTTATAGTAGGATTTTTCCTTAAAATATAATCTTTGATAGCTTTTGCCTCAGAAGGCCATTTTTTGCCAGCTGTCTTTCCGGTTCCAAATATTATTTTTTTAGTTAATCCATTAAGATACATATCTGCTGCTACTATGGTATTTATCTTTGAGAGGGGATGTATATCTAAGCTATTCCTGAATGGCCTGAATTTAAAAGGATATCCTCTCCAGCTCCTTCCCATAATAATTATACCATCATACTTTGCTTGTTTTTCCATTTTCTTAATATATCAGAATGCTTTATAAACGTTTTTATAGGTGTTATCTAAAAGTAGTAACTATTCAACAAACCTATACTTGAAAAGAGTCCAGATTGCTATTATTCCATCCCTAACTTTTATTTTTTTTCCTTGGTTTTTATGCCTTGGATTATAAGATATTGGAACTTCTAAGATTTTTATCTTGTTTTTTGCTATCTTTGCTGTGATTTCAGGGCAAAACTCAAATCTTTTGCACTTTAAATCTATGCTTTTTAAAATATTTTTTTTAAAAATCTTGTAACAGGTTGGTTCATCTGTTATTTTTGTATTGTATAATAAGTTTGTTAAAAATGTAAGAAATTTTCCTCCTAAATAAAATCCTAAAGAAGAAATTTTGTTATTTTTATTTAAGATTCTTGAGCCATAAACAACCTCTGCTTTTTTTTCTAATATAGGCTTTATTAGTTTATAGTATTCATCTGGATTATACTCTAAATCAGCATCCTGGATTATTATTATTTCTCCTGTTGAATGTTTTATTCCTGTTCTTATTGCAAAGCCTTTTCCATAATTTTTATCCTGAAAAATTATTTTGATATTTTTGTCTTTTGTTTTATTGCTTTTTATTTTTCTTAAAATATCTCTTGTTTTGTCAGTTGAGCCATCATCTATTATGATTATTTCTTTTTCAATTTTTTGAATATCTGCTTTTTTAACTTTTTTTAATAATTCTAAGATTGTTTTTTCTTCATTAAATACTGGAATTATAACTGAAAGCTTCATTTTTTAAATATTGAATATCTGAAAATAGAATATAAACACCTTCCTGTGTCTTTTTCATATTCCAAAGAGTAATTCAGACTTTTTATTAATAATCTTTGCTCTTGCCTTTTTTCAGAACATGAAAAATAAAAAATGCAGTCTGGTTTTTCCTTTATGATGTAAATAGGTGTCCAGTCATCCTGAAAAACTTCATATGGAAAAACAAGTGTTTTTACTTTATCACTTACTATGCTTCTTGGGTCTGAGGTTGCTGCTTTTTCACATGTAAAGTTTATATTTGGATTTTTGAAAAAGTTAGTATAAGAACGTTCATCTGTTGCTCTAAAATAAAATGCAGAATAAGCTAAAGTAATTACTATGTATATAACCAGAATTTTTATGATAAATGATTTTCTTAATTTTGACAAGCCATATGCTGCAAACAAAGAGATTAATGGAAATATTTGGATTATATAGCGCTCTTGCTTTAGATAAAATGCTTCAAAGAACAAAAAGAAAATCAGCATTGGAAGAAGTATTAAGATAATTATTTTTTTCATTTTATTCTCTTTTGCATCTTTTTGTAAAAGATTATTATTTTCATTCTTGTTTTCCTTAAACATAAAATAAATTCCTAAAATGAAAAATGGAAACATTATGTTGAAGAGATATAAAAGTGCTTTAAAATATATAAAATCTGTATTTTTAATAAAAAGTGTTGGTATTCCTGGAAATGTTCTTAAATCAAAATTATGGCCTAGATTTTCTTTGAAATAATTGTTTGAGAGATTAAAAAGATACATTGGATTGTTATAAACCTTGTAATTTAATATAAAAAATGGGGCTAACACTATAAGCAAAAAAATATTAAACATTATTATTTGTTTCAGAGATTTTGCATTTTTGTGCTTTATTAGATTTACAAGAAGAAAAAGATTTAGGGGAATTATAATAATAATATTGGTGTATTTATTGAAAAAGCTTAGTCCTGAAAATAATGCGCTTAGAAACAAAAAAATATATTTTTGGTTTTCATCAAATTTCAGCATAAAAAACAATGCTCCTAAAATAAAGCATACAGAAATGATTTCTGTGTATAATCTGAATAAAAACACGAAAAATAAAATATTGAAAAATAAAATTATTATTGAAAGATTTGCTATTTTTTTGTTAAAAAGATTCTTTGCTATTAGATAAAGAAAAATCAATGATAAAATTCCTGCTGCAAAAATTAAAAGATTTCCAAAAAACATAATATTCAGATTAAGCTTCCAGAAAATTCCTAAGATAATTGGAAGAAAAACTGTTTTCATTGGCTCAAAAACACCTAATGTTCCATTTGAAAAAATATATTTTGCCATGCCAATATATGATGCAGAATCCCACCAAACATCTGAATATTGCTTGAATGCCCAAGCAAAATATAAATAAACTATTATGAAAGCAGAGAAAATAATAACACTCCTTTTTTTAAAAAACTCTTTTATTTCCATCTACACATTTTTAAGAGTGTTGGATATTTAAATATAATCATTATTGAACAAAAATTAGGACTTATTTTTTCTTGAAATTAAATTCTAACACCAGGATGATAAGTACATTCTATAACTGGGCGTTGAGGTATACTTAGTATTCCTTTATCTGCCTTTTTAATAATAGAAAATTTCTTACCATCAAACTCTAATAGGTTAGCTTTGTTAAATTCTAAAGTATTATTAATATTATAAGCCATTTTTTCATCTTTAAAGAATATATATAACTCAGCTCCTAAACTAGTTTTACGTATCATCTCCACACAGCCGATAACAGAGTTTTCTTTTCCGCAAGGGCCTATACGGAAAGAAGTTCCTGGGCTCTGCTGTTCAAATTGCTCTTTTTTAGAATATTTTTCAGCTATTCTTATTATATTTTCAAGTGCTTCTTTTGGAGTTTGAGATAGAGCAATAGGCATAAGAGCTTCATTAATTTCTTCATTTGAATACTTATAGTTATCTCTTTCACTTTTTAAAAAATGATGGACTATAAAATTGTTATGATAGTGTCCGTATGCTGGATGTGATGGTGCAGGCAATACTTTTTCAATAAGATGTTCTCTGCATATTTTTCCTTCAATTATAGAAGTCTTTGTTCCATTTAAACCACAGAAACTATCCCATTTAGGCTCTGTTTCTTTTTCTTCGAATCCAATTAATCTTTCTTTTGATTCGCATTCTTTCACACAACATTCTTCTTTTGGCATAGATTTTTTATATACACAGGGTTTTTAAAGATTATTGTTATCTATTACTATATAGGAATAACATATTTATGCTTGCTTGCTGAAAATATGCTATCTAGATAGCATTACTGCGTTTAATTACATTTAATTATTGTATTTATGATTGATAAATGTAATTAAACGCCCCCACCGAGCAAAATAGGTTTGTGTGATTTTTTTGGGCTTCTTATTCAACTCCCACCAAAATCACAAAATGGTATTACGCCCCCACCGAGAATCGAACTCGGAGCTGGACCGCGACAGGGTCCTATGTTAAGCCATTACACCATGAGGGCATATTAAATAGGATAGTTTTTGATTTAAAAAGCTTTTTATACATTCTTTTTTTAGTTTTATGATGGATAAAAAAGCAAGTGTTCTGAAATTGTTAGCATTATTTCTGCTATTAATTTTATTGGTTTATGCGGGGTATTTTGTTTATGAAAATATTCCTGGAAAAGGAATACTCTTAAATCCCAGATTTTCAGGAGGTAAACTGCAAGTTCTGAATCTTTCAGGTGAGGTTTCTCAATTTTATTCTAATATGAGATTTAATAAAAATCAATTATACTATTATATTAATCCTGAGTGCAATCAGGAAAAAGCAAACAGGATGATTAGCGCTTTTAATACTATATCTGAAAAAACTGCTGTTTTGGTTTTTAGCCAGATGGCAAATCCTAATGATGCTGATATAAAAGTTTCTTGTTCAGATGAGCTTCAGCCTCCTGATGATTCAGGAACCTATATTGTTGGAAAAGGAGGAGGCACAGAAGCAATTAAGACAATAAGATACACAATTCCTATAGGGGGAGAGATTATTTTATACAACAGCAGAATGGATTGTGACTGGCCTATTGTTGAGATGCATGAGTTGTTGCATGTTTTAGGATTTGACCATTCAAACAATAGCAATAGCATAATGTATTCTTCATTAACAAGCTGCTCTCAGGTAGTTGATGAGTCAATAATAAATAATTTAAAAACTTTATATTTACAAGAAGCACTTTCTGATTTATATTTTGAAAATGCAAGTGCTGTTAAAAAAGGAAGATATTTTGATTTTAATGTTAGTGTCAAGAATTCTGGATTGATTGATGCTGAAAATGTTATTTTAGGTGTTTATGATGGAAATGAGAGAATTGATGAGTTTGAGTTAGGAGATATCTCTATTGGAGCCGGCACAAGCTTGATGATAACTAATTTAAAGCTTTCAAGCAGAAGCTCGAGCATGATAATTTTAAAAATTGATGATGAAAATGTTATAAGGGAAATTGATGAAACAAATAATAATGTTGAGCTTAATGTTGAATGAAAGTTTTTAATATTAAATTCTGAACTTTTATAATTTAATATAATGGCTCTTTTAATAATTGCTAGTTCTCGAATGAGATATGTTATTGATTACTAATAATATTTATAGAAATATGTCATCAGTAATTTATTAAGCACATGTTTCTTTTACAAAAGAAACAAAA
>ERZ1292629.1559-Hain-H43-01um-R1-1559-length-21786-cov-5_pt1 | contig 21786 bp, 28 predicted proteins | sample MGYA00564399_ERZ1292629 | MGnify/ENA primary metagenome ERZ1292629 (study PRJEB36523, sample SAMEA6512636) | groundwater metagenome | collected 2019-01-08 | study: AquaDiva: Metagenomics assemblies of 32 groundwater samples | reverse complement strand
ATTATGTCAAGGAACTTGACAGAAAACCACATCCGTCAGAAACTTAGAGTTTCTGAACGCCTTGAAAACTGAAAGTTTTCTCAGTTTTAAGGTGTGGTCGTTCCTTGAGCACAGAAAATCTTCAGATTTCTCTGTGCCCGAAAACCAGAGGTTTTCTTGGCATCCAAAGCACGAGCGCCTGTTCAAACCACGGCTCATCAAGAACGAAGTTCTTGAGTGCCATCAAGGACATAAAGTCCTTGAGGTTTAAGCCGTGGTGGCGCATCGTGCTTTTGATTAATAAAAATGCGCGATACGGGAATCGAACCCGTGCTTATTGGTCATTTCGTATCTTTCGACACATGGAAACCAATCATACTGCCATTATATTAATCGCGCTTGATAATTTAACTATCAAGATGAGGGTTTTAAAGATTACTATTTACTCAATTTTTCTCAAAAGACAATCTTTAAAATCTCTCAGTTTCTTTGACTCTCAGAACTTTTTTCATAAAAAGTTGCACGCGGGGATGCCAGAGTGGTCAAATGGGTGACGTTAAGGCCGTCATAGCTTAGTGCTTTCCTAGGTTCGAATCCTAGTCCCCGCATCATCCCTTTATGGCATAATCATGCGAGGTGGACTAAAGTGCCATAAAGTCTATTTTCTTGGTAATCTTAAACCGATATAAGTTATTTCTATAGCTTTATTGGCAATTAGTTATATATTGTTATCAATTAAATTATATTTTGAAAACAGGTAAATCAAACTTCTAATGCTATTTTGTTATACCAAACATTAATTAGAATATTTGTTAATTTGTTGTTGAATCAAATACTCATTATAAGAACCAAAATTTTGACTGCCCCTCATTCTACTTTGAAAAGTAGGTCTATAAGTATTATAATTGAAATATAGTCCTCCAGGAAAACAATCAACTTCATCCAGGCATTCATGTAATTCTTCATAATCTCCTTTGCAAACTAAATCCATATTAAACATTTCTTGTCTATAAACATCTCCCACTTTAACTACACTTGTAAAACCTTCTCCTGGATTAAAAGGATTTATGGAAATTCTATTTAAGGTAATATTACAACTTTCCTCTGTACCGTAATCGCAATATTCATTACCCATACTATTAAATTCTAACATAACGCTTGTTGGGTCGGAAGGATCTTTATCCCAAATCATATATGTTTTATAAAAGAGATATTTGTCTATACAATCTACAATACTATCATCTCCACATCCCTTTCCTATCCCTTCTTTCCAAGGAGAATTCATCCTACACTCTGAGACAGATATAAAGTTATCTTCATCTAAAACTGGATCGTAAAACATATTTCCCGTTCTGTTCATACTATCATGATAGTATCGCATAGGGTCGTTTGTTCTACCGCTCGCGTACTCATCATAGAGATTTCCGATCAAATGTCCTGTTTCATGAAGAGCAACTACCGGTCCTTCTCCTCCAATCAAGACTGTAAAACTATTTGGTCCAAATCCAGAACTTGAACGTCCCTGTTCGTTTTTATAAACATAACCATACCAATTTGGAAGTAAACATTCTTGCATCGCCAATTGAATAAGTCCATTGTCAAAACCATCATTTTCCATAATAGTTGTATTGACGAACCAAAAATTAAATTTATTTTTATTTGATTTAAATGGCTCGATTGAGAACAGACCTTCTTTTATTCCTGCCAAATCTATAAAAGATTCTGCTTTTATCTTTAACGCAGTTAAATCATAATCAATTCCTAAAAATATTAAATTTAATCTTCTTAAAGACAAATTATTCAATCCATCTATAAGTTCAGTACATTGAAAGTTTGAACAAGTTTTGTTAATACATAAATTGCTTTGGCACTCTAAATGGTAATTACACAATGAACCAACAGGTAATGATCCTCCGCACATATAATTTTTACAATTATTCCAGATACATTCATAATTCTCATTACATGGTCCTCCGCCACCTACTTGATGAACAAACTTATAATTCTTACTTGAACAATAAGTTCCATTCATTCTATATCCTAATGTAAAACAATTACCCTCAGAAATACAACCATTACACGCTTTGCAAGCTCCATCCTCACATCTATTCGGGCAATAATATCCATCATAAATGGTAGGATAAACACTTCCACAGTAATTTTCTACAACACGATTACCCACGCAATAATCTGAAAAATTATACAGTGAGCCGTTTGAAAGAATTCCATAAACATATCCCTTAGCAGTATAATTAAAACCATTATCTGAATCTTTACAACTTGAAATAATACATCTCCCATCGCTACATTTATCAGGACATGGAATAACATAATTTCTAACTCCATCATCACCACAATACCCTTCAGCAATTGCTGTACAATCTTTGCCATTGCAAATGCCTCCATTTGAAGCAACACAAGTATCATTGAAGTATTTTCCAATTCCTTTTATTCTTCCATCAGTAAATCCCTTCACATAAATACTCTGACCTCCATCTGAATCATTACAATAAACTTTAGTATACCCAGAAGAATACGGACTAAAGGACGTCTTCTTAGCTAAAGGGATAGAGAATATTCCAGACACTGTCAAAAGGATAATAATCAAGAGAGCAATAGAAACAATAACAATTACCCGAACTCTTTTTGGCAATCTTTTTTTCATAGGACATTCAAGGATGCGAGGATTATAAAGATTTAGTTTTGATGAATCCAAAAAACAAGAAAAACAATTAACTACTTTTTCCTATAACCAAACTTCTTATCATAATCTGGATGATCAATTATATCCAATACAAAAGCAACTATTTCAATCTCCTCATTATTTGTTAGCATATAGAGCATTCTCCAAAATGATGGAAGCTCGACTCTAAAAAGATTCTTTGCGCCATACTTAATTTTGTATTCTTCGGGAATTAGGTCTTTCGCAATAGGATTTCCATAATGCACATTTGATTTTATTAATTCAATTTTCTGATTTATTGATTTTAGAATCATTTTGTCAGTCTTAGAATTTTCCGCATTCTTATTCAGAGTAGTGTAAACTTCTTTAGCTTCTGGAGAAAGAACTACCCTAACAATTTTCATAACTCAAGACCCTCTTCAATTGCTTTCTTTAGATTAAGATTAGTATTATGAATCCAAGTTATGCCTTTAAGAGAAACTGCAATTTTATTGCTTTTTTCTAAGTATCTTAAAATAAGCATTAAGGTATTGTGATTGACTTGTCTAGGCAGTTTTCTTTTTAGTTCAGAAACCGTAACTACACTTTCATTCATATTTGCCAATACTGTTTCTACCATAACTACAGTATTAAGTGTTGGCCAGTGTAATGGTTTTTCTTCTTGAATCATATTTGTAACTTATTGTTATTTACTTATAACTATTAGATATATCTTTATATATAAACCTTTCTGTTTAGGTACAGAGCCAGCTCACAGGTAGAAACCCATCCACTCCATCCTATGACACACCAATGCATTTTTAGTCGACTTTCAAAACTCAAAAAATTTCTCGTCCACAAGATTTATATAGTTATATAAGTCTATACAACCATGGAATTAAAGGAAATACTGCACTATCCTAGATTAGATAGTGTGCTGATGGTAGAAAAAGTAATTTATGACACTAGTGGAACATATACTAAAAAGCAACTCTGGGAAAGACTTCCAAAAAAGATGATGTACCAAACATTCTCAGTAATTATAGATTATCTTCTATATGCGGGAAGAATTGCAGTAGATAGTGAAGGAAAAATCGCTTGGATCTGGAATCCAAAGCTAGTTGAACATTATCTAAAAAAGAAGCATCTTGCTTGGAAGGGGTAAAATGAAATCTGAGATTATATTTGGGGATGAGAAGCTAAAAGTAGAATTTGAGAAATTAAAAGATACAAAAGAAACTAAACTATATACCTAGCTTATCAAAGCTTTCAAAAATCTGCAGGAAGATGCCTTCTGCGGAATTCAAATACCTAAAAACTTAATTCCAAAAGAGTATTTTCAAAAGTATGGTAATATTACTAACCTCTGGAAATATAATCTTCCTGATGCTTGGAGATTAATTTATACAGTTAAGAATAATAATATAAATTTGCTATCTATTATCCTAGAGTGGATGGATCATAAAAACTACGAAAGAAGATTTGGTTACTAATTCCACATCACATCTCCATGCACTCACCAATGCATTTTTAGTCCCCGCATTATTCTTTTTAATAACCTAAATACTTTTAAACATCATTCCAACTAAAATAAAATGAATACTGAAAAAATTAGAACTCTCAATACACCTACAATCTTATCTCTAATAGGATTTACTGCTTTAACATTATATATAACAAATTCTCCTTTAAGAAGAGATGAAACTTCTCCAGCACAGCCACGCTACTTATCTTTCTGTCAGAGAGATGCAGGGAACCCTATTCCAGAAAGAGAGCCTATACCCTACAGAGAAGAATTTGCAGTTCTCTCAATAAGAGACGAATTAGAAGAGTTTGTCTATAGAGTACAACAAACAAACTATACTCCTCCTTCCGACAAAGTCGTTCCAAAAGAAAGTGATTTTTTCCCATTATTAGAAGCTAATATTATGTCAATACGTCGTGTATCCTTGAGAACAGATTCCAAAAGAATAAGACTTAGAGCAATAAGACCGATTTATTAAAAAAAGACAATTTAATCTAAATGCATAATTTTAAAACAATTGTGCTATTTTAACAAATAAGCTCCTGTAGCTCAGCCCGGATAGAGTGCGACCCTCCTAAGGTCGAAGTCCCAGGTTCAAATCCTGGCAGGAGCGTTCAAACATTTTTAGTTAAAACTCAACAACCCTCAAAATCGGAACTTTTAAAAACCACTTTTGAGCAGTATAAACATGATAATTCCAGTTAGATGTTTTGCATGTGGAAAACCAATAGGTCAGCTTTGGGAAGAATTCAAAAAAAGAACGGATGCAAAAGAAGATGCAGGAAAAGTTCTCGATGAACTAGGTTTGGAAAGATATTGTTGCAGAGCAGCCCTATTAGGTCATGCAGATATGCTTCCAGAAATTACTAAGTTCAAGAAAGCTTAATTTTGCTTTCTTGAGCCATGAGAATTTCACAAAATTCTCAATGTTCAAAAAGACCTAATATTTATTACACAAATCTTTTTATATTACTTTAGAGATATTTTTCTATGGGATTACCATTGCTATACGCAACTGTTTGTTATTTAAGAAGAAGAGACAAAACATTATTTATAGACTATAGAGATTTTCCTCATCCATTACATCAAGGCAAATTCGCTCCTCCTGGTGGAAAAATAAAACTTCCTGAATCCTCAGAGCAGGCAGTCAGAAGAGAGATAAAAGAGGAAACAGGAATAAACCTTAATACTGTTAGGTATAAGGGAGAAGTTCTTTTCTTAAACGAAGGCAGAGAGTTCAATGAAAAACCTGCAAAATACAATTTTTTAGTTTATTTTTTCGAGTCAGACGATTTTGATGATTCTCAAGCTAGAGCCACAGAAGGTAAATTAGCATGGATAAATAATACAGAGATTAGAGCATACCCTATGCATAAAACAGATATAGGGCTATTGGATTTATTTCTATCTAACAAATTTATTAAAGCAGAAGTAATAAATGGATTAGAAGTAAGAGTTATTGAAAAATCTTAATCCTGTTGACAAATCCACACTTTTCACATTCTATTCTTTTATTTCCTTTAGAAACTCTTATTTTTCCCCTAAGTTGAGAAAGACATTTTTTACAAAATTGTTTTCTTAAAACTCCAAGTCTAATCTTATAATTCATAGCCAACTTTTTTATTTTCATAACTTCTTCAGATTTAAACTCTTTTTTATTAAATAACTCACTAATTTTCTTTTTGGCATCCTCTTTAGAAATCTTCTTATTCATAATCATTCAAAAAGCTTATTATATTTAAATACTGTCAAAAAAAAGAAAAAACGAAGACAGCATTGGAGCTTCGCCTCTTGTGGGAGACTAACACACCCAACGTAACCGTCTTAGCTTCCGAGTTCGGAATGAGATCGGGCGTTACCCAGTTACTATGGCCGTCTTCAAAAACTTCTAAAGAACAAGGTATAAAAAGCTTTCCATACAATACTTTTTTATGCGGGGGTTCCGGAGTGGTCAAACGGGACAGCCTCAAGAGCTGTTGTGCTTAGTGCCTTCGGAGGTTCGAATCCTCCCTCCCGCATTTCATATCTTACAGATATAAAAGAGGAAAGTAAGCAGGATTCTCACCTTACGAACTCTTACGAGTTGTAAGCACTCACAGAAAACTTTGTTTTCCGTGGTGACATTCAAAACGCAGGGTTTTGAAGTTTTCGAATCCTCCCACATTTTCTATTAAAATTAGTTCATAATCTAAATTAAATCAAAGAAACATTTAAATACAAATAAGATTAATCTTATTTATGCAAATAGACACGACAAGAATGAGTTCAAGAGGACAAGTTGTTATTCCTCTTGACATGAGAAAAAATATCAATGAAGGAGATAAGCTAATTGTAATTAGAAGGAATGACGAAATAATCTTAAGAAAAAGTATTCCAGAGTCAGCAATTTGGTCGGAAAAATCTTTAGCCAAAACTTGGTTAAACAAAGAGGAAGACGAAATATGGAAGGACTTGTAAAAGGAGATATTATAGTATTAGAATTTCCATTTTCAAATTTAACAGAATATAAACGAAGACCCTCCTTAGTCATCAAATCACCTAAAGGAGAAGACTTAATAGTTTGTCAAATTACTGGAAAATCTTATGAAAAACTTGTTGAAATTTCTCTTAAAAAAGAAGACTTTTGTCAAGGTAGTTTAAAATTTGAAAGCTTTTTAAGAATAGACAAAATCTTTTCTATAGAAAAATCTCTTATCAAGTATAAAGTAGGATCGTTAAAAAAAGAAAAATTCAATGAAATTATCGAAGCAGTTTGTCATTACTTAAGAAATTAAAACTGAGAAAATGCTTTTTTCGTAACCTCTGCGACTTTAGTCCAGAGTTCTTGACATCAAAAAAGAATAAATCAACCTAAGTTAACTTATAATTCCCTTTAATTCCTTTATCAAAATAAACGACAAATCCCTTTCCCTTCACAACATCTGCTTGTACAATCTTTCTGTCGATATCAGTTCCCCTCATTTTTACAATTTCTATCGCTCTTCCTCTCTTTCCATTCTCATAATATACATTATAAATAGAAATGATTCCATCAGAAAGAAAAGAAACAGCTTCTCCCTGTTCAATAAAAGTATTACCTATGTGTGTAGGATTTCCAACTTCTCTTATGAGCAAAGAAGTCATCTCATGAGACTCAAGATATCTAAATAATTGTTCCATATAAATTCTGAATCTAGACTCTTCACCTGAAAAAGCTGAAGCGATACTTGACAGAGAATCAATAAGAACAAGATCAGGAGTAAATCCAGTTGGTATCAATACTGGTTGAACATCAATCAACAGCTCTTTCTTTGCTTCAGAAAGTAATGCCTCAACACTTCTTGCAATATCTAATGCATTAAATCTTTTTATCATTAATAATCCTTTCTTTTCATACTCACTAGTGTCCCATCCAAAATTCTTAAGGTGTCTCCTAAGTCTAAATTCTGGTTCCTCAAAACTCATATACAAAACTTTCTTTCCAGCTTTGCAGGCATTCATAGCCACAGTTAAACAAAATATAGTTTTACCACTTCCAGGACCTCCCTCAACAAGATTTGCAGTACCAACAGGAATTCCAGTATCAATTAACGCATCAAATCCAGGAACACCAGTCTTAAAGTACTCCTCCTTCTTAATTTGCTCTTTTTTGCTACTCACAATGAATTAACTTATCACTAGTTTATAAATGTTTTTCAGTGTAAAAACTCAATTAACAAAATTTATAATCCCATTAATCATCTAATTAAAATGGATTCATGGAGAGCATTAGAAGAAATAGCTAAACTTGAACAACGCACTGCTCTTCGACATGGAAACTTTTTGACCTTGTTTAACACTCCATCAGTAAAATCTCTAAACAAAAAAGAAAAAGAGGCATTTTTTCAGCATTTAAGAAGAAAAAAAAGAGCGAACAAAATAGTTTTGTCTATTTCAATACTTTCGCTTTTAGGAATTTTACTCATCAAATCAAAATTAACGGGAAATGTAATATTGAACGAAGGAGGAAGTACGTCAATAGCTTCATTACTGTTAGTAGTATTTTTGTTTATGATTATTATAATGTTTGGACTAAAATTACGTGAAAGACATATCAAAAATAGATTTAAGAGTCACATATCTCTATTAGAAAGATAAATAATTTAATCTTTTTTAGTAGATGAATTTTCTTTCTTCTTTTTTCTATCAGTTGATTTAACTCTAGCAAGCTCTTCTAAACATAGAGGAATCTGTCTTTCTATATCTCTTATCAACTCTGCAAACTTTTTAGTCTTAATATTATACTCTCCCTCTGAAAAAAGTCCTTTTTCAAAGTAATTTTTCTGAACATCCTTTATCATACTTTGTACAACTTTTTTTTCATTTTCAAGCTTGGCTATCTTTCTTTCTATAAACATTCTTCTTAATTTTAGTTTGTAAACAACAATAAAAACAATAATCAACACGCCTATTATAATGAACAAGAAAATATTTTTAACAAAGAAATCTTTTAAACTATTGGAAAAACTCTTATAAAAAAAGTTCAGAGCAGTAGCACTTGATTGAACTTCAATCATCTTGCTTTCAACTTGCGGAGACAAAGAAATAACTTGTGTATATCTTTCGTCATTAAGTTCTTGCTTTGTTTTTGTTATTAAAGAGTCAACTTCAGAAGTATTTATGTTATACTTAGCAGTGTTCGCAAGAAAATTAGAGTATTCTTTTTCAAGAGAATAGGCCGCATCTTTCGCTTTATATGCTTCAATTTTTGTATTTTGAATTTCTAAGCAGTAAGTATTAATTTGGCTATAATCACTCTTTATCCCTCTTCTTTCTCTATCAATTTGTGCGTCTAATAATTCTTTTGTAACTTTCAAGGTATCATTTATCTTTTGTACATTGAATCCTTTATCAGTTAACTCCTGCATTATCATCTTAGACTCATTAAAACAATTAATAGCATTCATCTTCTCAGTATTATTTACAACATCCAAAGCACTCGCTTTTACTATAAAGCAAATAATAAAAAATACAAACAAAAGTGTAATCTTTTTCATGTTTTCACCTAGTAATTTACATCGTTTGACATTTAAATATGCTATCATTTTCTCTCTCTCTCAATTTTAGTTGTTCTTAATTCAAGATGTTTTATTTCATTTTGAAGTTCATTCAGTTTTTGTGTAATAGCTTTTTGATTGTCTCCATAATCTTTGTCCATGGACTCTACAAATTCGCTAAGATATGCATTAAACAATGTGCTTAACTTTCCGCCAAATAATTTAAGCTTCTTTTTAGCATTCTCAAGATTCTCCTTGTCAACTGTAATATTTACTCTTATTTTGTTGTTCATAATATTACACATTAATGTATACTTTAGTATATAAATCTTTTCAATACAATACATTTAAATACACTTAATTTTGACAATATCTATGCACGCAAAGAAATCAAATATTTCAATTACACATATTAAAAGAAAAGCAGTTAAGAAAACAAATCCTATTCTTTCAGCTACTATACTCGCAGCAAGAAAGCAGAAAAATTGGGTTAAAATCGCTCATAAACTTTCAGGATCGTCTAGAGCATTTTCTTCAATAAATCTAACTAAAATCGATTCTGAGACAAAAGCAGGAGACACAGTAATTATATTAGGAAAGGTTCTTTCTTCAGGTTCTTTGTCTAAGAAAATAAGAATTGTAGCGTTAAATATCTCCGTCTCAGCCAAAGAGAAAATAAAATCATCAAAGTCAGAATTTGTCACAATTTTAGAAGAAATAAACAAAAATCCAAAAGCGGAAGGAATTAGGGTAATAGAATGAAAATCGTAATCGATGCAACTGGAGGAGTTTTAGGAAGAATTACTAGTTATGCTGCAAAGCAAGCTCTTCTTGGAAAGGAAGTAATTATAGTAAACTGCGCAAATGTTTTAATTTCAGGCAATAAAGAAATGATCATAAGAAAGTATAAAGAAGCAATGTATAGAGGAGGATTCTCTTTGAATGGACCTTTCTTTATAAAAAGAAGTCCAGAAAGAATTGTAAAAAGAACAGTAAGAGGAATGCTCTCATACAAACAAGGAAGAGGAAAAGCAGCATTCGATAGAATAATGTGTTACGATGATGTTCCAGTAGAGTTTGCAAATGAAAAGAAGATTGTATTGAAAAGAGAAGTGAAGGTTTCAGCTATGACCTTGTCTAAGCTGATTAAGGTGGTATAAAATGAGTAAAAACGACATAATTTCAGGTAAAAGAAAAACCGCAGTATCTAAACTTAGATTTATTCCAGGAACTGGAAACATATTTTTCAATGGCCTTGCTTATTCAGCCCTTCCTTTGTTTCATAGATTAGCTCTCATTGAACCAATTAGAATATACGAGCACGAAATGAATGAAAAAGTAAAGTTCGACTTTTTGATAACTGCTATGGGCGGAGGAAAGGAATCTCAAATTCAGGCAGCGAGATTAGCTATTGCTAAATCTCTTGTAAAATCAACAGGCTCAGACACTCTAAGAAAAGCATACATAAAGTATGATAGAAATATTCTTGTTGCAGACTCAAGAAGAAAAGAAGCCAACAAGCCAGGAGATTCTTCTCCAAGAGCAAAGAGACAGAAGTCATACAGATAACTGTACTAAACATCACAATTTCTATTATAACAAATTGAATAAAATTACTTGTTACAAGTTATCAAAAGGATTTTGAACTTTCTTTATCTGATCAGATGAAATATGAGTATAAATTTGAGTAGTATTCAAAGAAGAGTGTCCAAGAATGTTCTGAATCATCCTGATGTCCGTTCCATTTTCCAATAAATGCGTAGCAAAACTATGCCTAAAAGTATGAGGAGTTACTTTTTTGCTGATTCCGGCTTTATCTCTTAATCCAGAGATAATTTTTTGTATGTTTCTTGTCGTTAAAGGTTTATTTTTAGAAAAAACATAAGTATTTTCTTTTCCATTCAGATAAGTTTTAATCTCCTGTACAAGAGATGAAGCTAAACTAAATATTCTATCCTTAGAACCCTTCCCTTTTCTGACCCACCCCGTATTTTCTTCAAAGTTTAAATCTCCAACTTTAAGATTAACGAGTTCAGATACTCTAAGCCCACCAGAATATAACAAACTTAACATAAGTCTAGACTTTTGATTATCAGCAGAATCAATCATCTTTTTTATTTCATCTTTACTTAAGACTTCAGGTAATTTTCTATCTTTTTTAGGCATTTTAACTTGAGAGAATTCTTTTCCAAGAACCTCAGTATAATAAAATTTTAAAGAAGCAGCAGCAAGCATTATAGTATTCTTTGATTTATCTTCAAAAAGGGTGGAAAGATAGTTCTTAGCATCATCCTGATTCAAGGTAGTTTCATCCTTATTAGCGTGTTTCAAAAACTTTTCAACAAAGAAACCATAATTTCTAACAGTTAAAGGCGAAAATCCTCTAATCTTTAATTCAGTTCTTAATTTATCAACACTACCCATTTTTCCTCTTTACATTAGCAATAAACCGAACTTTTATTTAAACCTTTGTATATCTCTTTTAATTATCCTTAGAGCACCACAATACTTTTAAATAAGCCCGTTTAAAATGACCCATGGTAGACATACAAAAGAAATTGAAGATGGCTCTTGTTTCTGGAGCAGCCCACGCTTTGAAATATAAAAGGGAAAATCCTCACAATGACGACGATGAAATCATTCAATCAATTACTAGAGAATCAAACGCAATTCTTACAAAATTAGATTCGGAAGAATAAAATCAATTTCTTTCTCCATAATAAATAAGAAACCTTTATAAGATATAATTATGCATTCTTACCATATCATGCGGGGGTGCCTGAGTGGTTAAAAGGGCAGGACTTAAGAAGTCATTTGTTCGTTAGAACAAACCAAAGTCAGGAAAACATTAGGTAATCCTGTGGCTTAGTGCCTACCGAGGTTCAAATCCTCGCTCCCGCATTATATTCTATATTCTTTCAGCGAGGATTTTTCAAATACTTGAGTGAATACTTCACGAAAGTTACCGAGAACTTGTTCTCGAGTACCTCGCTCCCGCATTATATTCTATATTCTTTCAGCGAGGATTTTTCAAATCCATAAATATCTCACTTCAAAGAATATTTTAACGAATTTGTTTTTTTGACACTTTTATCTTGAGTTTTATCATTTTTTCTAAGGAGCTTTCTGGCCACTAAAACAATTATTAATCCAAAAATAATCATAATAGCAATCAAATATGCAAAATTATATTCTGCAAATATCTTCTTAATATTAAGGTCTTTACTTTCATTTTTACTTTTATTAACGTCAGGAGGGCTATTTCCCTCAACATTAATCTTTTCATCTATTGCTTTGATGGTCAAATTAACACTATTGTTAAAAATTCCTTCGAGTTTTATGAAAAGATCATAATATTCTGGATTCGTAATATTTAATTTAGCACTTTCTCCAACTTTCATTCTCAAATTAATAGGATCACTTCGCACAGTTAAATTTGCATATTCTTCTTCTATAGAATTTATTGTAATACTGTGATTTTGAATTTCATAATCTGGTGAAAGTCGGACACCATCATTAGATATATTCAAAAATTTATCAGCAGGAAAACTAAACTCTATTTTATTTCCAGAAGATACAGTTCCGCTATATCCTGACAAAATCTGCTCTGAAGTTACTATTTGACTATTTGCTTCATTTGTATTTAAATTCCTTGAAACTCCGCCTCCCCCTCCTCCTGAAATAGCTCCACCAATTGACTGAGCAGGAGGAGAAGTAACTGTAAAAGTTCTTGTGCTGGAGTTTCCAATATTACCTGCCTGATCAGTGCAATTTATCTGCCATGAATAACTTCCAGATCCAACAGAATACTCAATAAGATTAGTTGAATTAACTATCTCTGTAGAATTATATCTTACAATTGCTCCATTTAATATTAACAAACAAGAACTTAAATTCAAATTATCACTTACATTGTAATAAAAAAGCTTATCTGCTGATGAAGAAATTTCATCAGATGGATAAGGTTCATTCAAACTAACATTTGGAGCAGTCATATCAATATTAAAGCTTATAATCGAAGAATTTCTATTGCCTGTGCTGTCATTACAATAAAATGTTATGTTATATTGGTTATCTTGTTGAAGAGTATAATTAATAAAACTAAATTCAGTATTACTCAAATTGGCATTCATAGTATAATTATCAATTCCATAATTAAGTGAGTAACTGCATATTCCCTCCTCATTCAAACTAACATTAAACCTTCCAAAGTTCTGCCAGGAGCGATTGATAGGGCTCAACACTGTAATCAAAGGAGCAGTCACATCATATTTCAAGCTATAATTAAAATCAGAAAATAGGTTAAATCCTAAAATATTTCCTCCCATGCAATTCCATAAATATTCTCCCTCATGACTGAAATTATAATTAAATAAACTTCCATTAGAAAGCCCACTGACATTAGAATAATTTGTATACTCAATCCCACTAGAATTAAATATCCAAAATGTAATATTTGTCAAATTCGAATATCCAGAGATATTGCAAACAAAACTTTTATTTATTGAGGTTTTAATGTTATTGTCAGGTGAAGTGAGATTAACTGAATTAAAAGATAATCTCCTCACAGTATTATAAACATCTATTCTAGAATAATTTAATCCAGACGAATCATAAATTCTTTTTCCCATATTACTTAAAATAGTTTCTATCTGTTTAGGATTTTTTTGTTGTGCAGTTAATGATAAATATTGTCTAACTAGTAAAATAGTACCAGCAACATGCGGAGTTGCCATGCTTGTTCCACTTCTAGTATTATAAAATCCATCCATTCCTGTCGAATTTATTGAACTTCCTGGAGCAAATAATTTCAGCAAAGCATTTCTATTAGTATAAGAAGCAATATTATCATACTTATCACTAGCAGCCACAGGAGTTACATTTTCCACACAGGCAGGTGCAGAAATCTGACTAGATTTTCCATTACCGTCATTATCAAGACCATTTCCACTAGCAATTACGACCGAAATATTATTATTTATTGCATCCCATATAAAAGGAGCTAAAGGATCGTCATTACAATATCCTGTAGAAAGTCCACTACCAAGACTCATGCTTATTACTGTGATATTAAATTTAGTAGCATTATTTACACACCAATCTATACTTGCAGCAATATCTGCATCATTACAACTTCCAGAACAGGCTTTCAAAGCAACTATCTTTGCATCGGGAGCTATACCTCTTATAGACCCATTTGCAGCCAATATACCAGCAACATGCGTTCCATGCCCATTGTCATCATATGGATAAGGATCATTATTTACAAAATCATATCCTCCAATTACCTTACAACTTGAATTTATGCTATTATTTCCATAACATCCACCAAGAGCAGAATGAGAGTAATTAACTCCTGTGTCTATAACGCAGACAGTTTGTCCGATACCCGTTAAATTAATCCCATTTTGCTTTAAACTCCACACAAGAGTAGCATTAATCAATGGAACAGAATCTTGTAGCAGTAGTTCTCTCTTTCCTTCCAAATAAACATGATTTACATCTGTCCTTTTTTCTAAAGTAATCAAGTCACTATAATTAATTTCTAAAAAAACACCTTTTCCAGAAGAATATTCGATTTTACTTTTTTCAAAACTCTGTTCAAGTCTATTATTACTCATTTTTATTTTATTACTAATAGGACTATCAACAAACTTAACAAAAATTTTAACTTTTTCTTCTTTACTTAACTTATCATAAACTTCTTTTGCAATTTTTCCATCGCTAGCTGTCGCAAGAGCAGTTGTAATAAGAAAAATAAGAATTAATAAAATAGTAGAAAAAGAAACAGCAATTCTCATCTTCATTTTTTAACCACCTCACATTTGTTCTTAACGCACTCACAACTAGCCTGCCCACAATCAAGCGTTCCAGGCAAGCATTCTGCAGTACAACTAATACCAAAACAAGCAGGAACATTCTTGATATAAACACAAGAGCTAGAATGACAACAAGAATCAGCTACACAATCACTATCTGCGTTACAGTAATTTATAGGTTTATCAGGTACCACAGGTTTTTGAATCAAGATAAAACCAACAAAAACTAAAACAATAAGTAAAACTATTCCTATCCAAATACATCCCTTTTTCATAATTATTCAATATAATTCTATTATTTAAGTCTTTTAGGTCGACTTTTCAGCTAAATAAACCTATATCTTCAACAACATACGTTATTTTAAATCCGATTCATACTAAAAATAATATGGAAAAGAGTAGCTCCCTTTGTATTTTGTTTTTACTTTTCTCTATTCTTATAATTACAGACTTATTTATTCTTTTTCAGAATATCTACGTCACAATCCATCTAAATGGATTTATCGTTTTGTTCTTTTTTGGTTTGTTTGGATTAATTTCTTTGTTAATCTTCATGATAAACAAGAACGTAATTAAGTTTCTTCTTTTATTTTGGAATTCTATTTTTGCTGCATTAATTGGTGCAAGTAGCTTTTTTGTCTTCTCAAAATCTTTAATTTTAGCGAAAGCTTTTGCAGGAATAATGTTAATTTATTCAGTTATAGTACTTATATTTATGAATCGAATCGCAAATTTAAAAAGACATACACTTACTGAATAAACTCTCTTTTAAAGTTATCAAAAATTTCTCTTTTTACTTCTTCAATATCAATTTTCTTCATCTTCGCAATCCATTCATAACTAACAATTATATTTTTAGGTTCATTATTTCTTTCTTTGTTTGGATGTAAAAACGGAGAATCGGTTTCGCAAAATATCTGATTTAAAGGAGCATCTTTTGCTCTTTCTTGAAATTGTTGGCTATTATTTACATTTGTAGGAATAGTTAGAAACCACTTGTTTTTCAAAACTCTCTCAACTAGACTTTTTTTACCACAAAAACAGTGCATTATTACCCTTTCGGCGTTCAAATTCTCAAGTATCTCTATGCATTCTAACTCAGCACCTCTGGAATGAACAATAATAGGCTTATTCAATTTCATACTTAATTCAACAAACTTTTCAAATATCTTTTTCTGTCTTTCATGATTCTTTGTATCTTCTTTAAAGTCAATGCCTACTTCACCAATAGCAATAATGCTTTCCTCATTCTTTTCAATAAACTTTAATTCTGATTCTATATCTTCATCACTCATCGCAAGAGCATCAATTGGATAAATTCCTAAGCAAGCTTTGATTTCTTTATACTTTTTAGCCATATTAAGAGTAAGTCTATTAGTCTCTCTATTAACACCAGCACTAACTATAATCCCAACTCCCTCTTTTCTCGCATTCTTCACTATGTTTTCAATACTTTGCCCTTTGCAGTGATCAAGATGACAATGTATATCAATAAAGCACTCGTTAACCATAAAAATTATAAGGTATAATATACTCCCAACCAGCCCTCCATTCTTTCTTCTTTCTCCAATCTTCTTCAAACGCTTGTTTCCAACTTTTATTTTTCAAAATAACATCAAGTGCAAGTTGGGGAGCTTTATGAGCAACAATGGCTATTTCTCCTCCATCATAGTTATTTTTTAAAAACTTAAGAAAATCAATAATTCTTATTTTTACATCTTCATAGCTTTCTCCCTTTGGAAATCGCTCACTAATACACTTCTCTTGCATAGGTTCAACTATACTAGAAGATTTTCCATTAAAATCACCATAATTACACTCCCTCAGTCTTTTATCTTTGATTATTGGACATTTTCCTTTAAAACTGATTTCTGCAGAATCTACTGCTCTTTTCAAGTCCGAGCAAAATACAATATCGAATTTTTTATTGCCTATTTGATCCGGCAACTTTTTTGATTGTTCAATGCCCAAATTTGATAGTTCAACATTCTTCCATCCAGAAGAAACTTCTTTTTCATTATCAGTAGTAGTTCCATGAACAAAATAAACAATCTTAATACTCATATAAAACAAAAAATAAAATATCTTATAAACTTAACTAAACCTACACACCTTAAATCTAATTACTTAACCTTACTAAAATCTTTCCAAGCCAATTCAAACATCTGCTCAAGAGCCTTAGCAAAATACTCAGTTGACAACCAAATAGCTACATCATAATTTGGATGCACAGTCTTATCATCCAAAAGCATAAACATTACCTGATTAGAATCAACAATTGCAAATCTTGCACTTAATCCGCTAACATTTCTGACCTCAGCAACTTTCGAAATTTCCTTTGCAATTTTACTATTTTCAGAATTAACAGGTGCAGCAATTCTTACAACAACTCCTCTTCTTTTAGCTCTATCCAACGCAGGCATCAAAGCTTCAAGCTTTCTATTCAAACCTTCAGCAGTTGTAACTATTGTAACAGACTTTTCTGCGGATCGTATCATCATATCCAAATGATTATACATATTCTGCCTCCCTCTAAGACTTCCAGATAAATCACTAGGTTCAACATACTTTATTCCATTAGTAAACAAAGAATTCAATTCATCAAGAACCTCATCTCCTCTTAACTTTTCTAATCTCTTGCTTCTTTCTTGTGCATCAACCACCAAATTTCTTTTAACTCTTTCAACAACCTCTTCAGGCTTCAATGCAACAAACTTGATAGGCTTGCCGACTTTCATAACAATAAACCCTTTCTTTTCCAATGACTCTAAAATATCGTATGTCCTAGACCTTGGAACATCAGAAATATTACTCAACTCACCAGCAGTTGAAGTTCCCCTTGAAAGAAGAGCAGTCCAGACCTTAGCCTCATACAGATTAAGATCAAATATTTTCCTTAATCTGCTTAAAAACTCTTCCTTGATTATCATAAATTATTTCGACCTCTACGGTTCAAAACAAACAGGAGTATTTAAATCTTTTCCAGTTGCACTTCTCAAGAATTACGAAAACTAATAACTATTTTTCTCTCTCGTACAGTAAATACAATTCCGTTGTTTATCTTTTTCTCGTCGACGAAATTAATATTCTTAGAGTTTGTTCTCTCACTCAAAAACTCAAGATGCTTTGAAATTTTATTTTTCAAATCAGAATCAACCACCAAATTCAAGTCGATTAATTGGCCCTTTTGAAGCCCAGCATTCTTTCTTTCCGCCTGTACTTTTCTCGCAATCTCTCTAGCAAATCCTTCTGCTTCAAGCTCTTCAGTCATATTCAAATTTAACTCAATTTCGAATCCTTTTGCTTTCTCGCAAATAACTTTTTTTACATTTAATTGTCTAGCAATAATTTCCTGTATATTTTCAGCAATTTTTTCTTCCATGCTCACAGTTACAGAAGCAAGAGGCCATTTCAGTCCAATTTTAGCTTTGTCTCTTTCCTTTAATCCAGATTCAACAATCTCCATCATAACTTTAAATTCTTTTTCAAGTTCAGGATTTATTTTCTTTTTATCTGCCTTTGGCCAGTCTGTCAAATGCACAGATTCTTCCTTAACAATTTTCTTGTCTCTAAGTTCCTGCCATAATTTCTCAGTCAAGAATGGAATAATGGGGGCCAACATTTTTAGTAATCCAATGTAAACTTCGCGCAAAACCATTCTAGCTTCTTCATCTTCTTCTGCCAGTCTATCTCTCACAATTTGGATGTATCCTCTGCTAAAATCATTAATCCAAAAATTAAGCAAAGCCTTCGTAGCATTGTGAGGGTGAAACTCTTCAAGTTCATTTGTAACATAACTAATCAACGAATTATACTTGCTCAATATCCATTTATCTTCAATCTTTTTTATTTTAACATCTTTAGAACTTTCCATTAGTTTGGATAAATTAAACAAAATATTAAGATTATTTGAGGGTTCCTTCAGAGCATTAAATCCAAATCTTAACTCTAAAGAAGGATCTTGCAAACAATAAATAAGTCTAATTGGATCGGCTCCTGCCTTTTTTACTGCATCGTCAAACCAAATAGCATTTCCCTTACTCTTATGCATCTCCTCTCCCTTTTCATCCTTAAGAGTCTCATAACCTAGAACTGCTTTAGTTGGGGCTTTTCCAGTTAATTCTGCAGATGCCCAGAATAATGCATTAAACCACCCTCTATACTGGCCAGGCATATTTTCGCAAATCAAATCTGCAGGGAACCATTCCTTCCAATATTTGTTATCATTTAAATAATTTAAAGTAGAAAATGGAACAATTCCTGCATCAAGCCATGCATCTCCAACATCCAAAACTCTAGAAGCCTCTTTTTTGCATTTAGAACATTTTATCTTTATTTCATCAATCCAAGGTCTATGAACTTCCTTTAATTCTTCTACTTTTTTCTTTTCAACAGCTTTTTTCTTTAATTCTTCTAAACTTCCAATTACTTCAGTATTTCCACAAGAACATTCCCATATGGGCAATGGTAACCCCCAATATCTCTTTCTAGATATCAGCCAGTCGCTCATATTATTGAACCATTCTCCCTGACGAACCTTTCCGTATTCTGGAAACCAAGTAACTTTTTTATTTTCAGAAATCAAATTTTTCCTAATTTTCTCATCACATTTTATATACCATTCATCAACCAATCTGAAAACTAATTCGTTTCCGCATCTCCAACAATGAGGATATCTATGTTTGTAAGACTTACTCTTATAAACAAATTTTCTTTGCTCCAAATCTAGTAATACTTCCTTATTAACTTCAGAATACTTCTTCAAACTAAATTGCCCGTAACCTTCAACATAATTTCCAGAGTCATTCAATGGAGATATAGTTGGTAAACCTATCGATTTACCTAAATCAAAATCTTCTGCTCCACAGCCGGGAGCAATATGAACTATTCCAGTTCCTTCCTCTGAAGACGCAAGATCCCACAATACTACTCTATGAGGTGATTTGTTTTGAACTTCTAAATTATAGTAGGGCATAATATACTCAATTCCTTCCAATTCACTACCTTTTTTTCTTTCTAAAATAGCATACTTTTCTTCAAGCTCAGAAACTCTGGCTTCAGCCAACCAGTAATTAACTCCTTCACTTTCAACTTTTACATAACTAATATTAGGGTTAACTGCTATGGCAACATTCGCAGGAACTGTCCAAGGGGTTGTTGTAAATATCAAAAAGTATTCATTAGGGTTTGATTTTAGAGGAAACTTCATGAACAAGGCAGTATGGGTAACCTCTTTGTAACCTTCAGTTGCAATATCATGTTTAGAACTCGCAGTGCCACATCTCCAGCACCACGGAACTGCATCCTTTCCTTTGAATAACCTTCCTTCTTCAAAATACTTTTTCAATAGTGTCCAGTTATGTAAGTTATTATTGTCAGTCATGGTGTAATAACTATTATCCCAATCCATCCATTGACCTAATCTTATTGACTGATCTCTTTGTATTTTAGAAAACTTTTCTACTCTTTTCTTGCAAGCATTAACAAAATTTAGAACACCAAATTTTTCAATGTCTGCTTTATTTTTCAATCCAAGATCTTTTTCTTCTTCTCTTTCTACCCACAATCCCTGGCAATCAAACCCATTTTGATATCTTTGATCAAATCCCTGCATTGCTTTAAATCTTTGAAATAAATCCTTGTATGTTCTTCCCCAAGCGTGATGTACTCCCATAGGATTATTTGCAGTTATCGGCCCATCAATAAAACTCCATTTCTTCTTACCCCTATTCTTCTTTCTAAGTTTACCAAATATTCCTTTTTCTTCCCAAAACTTCAATATTTCTAGTTCGTTCTTATCAAATTCAATCATGATTATACTTCAATTTTTCTGCCTTTTATATTTATCCAGTATACCTCCCAGAAGTTAACCATCCATCTTGGCAGTAAGGCCATTCTCTAAATATTCCAATCATTTTAAGCACTCTTTCACAATGTCCTAAAGACTCATAATAATGATTCATTCCGTAATTTATTAGACCCACCCTTATTAAACTTAAATCCTCTCGTTCATTAACTGCTCTCAACAGCCTTCTAGCAGTTCTTTTTGCTTCTTCGGGAGTAAATGAAGGTAGCCTTCGCTCAAACTCTTCCAAACTTATAATTTTTAATTTATCTCCAGATAACCTTTCTTTTCGATTTTTTTGTGCAGAAATTTTAATTTTATTAGTCATGGTAAGAATTCGCAAGCCAGACTAGCTTGCCTTTTTATATAATAATAGCTACAGAACAACTCATGCTCGATGCATTCATTTTAGCCATATTAAGTCAAATTATCGAGAGTTTTTAAATTATTCGTCTTTCTTTCAATTAGTACACCCTCTTTGAATAATAAAAATAAAAAATACCTTTTCCTAGTGATTTGTATCTGCATATTTTACTACTGCTTCTGGCCAATTTGCATGTAACCTCTTTTCTTCAGCAGATCCAGGAAGTATTCTATAGAATACTATACAATTAGGGTTTTTCCAATCGCCATAAAAGGAACCTCCTTCATATTCTGCAACAGTGTCATTATAGCCATCTCCAGTTACATCTATAGAATGGTCAAATTTCTTCAATTTTCCTCTTCCAATTGCTTCCAAATGCTCTGTAACTCTATATTCGAGTCCGACAAACTTAAAACTATTGTCTTTTGTAGAATCAAAAGGTTTTTGAGATTCGTTACATCCAGAAAGTATTCCAACTAATCCTACCAGTGTAGCAAGTCCTGCCAATCTTGTTTGTATGCTTTTCATTTTGTGGTTTCTCCTTTCAGTTATTACTATCTAGTGATTATAGATAATA